>Ga0209367_1004629_pt1 | contig 19039 bp, 21 predicted proteins | sample WorMetLIZISLAND2_FD_187412 | JGI IMG/M metagenome (GOLD analysis project Ga0209367, IMG submission 187412) | Marine gutless worms symbiont microbial communities from Max Planck institute for Marine Microbiology, Germany - Olavius geniculatus... ... | reverse complement strand
TGACACCGTTAGATTCGCCATCCCCGAAAACCATACCCTAGAACCAAAAATTACGACTCTATCTTATACACAGCCAAAGTTATGACCGTTTAAAGAATTGCTTAATTTTCCCCATAGGCGCCATTGTAATTTTTTCGATTTTTGCGAATAAATACGTTAAATATTAATTTCAATTTTTTTAGCTCTCAAAAGGCACATCCTTGCGTGAGACCGCGTCGTTTGAGCCATCGCGCGCAAAAATCTGCCGAAGGGTCTGACCCGTAGGTGAGTTTCTGAAAAAAAGGTATATGTATAGCTATAAAAATTTTTGCGTATATTTCACCCATTTGCCGGGAAGCCCCCCTTGGAGGGATTTGCATAAAATTTTGCATGACAGGTTCTCTCGCCGACATAATCAACCGTGCCAAATTTTATCTCAATCGGGTCAGGGGTTTTGATTCTGTGGGGGGTCGAATTTTTGGCTTTCCCATAAGAAAGAGAAGTCGCCGTTAACACAGGGCTTGAACTACCGTTCAGCCTGTGATACAAAATGCCTAAAGTAAAAAGTAGCGATTGGAAACATCTGCAATTTAATGTTTTTATAACGTATTTTATAGTGTATTTTATAAAACTATAAAATACATGTTTTTTATGTATTTTATTTGCAAATAAATGTTTTTAAGATCTATGATAAAAATTTCAGCGATCACACCAATAGCTAGATTTTACCATATTTTAAGACGACGTAAAACAACACACAAAGTGACAGCGAGCAATGGATACTAAATAAGCAAAGGTCGCCATGCAATAACGAACATCATAAAATTATCGAATATCAATAATTTTCGTGAAACGCAACAAAGTATAATAATAATGATAAATAATTGCATATGTGGTTGAACATACAAGCCAGGCAATTGAAAGAAAAAAGTGAAAAAAATCGTAATTTTCATTCACATCTGGTGACTAACTAACAATCTTATCTCTCAGCACAGTGTCTGCTGTCTTACAACCGCCTAAAAAATTCCACTTAAATGAAGAGTGACGAATGAAACGAGTCTCGCATCTGTTTATGACACGCACGTGCCATGCAGAACACACCGTCGATCATGGTCATGAAATAAGCACGTTTCTACACCCTTTAGAGTTAACTGTGTCTCGTTACATTCGCATCATACACCGTGCATGGGCCATAAAAACGTGGCACTTTATTTTTGTCAAAATCTTCGCCGATTATTGACCGATTTAAAAAATTCTTTTACTGGCACACTCTGCAGACAATTTGCAATAATGTGATTGTTATACATCCCACCACACAGTGAATGCGTCTCTACACTACCTTGTGAAATATAAATGTAAGCAAAAACTAACGATAAGAACAAAAATTTAGGTAAATGAGAAGAACACTTCAGACCAACATTGCAATGAATGATCAGTATGACACTAGACTGTGTTAAATTTACACAGTTTTGTGTCATACAGACCATTCACTGCAATGTTGGTCTGAAGTGTTTTTTTTCAATTTTGCCGAAATTTTTCTTTGTTATTATTGTTATACATATGCATATTTCATTGATATTTCACGAGGTATTGTGGAAACGCCCACCCTGTACATTCTAGACCGTGTTGAAACCTGTACTTCAACCACGGTCAGCTTGCATTGGTAGCTTGTTTTCACAATTTTTGGCTAAAGTCATGCGCCATAAGACAAACGATGGTTTAGTCTATCCGATCAGAACGTGGCTTGCACTACACCGCGTCCGAAAAAAAAACATCCCGAACATTATCGATTGTCACTCGAAGCGTTGACCAACTTGCATAATTTTTGGTACAAATATTTCTGGCACAACTGGCCATCAAATGACTGGCCAATTTACCACATTACCCAATGTTTGCTCCTGCACTACCTAGGGAAAATTGAGCCAACGAAATATGCGTCAAATTGAACAAAAATACGTCAAAAAGCATCCCCAACATTATCGTTTGTGACTTAAAGAAGGATTAATAGATTTTAATAATTTTTAGTGCAAACATTTTTGACACAACTGTTCATCAAACGACTGTTCTAGTTCCCACCTCACCTAAAGTCTGCTTCTGCACTACTTGGAAAAACCAAAACAAGCGATATGTGCATTAAAATTAGTAAAAACTGTAATAAATTTTATATCTTCGGACTTTTGGCCCCGAACAGCCAGTCAATTCACTCTCTGACTGTCATGCAACACTGTGTCAACCAGATGACTCTCAAGAATGTTGATGAATTCAAAAAGTGACTGGTGAAGTCTGGATTGGTCTGAAGCAGAACATCATTGACGCTGATGTCAACGAAACGAGAAACCATCTCTGTGCCTATGGTCACGTAATGGGCTGACACTTTAAACATTTCTTACTGTAGGCAGTTGTAAAACGGACAATTGGATGAACTATCAGTCCAGGTGACAGAAATGTAAAAAATGTGTTTTATGTCATATTTTGATTAAATAATGCTCCCTTGGACAAAAATACAATATTTTTGTTGGTTCTATTTTCCCCCGGTAGTGCAGAAACAGATATTGGGTGTGGTGGGAAATTAAACAGTCATTGACGGCCAGCTACATCAGAAATATTCTTATCAAAATGTAGTAAAATCTGCTAATTTTTCTCTAAGCTACAATAAAAAAAATGTCCAGGATGTTTTACCGGACATGGTGTAGATACCGCAATGCTACAGTGGATAAGAGATGTGCAGTATACGAACTTATACCACTCCAGACAGTGCGGTATCGTACTTAAATCACGCCCAGATCACATAGGCTACACCGTCGTTTGCTTTAGGACGCACGACTGCAGGTGAAAGTTGTGAAAGCAGTACCAGTGCAAGCTGAGTGTGATTTAAAAGTATGATATCACACTGTCTGGAGTGGTACAAGCTCGTTTACCCACTCCAACACTCTATTACTTAGTTACTTTTTCAACCCGCGAAATTACTCAAATATACACATGTGACCAATCCACATCACGTGACACTAGCAGCGACCAATCGCGTGCCTCGGTGACTGGCAGACAGACCACGTGACCAGTGACCACGTGACGTACCACGTGACATATTACTACTAGTTACAGACCCGCATGAATTCTTCATACTCGGCGTCCGAGAGGTTCTGATAGAACGTGCTGTAGCTCATCTGTTAGTATGTGGTGACACGCGGAGATTCGAAGAAGCCAGAGTAAAATAAATTTCATCACAAAACAATCAATTTATTAGAATAACAAAAAAACTGCGCATATAACGCGTAGCAAAAAAAACGTCATTATGCAAGAGTAGGCTAGTAAGAACGTATTGGAATATAACAGATAATTACTACAAGCTAGAAAAAAATTTTTCATTTGGTTGTCAATGTACAATGTTCATCTTGTCAATGGCATTAAACATACAGTTTTTAAGTGTTCTTATTCTGATAATCACAATACGGTAGGCCTATACAGGGTGGTCCAATAAAAAGTAAACTATTGTAGTTAGTCGTAGGCCTATATTCAGTAAATATTGACAGATTTTCACAAGTTTTTTTTTACCAGTAGACTCCGCACATCACACCTATTATGTCGCTACCGCCGCAGACCCCGCTGGGGGAGATCACAGCGCTCCTCCAGACCCCCTAGCTGGATTTTAGAGGGGTCCTACTTCTAAGAAAAGAAAGGGGAGGAAAAGAAAAGAAGACAGAGAAAGGGAGAGGAGAGGTAATAAGGGGAGGGGCAGGAAGAGTAAGAGAGACGAGGCCCAATCCCAATTAAAATTTCTGGCTACGCCACTGGACTATACGACGGCCGACGCGACTGCACTTGACAACTGAGTCGCGTCGGCGTCGCACGGGTGAACTGGGTGTTAGAGATATGCATGACGTGTGAACTGGGCATGACAGACCTGTCCAATGACTTGTTCTTTCTCCTCGTCGTTGTACAGGGCGGGCACCATGCCGGACGTCAGCATGTTGTTTATCAGCTCCAAAAATCCTACAGCACAGACTCGGCAGTTTTAGCAAGTAAATAAATAAATACAATATTTAGAAAGCATAATGGCAGCCAGTGGCCGAATCTGAGGCAAAAATGCAGATGCACGCAATGACACACGCTGAAATTAAAATTTTAAAAATAGCGAAAAAAATACGATTTAAAGCCTAGAGTTGACATTTAGAATTAACTACAATCTATAATTAACTTTGATAAAAATTGTGAGAAGGCAAAAAAATTGACAGACTAGTGATCGAATACAAATTTAGTTGCTATAGCCGCTCAGTCGAAGAAACAAAATCATTGGTTGTGGTCAGCGGCTCCGTAACAAGAACAGAGGGCAGGGGATTATTGGCCCTCCCCAAAATTTCAGCCTGTCAGAAAGAAATTTTTTTGTCTGAACATTTGGTTTCAGAATACAAACTTTTGGACTAAATATCCCACACTTTTGAAAATTTCTTTTTAATTAGAAATTTGAGTACTCATAATCGTCTCTGCCAGAAATATGCAGCTGTTCGTCAGAAAATCACAACATCCTGCCAGCCCAACCACCCAAACTTTTTCAACCCACGCGCGGCGTCGTCGGTTGTGGTGGCCTGCAGCTGCATATAGCCCAAATTCCATTATACCGACTTCACTGAGACATGCCCGTGACACGTGTCATCGCAGAAATGTCCCGGGAAAATCGGCGTAGTGGAATTTGAGCTTCTTTGGGCTGCGTACCATCCTCAGCGACGTGTTGGTCTCCAAACATGAAGACGATTCGTCGGTTCTCCAGACCAAGACGATTGTACAGCACTTTGAGATCTTCACGGAACGACAACTCGTTGTAGCCGCGGCTCAGCGATATGTTCATTATCTGCGTCCGTCACAAATCCACAGTAGCCGTAGTAGGTAGCAGTGGTGGTGGTATAGGTAAACGTCGTGTATACAACTCTTTATAGAAAACTCATCTCAGAGCTACAGAACGTCACCTGCCGTATAAGATCACACAGTGTCATCTGACACACGACACAGGTGAACACGCCCCACCTTATAGGCTGGTACTCGATTTAACTACCCCAAATCGATGAAAGGCTGAGTTAATCTTAGTTTCGGTAGCTTTGCTATATTCCAAGACATACCGTAGCAGTAACCACTTCTGTCCGCTTGATAGCGACCCTACCTGGAGTTAAACTCATGATATACGTCCAGCATCCTATCCGTTAATCCACGCTACCAATCGCGCACAGAAAGTGGCGTATAAAATGTGAAATCTAGACGTTCATTACTTTTAGTGGTAAGCGCAGTAGTAGTAGTAGTAGTATCCAATTCATACCTCGCACTCGGCAATGAAAGATGCTAGTCTGCAGACGCTCTGTTTGCCGCTGCCTCCGACCCCTACAAGCAGGGCGTGGCCATGACACATCCTCAGGACTCGCTGTAGCCGTGTGAGGTGGTCCAAAGCGTCATCAAACAGGACCAGATTCATCGGCGTGTAACGTTCGTTGTACTCTTCCAATATCTGCACGCGAAGTCGTCACAACACACTGGCCTACATGTAGAACAATAAGACCCATGTACCTCTGCTAACACATTATGAGAAATGGACTAAAATAAAGATAAACTTTTTTCTCGGCGAAACATAAACTTACGCAAGCTACTGAATATGTCAGCGTACCTCCTGGAAGAGTGCCCTGGCAGCGTCAAAGTCCTGGATGTCCTCGTAGAGTCGGGGTTCATTTTCCTCAAAGACATTCTTGTAATCACCAAAGAGCACTGGGTCACGCAAGACATACTCCTTGTGTTCAGCAAATTCCTCCTCTATCAACGACGACAACATCTTCTGCATAACAACGACAACAACTACTACAACTGCCACTACTTACACTACTACTGTAACCACTTTCTATTTGGTGAAATCCAAACACAGGCCTTGGATATACAGACTAATAAATTGACCAAAAGTTTTCAGACAAGAAAAATATTTTCTCACATTTTCCCGACAACCCAAAAATTTAGGGGGCAACTGACCCTGTACCCCTCCCTAGCACGACGCCACCAGTGCAAAAACTAGGCTATTACATGCACTATGAAGTTGTGCCATGAGAACAGGTGGAAAGAAATTTTCGTCCTAAAATGCACAATTTGAACCTAAAACTCCCATTAAAAAACTTTATGGGCAAAGTCAAATCAAAATTTTGGGCACCCATAATCTCCTCTGTTGGAAAGTGGCAGTGTCTGTCCAAAAAATTAGCACTTCCTGCCCACTTTTTAAAACTCTAAACTACTACTACAACAACAACTACTACTACTACAACGTACGTTCACGATATCTCGGTCCGTTTCGTTGATTAGTCTGTCAAAGAACACACGTATGCACTCGTTGCGCCAGACACGAAGGAACTGGTAGACTTTGTCGAAGCGATCGGGTGTGGTCATTGTCAGGCCGTGATAGATACGTGACAGGTCACGCAGGTTGAATATGTAGTGGAACTTTGACGGCGTCGCAGGCAACTCATGTACCACTGCCCTGTGAAATATACACACTACACAGTGTTGTAGTAGTAGTGTTATCAGTAGTAGTAGTGGTAAAAATAATACGTAAATTAAACACATAAAATTACACTATAAATTTGTGTTATTATCAAAGCTGTCAAACTAATTTTTTAAAATTAACTAACGTTAAGAAACTGATCGTAATTGAAAAAAAATAAAATGAATGCCCGAACACAAATTTTGTAAATCAGCAGTAGCAATACACAACATACAATGCCAAAACTTGAACTTCAGTTATTTGACAAACGAATAATGTCTCCACCAAGTGATGAACGGATCTCTATTACTATCAGTACCACTACTGCGACCACCACCACCACCACCACTACTACTAAAACTACACTACTATACCGGTAGAGCTGCATGGTCATGCGAGTGACGTGAGGCACTAGCTCCTGGATTTCTTTGACGAACGGCTGGACGTGACCTCGGAGTATTGAGTTGTAGATCTGGTAGAGAGATTCCTCTGCTGGAAAGGTCTGATTAAACACTGAAAACAGAGAGATGAACCTCGGGTCCACGTCGTTACGACCACCGCCCGGCTTACCTAAAAACAACATTGCAATGGTAGTAGTAGCAGCAGTAGTGGTAACACTTGGACAAGTTACAGCTAAAGGTTGAGGATTATGTAGTTGGACGGGTGACTCTCTGCAAACAGGTAAACTATCTCGCTATATAACCAACATCAATGTCAACTCAGCCTTCGATCCCTCCGAGGTAGGTAACTCGAGTATTGGCCTGTCTAGCTGGGGGTATGGCAGGAAGCGTTCACTTGTGTCGGATAGCAGAATTTGTGTGATTCCATATGGCAGGTGATGCTCCACAGCGCTGCGGTGGATTTCCATGGAAAGCTGTACCATATATCCGTTTATCCGTTTAACAGTGAGTGTTTGAACTGTATGTATAACAGATAAATAAATAACTAAATAAATAAGCAAGCAAATAATACCCATGGCGGCAACCCAGCCAAGGTCACGAAATCCCTTCCAGTTGAGATCCTTGCCGCGGTTGTAACAACCTCCCCGCTCCAGTAACATCTTTAGTAGAGCTATAGGCTGCTGAGTGCCATACGGGTCAACCTAACAGAACCAACAGACATATCTCTAAAAACCAACAAGAAATTTGAGCTAATGCTCACGAGACGCGCGAAAGCCTATAGCAGTTCCAGTTCAGTAGTTTAGCTGAAAATTGGGGTGTTCATGCTAATACCAAATTCTCTATCTGGATCGCATAACGATAGTTCCGTGGCGACACCTTGTAAGTGACATAGACTTGTGTCGCAGCCCGAAATCGCCAAAAAAATCCATAAATCCCCCTATTTTGACGTTCAAGGTCATCCAAGGTCATTAAATTCGGCGCCAATCGAGAGCCAGTGTATGACTTCCTATTAGTGATTAATAGTAACCTAGGCCCTATCTCGCACCGTTACTGAGATACAGCGACAGTGAAGATTTAATGATTCTAGCTTGCATCGTTTTTGACTGATCCACCCGTATGACAGACAGACGGACAGAATTGCGATGGCTAAGACGCGCTGAAAGCAGTAGCTGCTTTCGCGTGTAAAAACGATATTATAGCATTCAAGTCTAGCAGTGGTCTCAAGTCTGACTTTAGTTCTTATTTTCACGACCCAGATTCGAACCCACTGGACACATATTCACGACAACTTGGAACTAAGTAAAAAAAAATTCCATCGCTTTCTCATTTATCGAGAAAATTACCTGCATACCGGTGTTTTGTATTATAATGTACATGGTGGGCCAAAAAATGCCCCAACTTGTTTTTGTCAGAACTTTGTCAAATCTCCACCAAATTTGATAATTTTTGGCATGCAGATAGCCAAGACAATACAATTATGTAAGGTACACTCACTGTCCACCTCACATAACTTATGTCACCACACTACCGTGTAAAACGCAGACGCTCCAAATTGTTACAAAATGCTGAGTTGTTGTCTCTGTAAAAGTTCTAACAACTTAATTAAGCACACAATGAACTAAAATGTGATTTATCCAGCAGAATTATAAGATCGGGTAACAACTTGCTTCCAAATTATCAAAATTTATGCCCAAAGGGTACACAATGGCTTAGACGTGATGCCACGGCTGATGGTGGCATTAAAGATCAACTGATCAAACTTTAATTCATGGATTACATGTATTTTAAGCCTATCAGTCAGCTATTTTGTTGTCTGCTATTTTCAGTGAAAAATATTTAATACCACAAAATTATAAAATCACATTGCGCCCTGTGTGGAACTGATAATAAAAAGTGAGCAATCTGATACTAATAATCACCGTGAAATGCAACAATATGGAGCACCTGCGTTTTACATTGTAAAGCGTTGACATAAATTAAGTAAGGTGGATAACGAGTGTATCTCACGTAAATTCTATCGTCATGGCCATCTTGTGTGCCAAAAATTGTCAAATTTGGTGGAGATTTGACAAAGTTCTGACAAAAACAAGTTGGTCATTTTTTTGAACACCCTGTATATTTGTGTTTGCTGTATATGGACCCATGGCGTGATGCAGCACTCGAACCTATCAGTGGACACGAGTCCCACTTGAGTCCATATTTTTCACGACTCAGACATGGTCTAACACAACTCGACTGCATCACTCACCAAAACTGAGGGGGCGAGAAATTATTGGGGGTAGGGGCCCTTTCCCTCCCCTATTTTATCCCCTCCCCTTTCCCTCTCTTCCACTTCTTTTCCCCTCCATCGGTTTAGAAATAGGACCACTGAAATCCAGCTGAAAAATCTGAGGAGCACTGTAGCTTGGTCGTTGCAGCCTTAAAATCTGACATCTGGTGGAAACAATTTTAACCTTAACTTCTACTTATTTAACACACGACGACGCCACTGCACCTAATACTTCCTTGCTACTGGTCTATCTGCAAATATGCATGAAACAGATTAGAAAAATCAACTCAGCCTTCCATCCCTCCGGGGTAAGTAAATCGAGTACCACCGGTCTGCCTGGCTAGGGTTAAAGTGAGGCGCGTTCACCTGCGTCGGGTGGCAGGTAACAGGGAACGATCCGTGACGCTCCGTAGTTCTGTGTGGAAACGTCTGTTGCCGAAGCTAAAAGTAACTGGTCTACATCACTGACTATTGAACAGTTCATCAGCCAGCTAATGACTGAGCTGTGTCTACGCAGCTGTTCTGTGCCAGCATCATAACTTTTGGCGGTGATTTGAGTGACAAAAATAACACAGTCACTGAAATGAACTGAACTGAGTTGAACTGCACAGCTGAAAGCAACAGCGTGCCAGTGGAGTAGCCAACTCCTCCCCCTGACTCCCCCCGTTCGTCTCCTCACTTTCCTTTTTCTCCCCTTTCCTCCCCTTCCCTTTTCCTTTCACTTTTCTTTCTCTTCCCCTTCCCTCCTCAAAAGTAGGACCCCAAATCCAGCCACGGCGTCAGAGGGAGCGCCGTGAGCTTCGCCAATCTGGCTGCAACAGTTCTAATTATTTCCCTGAGAATCAACTGACCACACTGGCTCATTCAGTGCAGTTTATTTAAACGTGTGTTTAGGTCTTGTCTTAGAAGCCCACTGGATCCTGCAAATACTACTACTAGTACTACTACTACAACTACTAGTACAAATACTACAACTACAACAACAACTACTACAACTACAACTACTACAGACCTGTGGCATGTTCATATCATCAAGGAAGATGATAAGTCGTTTGCCAGAGGGTGGTCCGTAAATTTCCTTGGTCCGTTTTTCTACGTTAGCCTTGAGATTTCGCTGGACATCGAGTGAAGTGGTACGACTGGAAAAGTTGATGTTCAGCAGGAGGTGGGTGTCCTTATCCAGGTCATGGAGAAAATGAGATACTGTTGCAGTTTTACTGGTGCCTGTTTCACCCACGAGTAGCACCGGCCTCTTGTGTTTCACCTAATACAAACGTTATCGCTGCAATAGTAATAGCAGTAGTGCAGTAGTACCAGTAGTCGTAGTCTAGTCATAGACGTAATCATAGTTGTAGATCTTCTCCTACATTACTAACCACACTTTGTAACCTACCGGATTTAAGTCTGAGCAGTTTGGGGACCAATGCGTGGGAGGTATGAAGCTTAAGTTTCCCGTGTTGACAGGTTAGATGTCCCTCGCACCCTATCGGCGAGCGCACCGTCTCCTTAATATCGCGTTTACACGATGAAGCTGGCTCAACGAGCTGGCTCGATGTTTGCTCGAGGTTTGCTTGATGTCTGTTCGACGTGTGCTCGATGTTTGCTCGATGTTTGCTTGATCGTGTAAACGGGGTATAAAGCACGCAAAAAGCATTGCAGCTGAAAATCATCTGTCAAAAATTTTTGCACCAAAAGGACTTTCGTTCCGAGTGGCAAAGAACGTCGACTTTGACAGCATGTTAAACGAAATGGACGTTCTTGTTTTCCCAGTATTAGTGTGTCCAGTGCATTAAAGGTCTTTTTTTACAATAATGCGCTATATAAATCTACATTTGACATTGACACTGGCATTGACATTGGTTGTTCCGTGAGTCGACACTGTGACGATGACGTCGCACCGATGCAGAAATTACACGGTAAAGGCAGTACATATGGTGGGTAATTTAGAGGCATTGCATGCAGCATGCAGCTTAGTTCTAAAAAAATTTATGCAGAAAAACAGCACAGTAACAAAGTTCTGCCATTTGCCACTACGAAGGAGGTGGTGCTAATTATGCCCCACTGGCTTTAGAAGAAGCAAATGAACACAAAACATTTCAAATGTTTATTCTACGACAAACCTGGAGGCTGAGCAGCCAAGTTGTTCGTACAGTGTCGATGGTTGGCACGAGAATCTTGTGAAATTTTCCGTCAGGCGCGTGGACGTATTCTGGAACTTTCTCGGTCCACGGGACCCACCTGTTGCTGTCGCGGTCCCAAAAATAGTCAAACAGGGTTGTGGAGCCCCCAGGCAGTTCACCTAGAACCGAAAATCACACATGGAAAATAATATAAAGCACAAGAGAAAATGCCCCCCCTAAATGCCGTACAACCGAAGCAAAAGTATCACTTTGTCACGGTACTATTTTGCCTCAGCTTCGAATGATGCACAGAAAAAACAGAAACGTTTTTACGACACATTTTTAACAAAAATGCGTTTTCGATTAAGGCTTTATTCTGGACCCCACTGGGAATTATGGGAAGCTTACAACGCTTGCCAGATCCCCCTACTAGCTGCAAAATGGAACAAATTCTCTTCATTCTTTGCCGTTTAACTTTTTTGGCGTCTCAGTTCTTAAGGCCTTCAGCATCTGGACACGAAGCTCTAGTACAATATCATGAGTTGAAGACGCAGCTTATGTTTTAATCTCCATCTGTCTGTCCGTTTGTTCCCTTGTTAGACAGAATAGTCAAAAATTCTACTTGAGTAGAAGTAAAAGTAGTGGCCCAACAAATCTACTTCAGTAGAAGTAGAAAGTAAAAACTTTTGTCCAACACTGGTTTGTTCTTATTTCTGCAAGATTTATTGCAAAACGTCTGAACAGAGTAACAAACTCATGCAAAAACATGCTGCTGCTCCTACTACCTACTGCGCCCTGATTCTTTCTGAGACTTTGGCGCTTTACAAATCATTTACTTACTTACTTACTTACTACTACTACTACTACTACTACTATTACTAAAACTCGCCCAGTCCAGCCGGGGCCACGCTGGGCTCAATGAGAACCATTGTAGCGATTGACTTGACATATTCGTCGAACTTGATGCGTCCATCTTCCAGCAGTGATGCACCCAGCGACCAGGTCAGAGCCTGCAGGAAGTAAGCTTGAATGACCTGAGCACTGAATGCTTCTGAGCCGTCCAGTAGAGCGTTCAGCATGTGAGTCAGCTGCACCACCTGTACAATACAAAGGCCAAAGGCAATTGCACATGCACTGTGCTTCATAAAAGCAAGCACCATTTTCTTTCTTTCATAGGTCAGTCCAGCGGTGGTCAATTTACACGAAATTTTTAACAGCTGCAGACGAGGCGACACCAATTCAAAATATCTCAACAAAATGCGGCTGTTAGTTAAATGTTTTTTTGCTAGTCGTGACGTAATTGTAACGTCATAACTACTACTGCTACAGTTTACTACTGCTAATATACTACAGCAACTATTATTATTATTATAACTACTACTACTACTACTACTATTACAGCAACAACTACTACTACTACAGCAATACTACAACTACCACTTGCCATGTTGAGATTGGTAAGTGGAACGATTGTTTTCAGTTTCTCTGCCTGTTTTCCATCTCGGACTCCGCTACAGATGAGATCAATGCTAGAAGGCACGAACTTCTTGAACAGCTTGATCAACTCGTCTTGTTCCACGAGGTTGTTACGGTCGGCCAACCATTTCTGCCAATACGGCTTGTATCCCAAGTCCTTGGGGTCGACATAGACCATGCCGCAGCGGGATATAGTGGCTGGAGACGCATACTGTAGGTCGAATACCTACAGCAAAACGTACAGTAGGCAGTGGGAAAGCGTCACCTGCGATATGAAATCACGCAAGTTGTTCACAACTCCAATTACCGAAATTTTTTAAATTGGCATAAAAATTTGAAAAATTTACCATTTTTTCACAAAATTTGTAAAAATTCAAACTCAATTTCTGCCTTGCACAGCGGACAGCTCACAGTGGTCAAATTAGCACTAAAGACGTATGAAAACTCTACTTCCATTCCTCTTTCCCCACACTTCCCCCTTTTTTCCTTTTCGTCTTTCTCCTTAAAAATAGGCCTCCTTAAATACAGTTAGAAAATTCAGGGGAATGCTGTAAGCTCCTACGGCAGGTCTGAGGCAAAGCCCCAGTGGAAATCAAATTCGGTGCATTTTAGCCTTAAAATCCAACAGCCGGCGGCACCGATTCTATTAATTCTCCTGGGAGTTGCTTGACCGCGTGTGTAGGGGAACTATACAAACTGAAAACAAAAGGTGGGAAAACAGTACCCCTCGCAGTCCCAGTTACTCCGAGCACTGGCTAAGACCTTGTCATACCTCGAATAGCAGTGCGCAGTGTCGCTGGAGTCGAATTCGCTCACCGTTGGCGAGCGTCAGCAGTCGGTTGTCATCCATCACCGAGTTCATGTTTTCCACCCACAGAGCGTCCACGTCTCCGTCAAACACCAGATACCTAAAGACAAAATAGAACTAATGAATAAAGAGAAAAAGGAAGAAAGCAATGGCGGAAGAGTGAGAAAGAAGAAAGGTACGAACTATTTTGATAAAATCACAGAATGTGACAAAAACAGACACAGACAGAAAGACACCTCTACGACAGCTAAGACACAGTTCTGCATAGCAAACTGTGCTGACGCCATGTGAAAATGTAACGATTTATACTTGCATACTTGCGTTCGTTCTTGTCGGTGGGTTTATTGATGTCACGGAAGATGTTAGACAGCAGACCATCAGTCCAGTCGCGAGTGTTGGGATCCAAAACGCCGTAGAGTTCCACAACAGACCGGTCCTTGGGGTTGATTGTGTATAGCTTCGTCGTCACACCCAACCTACAACGAACGACAGGCAATCAGTGACCGCCCAACCAACCGACCGCCCGACCGACTGAAACTTTATCACAAATGCAATCGCAATCGGAACCGTAACCGTAACTGCAACCATAACCACAGCCGTAGTAATAAAACTGTCCTGTCAAAATGGATGAAAACCAAAAGCGCACAACAATATCTAGAGTTGCACGAATAAATAAGTGTCAAGAGCTGTGCAAAAAGCTGAAGCAGACAGACGATTCCCAATGTGAGAGAAATCTGGTTCCAATAAATCAATGAATAAATGAATAAATAAACGAATTAATGTCAATCAACTAACCAAACAACCAACCAACCAACAAACCAACTGGTTTTCTCAATAAATGCACTCATATGCACCAAACACAATTTCAATTCATCAGCGAGCATTTTCCACAAATACTTCTGTTCTGGCCCACCATTAAGCCCAAAACAAAAAGCGTTTTTTTCCATCTGGCTTGATGTAATAATATGAAGCAGAATTAACTGAAATTACAATATCTGCATTGTGATTAGCATACACTGAATATTCATACTTGGTCTGAGCCTGTGCAAGCGTATTGATGATGACTGATTTGCCGCCTCCCGTTGGTCCAACGACCATTGTTGTATGTCTGGTCATCATTGTTTCATACAGCTGCACCACTTTGTCCGCCTACCAGCACCACATTAATATTCAGTAATTAATTAATATTTATCAGTTTTCGAACACAGATAAGTCCCTGTTATGAAAAAAACAATGCTCAAAGATAATAAATACTACTACAAGTACTACTACTACAACTACAACTACAACTGGCCTGCTGGAGCAGCTGAATGCATTTGTTCTTCTCCAGCGTGGCTTTAGTGGCATTGTTAAAGTTAGCTTAGCAAAAAACTACTACTACAACAGCTACTACAACCACTACTACTACCATTGCTACTACCACAACTACTACTACAACTGGCCTGCTGGGGCAGCTGGATGTACTTGTTTTTCTCCAGAGTGGCTTCGACAGCGTCGTTGAAGTTGGGATAACGGATGCGTGGACAGTCAAGTCCTGGGAAAAGATCACCGATCAGTCCCAGGAACAATGGAACGTCGTCGTAGACAAACTTTGGCAGGTTCATATCACGCAGAGCTCGCATTAGCACCACGTCCTGCAAACACGGGGCAATAATTGTAGTAGTTGTAGTCGTAGTCGTAGTCGTAGTAGTAGTAGTAGTAGCAGCAGTAGTAGTAGCAGTAGCAGTAGCAGTAGCAGTAGCAGTAGCAGTAGTAATATCGTCAAATGTTAACAATAAATGAAAGCTGCAAGGCCAAGGCTAAGGTGCATGGCAACAGCCAAAAATTTTGCTTTCAAAGTAAAAAGTTGAAGAGAAAGAAAAAGAGAAGACAGGAAAAAAAGTCCTGCAACTATATCCAGCATAAAGTTGGGTACAAAGAGACAAAAATACTAGGGCTGCGAAAATTAACGATTAATTAATCGATTAATCGTTAAAAAAATTGTTCGATTAATTTTTTTTAATCGATTAAAATTCGATTAAATTTTGCACTGCTGACTTGGCTCGCTACAAAGATGAAGATCCGCTTCCAAAAACAGAAAATCCACTAAACTGATGGAAACTGAATAGCCACTGTTTTCCTGTTCTTGCTGTTTTGTAAAAACAGTACTTTGCGTACCTGAGACATCTGTCCCATGCGAACGCCTGTTTAGCTCATCAGGCTACATTGTGAACAAAACGTTTGCTGCTCTTTTGCCCAAAAATGTGAAATCACTTGTTTGTCTGCGTGAAAGCCTGAAATGCATGTTAACTGACTGCATAGTGTACAAGTAGGCCTATACGTTTCCAACTTTTAAAAATGGTAACAAGTACACTTGCGTTTTGCAGTTTTCATGGTTTTTTGCATTAACTACAGAATCAAAAAATGTTCGAAATTAATCGATAATTTGCAATTAATTTTTGTGATTAAGCGACTAAAAAAATTTTAATCAGTACCAGCCCTAAAAAATACATGAAGCTAAACAAAGCTGAAATCTCGGTTCCGTTGAGTGGTACAGCACAAACCATGCAAAACGAACAAACTGGTGATTTAGTTCACTTCAGTTAAGTTAATTTCGCAAAGTGTACAAAATGAGTAAAGTTCAGTTCAGTACTTCTGCAGGCGCTTTAACTGTCACCCACTGGGACGCTGATAAGAAAAAAAAACAAAATCACGCTGCACACATTCGTTCCTAGGTATATTTGTGAGTAAATCTCGCTGACATTAACGCAAGTGCTAAAGATATCATTCACTTCCTTCCCAGACAGAGGCGACAATGGCCATAATGCCCTTAGAACCTTGAAGCGCATACTGAGCAACGTAACTGAACTGAACTGACATGGCTTAGTTTTTGACAAACTGACCAATGGACAAGAAAATCGAGCCCATTGGTCATTGGGTCATACGTACGTAAGCATACACTGAGGCATAAAAAACACACCAAAATTATATCGATCGTAACTTAAAGACGGATTATCAGTTTTTAATAACTTTTGGTACGAATATCCCAGTCACAACTGGCTATCAAATGACCATTTATGTTCCTATTGCACCAAACGTCTGTTTCTGCACTACCTGAGGAAAACAAAACAAGCAAAATATTGCATTTTTATTCAATGCATTATCACTATTTGATTCAAATAATGCATATTTGAAACATTTAGTCCAAGTTTCAAGCACTCTGGTTGACAGTTTATCCAACTGTCCAGTTGTGCAACTGCTAGCCGTAAATATTTGAATTATTGGCCATTTGCAGGCAGTAATATGCATTCTCCATTCGTTGATAGCAGTGTTGATAATGTTTTGCTTCAGACTTCAAACAGTCGCTTCTTGAGTTTATTGATATTCCTAAACAGCGTTCCATAAACTCGTTGCTTCATAACACTGCAAATACTGTCAAATGGACTGTGATCAGGGCTGTTAAGAGCTGCACATCTGGAATGATTAAATTTACTTATGTTTTTCTACTTTCTTTTTTATCTCATGTTGCATTTATTCTGTTTCCCCAGGTAAGGCAGCAACATATGTCAAGTGAGCTAGGAATCTGAATGGCCATTTGATGACCAGTTATGTCAGAAATGTTCGTACCAAAAACTATTAAAATCTCACTATCCTTCTCCAAGTTACTATCAGTAATGTCACGAATGGTTTTTGGCAGTTTTTGTTTATTTTAATGCCGATTTTATGTGTTTTGATTTCCCCGGGTAGTGCAGAAACGTATGTTAGGTGACGTATGTTAGGAAACTTGAGTAACCGTTTATGGCAAACTGTGTCAGAAATAGTTGTACCAAAAATTATTAAAGTCTGATAATCCACCTTCAAATTATGATCCATAAATTTTGGTGTGTTTTTTATGCCTCACAGTGTAGTCACGTTAGACGGTGCCTACTGGCTACTGTGATGCATAACCAGAAATGAGAGAAAGAGAGAACTAAGTGTACTTCTGGCAAATCGGCGGCAGATCGTTTCAACTCTCCTGCCATGACCAGAACAGACTTAAGTGCTCGTAAACCGAAGTCGTAGTGGTACTGCTTCGACAGCTGTTCACGAGCCAACTTGTACAGCACCGTCATCTTCTTTGCCAATATCTGCAGTTATACAGCAGCTTGTAGCAGCAGTAGTAGTTATAGTAGTACACTGTGTCCCAAAAAACACGCTTTCATTTTTTGAACAGTTCTTTAAAAATTGGCCAATTTTAATACTTTTTGGCATGGAACATCAAGAAGAAATTTGACATAAACGACTAGAGTTATGCCCACCTCATCCTAATACTGTCATTACACTACCTTGTAAAATGCAGCAGCAGCAACAGTAGTAGTATTACTTTGGCCATGAGGAATCCCTCAGAGAAGAGCATGATTTCACAGATCTGCTGCATGTCGGGAACAATGACGACTACGGGTCTGAACAAAGACTTGACTGACTCCGGGAGTTCAGTGCGACCGGCGTACCCGGGGTTCATTGTGATGAAGATTCCCACGCGCTGGTCCATCGTGATCTCCTGACCTTCAAACTACCACAACAACTACTACTACAACTACTACTATACTACTACAACAACCACAGTACATGTGCCTCTTTCATAAAGCACTCTGATTTGTTAACGGCCGAAAAGATAATAGCAATATAGGAAACAGGTCTGGCCTACTGCCCATATCTGAGATGTATTTGTCAATTCTCATCTAGATTTACATTGGCCCTTAGCTAGCATTTCTCCAAAGTCACAGAGCCGTGAAAGAGTGATATAGACTATGGGAAACTTTGGTATTCACAGTCCAGACAGAACCACCCCCTCTACTACATGGGTAGGACAAACCCCCCACGACGCAACCTTCTAGAACAGAACTACCCTCTACAGTTGGGGTAAAATAAAACTTCCCTAAGACACAACCCCTTAGGACAGCACTCCACTCCATTACCACGGGCACCGTAAGATAAAACCCTTCTGGGACAAACCTACCTAAGACAGAACCACCTGTCTTTATTTAATACGAAAATAAATGTGTCTACCAGTTTACTACACTACCAATTACTTCATTACCATGTCTGAAACGAAACAAAGCCAGTATATTTTTAATCATAACGTCTACATTTTTTAAGCAGTTTTTTTTAGCTTTTACTCTATGTCACTAGCACGTAGTGGCTTCTATGCCCCCAGATCTGGAGTCAAAATCGGGCGCAAGTCCCAACACTTGCAGGCTCAAGTTGCCCACCACTTTTGAGCTCGAGCTCCCCTCCCCCCTCCGGGCTTCTTGTTAAGGATATAGTCTGCCCAGTGAAAAATAGGGGAGAAGTTTTGATCTACACCTTTAACAAAACTTCTCTCCCAATTTTTTACTGGCGCAAGCTGCACCCCCCTGGTCACAGGCGTGAGGTAGCACAGCCCTGTGTTAATGGCGACCGGCTAAGTAAAGGGAGAATGGCAAAATTCGACCCCACGCAGATCCGAAACCCCTCAACCGATCG
>Ga0209367_1004628_pt1 | contig 19039 bp, 8 predicted proteins | sample WorMetLIZISLAND2_FD_187412 | JGI IMG/M metagenome (GOLD analysis project Ga0209367, IMG submission 187412) | Marine gutless worms symbiont microbial communities from Max Planck institute for Marine Microbiology, Germany - Olavius geniculatus... ... | reverse complement strand
GGGGGGGGGGGGGGGGGGGGAGGCGGCTTCGCCGCCATGATTGGCGGCTCGACGGCGGCTTGATTTATTGCAGTATCTGCCAGATGTCTTTAACGCGCACTGAACGACCGGCGGCCGTGAACTAAGCGACTCACGAGCGACCATGGACACTAATAGGAAAATATTTTTGATTGTTTCCTAAATAAAGTTAAGATCCAACCCTTACAATTGCAAAACAAGCGTTTTCGCACAGTGGGGCCCCTAATAGATCAGTTGAAACATTTTTAGCCTAATAGCCTATAAAAACAATGTGTAAACGTTTGCTTAAACAGTGGGCTTAAACAGTATTAGGCCTAGGCCTATAGCCGATAGTTTGTTTCGGTGACGTTTGACGCATCGCTCAATTGCTGTTGCAAAGAGTGCAGGAGAACCGTTCCAGGTAGGCCTAGTTGGTACAGCGTGGAACGGTTTTCCTGCACTCTTCTAAAGTCGTTGCAACACCAAGACCACTCTGCAAAAAGTAATGAGCAAACCCCCAGTGACTATTAGGCCTATTTGTTTCGAAATCTAAAATCTGATCATTGTGGTGGCTGCTTTTCACGATGATAAATGACTCGAGACGGTTTTGTTGGCGCTTCGAATCGTTTCCGTTTAATGCTCTGTGACGTCATAAATTACGATGACGCCATATCCACAGCGAACTTATAAGAGCCAGTGAAGAATCCACCTTTCACTGATATATAGATTGTAAAGAAAACTTAGTCTCATATGTTCGGGCTAAAAACTTTTTGCTCGCCCTCGTACAGCCGTCGCAAGTAGGCCTAAGACCGCGTTACTCCGCTGCTCAAAGAACTTTACTGGCTGCGAGTCCCCGAGCGAATCAAGTTTCGACTGGCCGTTGTCGTGTTCAAGTGCTGCAACAAGACAGCTTTTCAGTACCTATCAGACGATTTGCAGTTTTGCAGATTTGCAGTCGCGAATGGCGATTTAAAGACGCGACTGAGGTCGACCGCGTCGAACAAACTGATTGTGCGCCGGTCTTGTGTTTCAACGGCCGGAGATCGCGCTTTCGGCGTCGCTGGACCACGCCTTTGGAACAGTCTGCCGACAAACGTCACCTCAGCTAAGACAATGCCAGTTTTCAAGAAACGCTTAAAAGCACATTTGTTTAAAATATCATATAATTTGTAATCGTGGCCTTGTTTGAATAATTACAGTCATTTTTGTAACCTGTCCTTGTAGCTATGTTTGCGGCAGGATAAATTTGTCGTTTGTAATAATAATAGCCTAATAATACATCCTGGCAAGTGTGAAGTTATTTCCCATCCGGATACTGTCATTACTGATCCATATCTGAGCTCATTTGTATCTGTTTGCGTGGCTGACACTACCCTTTTTGGCCCCCCTCTGTTTCACGTGTCCGTGTTGGATGACACTTGGTCAGATCGTTGCGCGGAGTTGATCCGAGCAGTGGGCAGGTTGTCATTGCTCAACGCTCAGGATGCATTGCTGCTGCTATGGGTAGGCCTATCATTCAGCGCACTGAGGGTTCAGCATTTGTTGAGATGCTCTCCATCTGTTGACCATTTCGGTCTCGCGTCCTTTGATGCAACTCTCAGGTCTGCTTTGAGCCAGATTTCCAACACAGACATCTCAGATATCCAGTGGTTGCAAGCAAGCTTGCCAATTCGACAAGATGGTCTGGGTATCAGACAGGTGCACTCGCTCGCACTTCCCGCCTTTTTGGCCTCGGCGACGAGCACCTCGGACCTCCAGACACAGAGCTTGTTGTCAGCTGCTTTTCTTCCGATGCGCTTTTTGAGACCTACTTGGCACCTTGGCAGAATGCCCATGGCTCGTCTTCACTCCCGGTAGATTTACAGGACAAGCAGTCGTTCTGCGACCAGCCCGGCATTTAATCTGGTAGAGGCACACTATTCGGAGCCACAACAAACAGCCCGCTTCCTATAGCCGCTGCCCCACCTCACGGCGGAGACTGGCTTTTAGCACTGCCCATCTCTAGCTGTGGACTGAGACTATCTGACGACGCAGTCCGTGTGGCAGTCGTTTTGCGTCTTGGTTGCAGCGTGCGGTGAGCAGGAAAACTTCCAAGTACGCCGATCTGCCAGCCACTCACATCTTCCAGCCACTGGCGTTTGAAACCCACGGCCCAACCCTCTCATCAGCAACAGACTTCTTGAATGCTGTGGGTGATCGGTCAACCGCAGTCACGGGAGACCCACGCGACACCACTTTTTTGGCAGCGCATTTCTGTTTTACTACAGCGATTTAACGCTATTCTGACCACGGAGACCTTTGTCGAGGCCGGCGATGCATCAGACCTCTCCGTCACTTTGTTTTTAACCTTTTTTAGTTTTTAACCCCAGGAACCTTTACTACTGGGGTATTAAAATAATAATAATAATAATAATAATATGGAGAAAGTCTACTAGGCATGACGGAAAATATTTCAGTTGTAGGCACACCCAAGTCCGCCTTTTCATATCTTAGCATGCGCCTGAATGGTCAGTTGGCGGTCAGATTCCTGCAGGTTTGGCTTGGATCACAGCTGCGTCTGCAACGACTGTGGAGTGGGGACGATATCGACTTTGATTGCTCGACGATTGCGTCGCGACACTGTGCCGACTGCAGTGCCGCGTGTCGACACGGATAGACAACCATATCAGCACAGACGTAGCAACTCGCCTATCACCCTTATCGTTTTAAAAACATACTATAAAACCTTTATCAATACTGACATGCTCACGTTCCTGTTACGTCCCAAATTGGACTTCAGTCACGTTCATGCAAATAGGCTACGTATCTATTCGGTACTAGCACTGCAGGCCCCCTACTCTCTGTATGCACGTTGCTCGTCGCCGAACGCACAAAGGCAATAGCAGCAGCAGCAGCAACAGCGACGACGACGACGGATGCGGCGTAAAGGGAAGGGAAGCTATAGAGTAATGACGGGAAGCAAATAGTGCAGGAGTGGCTGCAGCGGCTGCAGACGACATTTGTACGGCGGTGTGTTTTCGCTCTTCAGTCGTCGGCGCCATTTTCACACGACGTAATTGTCTGAAACATTGATTGACGTTGCTGTTGCCAATGTCAGGTCTGCTATAGCAGACTGCGTAGCAGACTGCGCCTGGTAAGACGACGGTTTGTATCATCACATTGTTTCTGCAGCACTGTACGTGCTTTTATGAATGATTGATCAGTGTGCATTTTACAGTCATACACACAGTGTAGTGTGTATTTGATTCTGTTGCTGTACGTGTTAAGGCATAGTCGTTCGTACCATCATATTCACCGAAATGTATTCGTAGAAGGATTGATTATGCGCACTGTGAATCTGCAACAACAATAGTAATTTAATACCCCATTTACACGATTTAGCAAACGTCCAGCAAACTTCCAGCAAATGTATTCGAAAATACACGTGCTAATTGCTTGACGTTTGCTGGAAATTTGCTGGACGTTTGCTAGACGTTTGCTGGAAGTTTGATGGACGTTTGCTGCTATATGTTATAATGGACGAGCCAGCTCGATGTTTGCTGGACGTTTGCTGGATCGTGTAAACGGGGTATAAGAAACCAATTTTTACGTGACATAAAGTTTAGAAAAACTACAAGGTTACGTTACACTTTGATATAAAATTGGCAGGTACACAGGATGTCTAGCAGTCTAGGACCGAGCAAGCTCCAGCTTCTGCAGTACGCAGGATGCAGAAATAATCGCTATTTGCGACAGTGATAACTGATGCAAAAATATTAAACAATGATATAACGTGGCGATTGCTTATGATGTTACTGCGCATGCAATTGATTTGCGCGCTTGCAACATAAAGGGTTTGTCTATGCTGACCAAATCAAGCGTAAAACACACTTTAGTGTCGCGGTTGTAATAGTTTGTAGGCTAATCATTTTTATCAAAAACTCTCTGCTTTTGGCCTTTTCTTTCAGTTTGTGTGCCACACCCTTTTAAATTATGCATTTACGAGCTAGACATGTCGTTAATCAAATCATAAAGGTCAGACAATTAGCGCGCAGTGCATATAGACTTCTGCGCTTCGAACTGTCGCCACGGTGTTTTCTTGCTGAGGCGGCTGATGGAGTCGGAATGGCGTAAATAGTTGGACAGTTGGCAAGCGTATTTGAGTGACGCGTGAGATGTGTAAGCCTACGTGCCGGCAGCGCAGCAGCAGCAGCAGCAGCAGTCGTATTGACTCGCTGTCGGTGACGCGTGCGACGACTGACACCCCCGCAGAGCGACTGTGTCCTGCCGGGCAGAGGTACACGCCGGACATGGCCTGGCCGCCCGCGCGGTGCATTATGGCGCCGCTAAAGATGCTCTGCGAGCACTGACTGCTCTGATCCCGTGTGTGGCTCGAGTCTGCTGCTGAAATCAGATGCGACGCCTGACAGTCGTAGTCGTGTAGTCTGACCTGCGCACCCTGCCTCGCTCAGCGTTCAGTGCTCAGACCCAGTCAATACAGTCTGAGCCGACGACGACGTCATGCTCATTCTAATGCTGACTGTATTTCACCAGGTAGTGCAGCGACGCGCTTAGGACGTGATGGAATTCTTAACGATCGCTTATTTGCAATTATACTGTGAAGTATATTAGTAAAAGAAGTTTAAATATAGGTCAATATTCACACACTACTGCCACGCAATATTGTTTTAGCGTTGGCAGTATTACCGATACCTTTTTCCAGTATTTCTATCAGACGCAGTTACTCGTATAACAACTTCAGGCTGTGGGACTTACTTTTTATTTTGCAACTTCTTGCATTAACGTCGTTCGCTATAATCGTCGCAGCTGCTGTTGTTACAGGTTGTCTCTCAGCTGCAGTGAACGCAGACAGAAAGACAGAGAGCGAGATGTGTTTGGCAAGCGCTGTGGGGTTCCTGCTGTTGACCGTCGCGTTCCTGGCATGCGGTATCGGCTTCCTCGCCCCGTATTGGGTCCACTTCCCGGGCAACGTAGCTGACGACGCCGTGCTAGACAAGGCGAGGACATACCTCGGTGACAAACGCATCAGCTACGATGGAATGCTCGGCCGCTGCTTCGCCAAGAGCGGATGCGTCTTTTTCTTCCAGAACGACTTCGAAATGGAAAAAGAAGTCAAAGGTACAATACCGGCTTAGTTATAGAATAACTTTACATTCTGGACGTAGACGTAGACGCAGTTTGTGGGCACACGTCTCTGCTTCTTTGCCCGCCTCTTAAGCAGGTTAACAAAAACATAATTTGTTTGTTCCGGAAGAAAACGGCTTTTCCCAAAACATGTCAGTATAACTTAATGAATAGAAAATGACACGTACAAAGTATTTCTTGTGTTGTATCATAATAGCCATCTACAGCACGTGCAATGTAATTTGCCGCCTGTCCGTTTTGCGACGCCGCCAATGTGTGACTGATTGCTGTGTATATGATACACGTGCAGATTGGCACAAGGCGTCGCAGGCACTGTACTCGTTCGGCTACGTGATCATGCTGTCGACGCTGCTGCTGGCAATGCTACATCTCTGCTGTCGCTTCTGCTGCAGCCGTCCGTTCTCACTGGCAACGGTCATCGGATCGCTCGTCGTCGCAGGATGCACGTATCTTTGCTTCTCACACCGGTGTAGGCCTATTTGGGAAGTTGCCCCTTTAGCGTCCAATAATAAGAAATTGTGTCGAAAAGTTGTTTTAAAATTCTTATTCTTCCATGAGACGAACTATGGACCGTAAGCGCAAATAACGTTTAACTTTTAATCAAAGACATATTTAAAGGTAGGCTTGTGGCTTGAACAGAATAACTATACACATTCTAGGAGAGCTTATACTACGATACTACGCTTCCCACACCCCTAGTTTTTACGCGCGAAAGCAGAATGCTTCGCGCGTCTTTGCCATCGTCTGGGCGTCTGTCTGTCACATTCGTGAATTGTATCAAAACGGTGCAAGCTAGGATTACGAAATCTTCACCGTGGGCTGCCCCAAGGTCTCTAGTTTATCGTGACAAAATTTCGTGCCACTGAGTGCAGGGGTTCCCCTCGAACAAGGGCGTCAAAGAGGGGTACCCCCCTAAAAAGACGTCATTTTGCTGTTATTGGCTCGAATAATGTGAAAACGGTTGCAGATAGGTACATACATGATGGTTATTATAACAAGCACTGGTGACAGGCTTTTTGGATTTATCAACATCGATGACCTTGAACGACCTTGAACCCTTCAAAAAGAGGTTATTAGTGAATTTTTTCGCAATTTTTGGATGCAGCGCACATTTCAACACTGAATTACGACGAAATGGCTGGAGATAGACCAAGACAACCTGCATATGAAATTTTCAGCATTCAACGTAGATTTTAGCAGTTCAAGTCCTGACCCCCTAGGTTCAAGGAGGCCGTCGCAGGCAGGCGTCAAAGACAGCTACCCTCTTAGAAAGTGGTTATTTCACCGAAATTATTTCGTGTAGCATGAAAGCAGTTGCAGATAGGTACATACATGCTGCTTATCATAACAAGCACTGGTGACAGGCTTTTTAAATTTATCAAAATCGATGACCTTGAATGACCTTGAACTTTCCCAAAAGGGGTTTTTAGTGAATTTTTGCACAATTTTGCGCTGCGATACGCATTTCAAGAGTGAATTGCGCCAAAATGGCTGGAGATAGACCAAGACAACCTGCGTATTAAATTTTCAGCATGGAATGTAGATTTTAGCAGTCCAAGTCCTGACGCTCTAGATTCAAACAGGCCTGCCACGTGGGTGTCAACGAGAGGTACTCCTGTAAAAAGTGGTTATTTATACCCTATGCTTGTCTAGCGTGTAAATGGTTGCAGATAGGCACAACCATGCTGCTTATCATAACAAGCACTGATGAGGAGTTTTTTACGAATGTCAACATCGATAACCTTGAATGACCTTGAACCCTAAAAATATTGATTTAGCGTGATTTTTTGGCGATTTTTGGCTGCAAAAAAGTGAATTACGACGAAATGGATGGAGATAGACTAAGATTACCTGCGAACAGGAACTGCTATAGGCTTTCGTGCGTTTCGTGAGCTTTGCTCAAATTTCTTGTCTGGGATTCGAGAAGGGGGATACCCCTCGCCATGCCCCCTCGAAGCCTCAATCTCGGCGCCTAGATTGATAGTATGCTTACTAGCTGCCACTGTACAATTGAAGCGGTGGATACGTTGACTGCAGTGGAATGGTTGCATGTTCTGTTGACAGCTGTGCTTGTCGGGTCATCGGTCGGACTGTTCATAGCATTCCAGATGAAAGAGAACAAGGTAGAGTTTGCTGATCTGCTCTCTGAGGGTTCCACTCCACGCTTCTACTGGGGCTGCTTCGTGGCAGCGGGCGGCGTGCTCTGCGCTCTGGTGTCCTCTATCTTCTTCATCTGCGAGGGATGTCGCACAGACAGCTCCAGATCATACGACGGCTACGACGCAACGAGAACTATTTGAGATAAGGTTTACTGCGAAGTTCTAGACCAATTAAGTTAAGTTTCCATCCAATACAACGCACATATGCAACGCAAAAATAGACACCGCTTTTATCCTTGCGTTTTGGCTGTTCGTACTAGACACCGCATCGCTGAAGACTGAAATGGGTAAACGAGCACGCAGTACTAGACTACGAGCTTATACCACTCCAGACAGTGCGATATCGTACTTAAACCACGCTCAGATGGCACAGACTACGCTGTCGTTTGGTTTATGACGCACGACTGTAGCTGAAAGTACTGTTGTGAACAGGGTAGCAGTCAAGCAGTGCAAGCGTTCGCGTCACTTGCGTCAAATAAATCGCAACGGCACTGTATTGCGTTGCGTTGCGTTATGTGCGTTGCTTTGGATGGAAACCACGCTTTATGCCGCACGTTCATGGAAGTTGTTGGACATTTTCGAAACTTCGATTTCATCATTTTGACTCTAATACTTTGAGAATGGTGTCTGAGATTTGTAGTCAAGTGGGTCAGTGTTGACTGTGCCAAGTGAAAATCGTGTAACATTCATTCACTTTATGGGAGATGGCGCATAAAAGTAAAACATATACGTGCTTTAGGTTAAGTAGATCGACAATTTTGGAAACGATTAGCGTTTAACGTGACCGCTTTTTACCGCAATGACCGAGGCTAATAGTTTCCAATATTGCCCGATTGCTCGCTTTAGGTTTCAGTGAACCACGTTTTATTTATGTTTCGTTTTTTACGCGACACCCTCCATTTATAAACGGACGATGTGCACGAGACACGAATTGCTTGTTGTGTGCGTATACTATGATTTTGTGTGGTGCTCGTCCTTCTTGCTTGCAAGTAGAAAATTATTATTGTGCGTTCGTTCTACAGGCCGCATTGCGCGTCTTGCCTGTTTGTCTGTCCGTCACTCCGTTTTCCCGTACGGATTCTTGGCTGGAAAATAGAAGGGTGTAAGAAAAGACAAAATCAGTGTCAACGTTCCACGTGACAATATAGTATCTGTGTGTGATTTATCATTTGAAAAATCGAACATCAAGGTCGTTGGAGGTCAAAACTTCAAGGACATAACGCATTATAAAGTAGTAATTTACCTCGCGCCGACTCAAACTATTGTTGTTAGACCTAATTTACTCTTGGCACCTGAAACATTCAGCAACTGGACAGACAGACGCATCCATGTCGATGATGTCATTTCAGTACTCACCATCGACATCCTTAGTTGTTATTCTGACGTGCGGCTGCTAATTTCAACCACAATGTCCGTGTCAGAAACTAGGAGGCGGATCCAGTGTAACGAAGATCCAATTAAAAGTCATTTTACGAATAGCTAAAGCGATGCCCTTTTAAGGTTCATGTGGCTCAAGCTCGGCTTTTATAATTTAACAAAAATCGGAACTGGCCCCAGATCCCCGGTTTTCCTAATTTTTGATCGGTTTTATGTCAAAAATCCTGGATTCGCCCCAGAAGATAATGCTCGTATGAATGTATGTACACCCTGTCTCAGAAAAAAACAGTCAAAATTGTTTTTGTCATAACTTTGTCAAATTTCCACTGACTTTAATAATTTTCGGCAGGTTGATGGCTAAGACGACGAAATTATGTAAGGTGCATTCAATTTCCACCTCACCTAATTTATGTCCATGCACTACCATGTGAAACATAGATGCTCCAAATTGTTGCACAATGCTGAGTTGTTGTCGCAAATAAACGCTGTAACGGGTTAATTCGGCACAAAATACACTAAAATGTAAATAATTTAACAAAATTGTAAGTTTGGGTAAAAACTCGCTTGCAAATTAGAATTTATGCCAAAGTGTGCTCCGCATACAAAGACGCAGTGGCTTAGATGCAACCCCAATAGCTGATAGAAAAATCAATGATCGACTGATCAAATGCATTAACTCGTCGATTATACGTATTTTAAGCTCATCAGCCAGCTATTTTGTTGTCTGCTGTTTTCAGCATAAGATATATCTCAAAATTATTAAGCCATGTTGCACCCTCTGTGAAACTGATGATGCAAAGGTGAGCCATTTGATACAAATAATCGCCGCGTAATGTAACAATTTGGAGCATCTGTGTTTCACACGGTAGTGCGTTGACATAAATTAGGTAAGGTGGCAAACGAGAGTACACAGTAATATCGTCTTGGCCATCTTTATGCCAAAAATTATTAAAGTTGGTCAAAATTTGACAAAGTTATGCCAAAACAATTTTGACTGTTTTTTGGACACACGGTGTAGTTTTATATTGTGGATTTACAACTTTCTATATTTCTGACTATGCTGTTTTCCTACAGCGTGCACCACTTAGGATTGTTTTACGTGCAACGGTGCAGCATGAATTAATTATAAACCAACCGTAAAACCTGCTATTTGTTGTACTAAACTGTGATTTCTTTCAAATTGTATGCCCGTGTTGTAAAGGACACGTGAAATTTCTTACTTCGGTTGAGTTAACGTATTGCAGGCTACAGATACGCCGTGTCCCAGAAAAAAACGTGTCACATCGCCTGCTAAACATTTGCTGTAATTCAACGAATTAGCGCCAGTTCTGAATTCGGTAAAGCTTTCAGTAAATTTTTTACGTTAGTGCAGTAACAGATTTAATTTGAGGAGGTACGTTATACTGTGGCTTTTCCGCAAATAATTTCTGAGTGCAGACATGAAAAAAATTAAAACCGATCCACATCTTAAGTTTCTTTCGAAATAATGGACCACGGTGTGCACTGCATTCACGGCAAGGCATGGAATAACCGTGTACAGATCTTTTGCAATTTTGCATCTCGTTCTATTTTTTACTAAATATTATATATAATATATATTATATAGTATGTACATAAACTTTTATATACATAAAAGTACTCGTTAAACAATGAATTCAGCCATAGGTACAGCCAGAAATTAGAGTTGGGGAGCACACTAAGGCCCAGAGAGCCGAAAATCGAGGCCGAAGGCCGAGAGCGGGGGGGAGTAGGGTGGAGTTCTTGGGGAGTGGGCAGCAAGCCCACTACCCACTAACTAAAGGGTCAGGGCCACTGTAAGTGCCCCCACTCGGGTCCCGGGTAAAGCCCGGCCTCAAACGCGTTTTTCGTCACAAAAAAAAACCTGAAAACGTCGGTCGTACTGCACAAATTTGCATATTTTTGGGCTATGCAGCTTACAAACTTACTTTGGCTACGCCTATAAATATTGGGCTTATTATTTGTCAGCATTTGTTGTGTCTGCGTTCTAAAGTCATAAAGTTATCGGTACAAATAAATCTGAAATGCTTCTGTAACTGTGTGACTCAAAATGTTGTTGTCAGGTTTGCAGTGTTCAACCTCTGAATACTAAGCATCTAAACAGTACTCACTCTCATACCAATAAAAATATTTAAAATTCTAAGTACTGCTTTATTGTTACGTACTCAATTAGTGGACAAATAGTTTTGCTTGTAATTTACTGTTCTGCTGATTTTTAAATGCTTTGGCACTTTTGTGAAGTAAGAAAATGCAGCAGTGGAAAACTGACCAAAGAGCGGGACATGTACTCGTAAAAAGTCAAGAACAGGCAATGAAAAAATGTGCAAAAGCTGGCTAGAAAATTTATATGTTTTATAACATATAAATCCGGCGCCTACGGATAAAGCCAAAAGCTGATTCTAAGACGTCATCCGTAGCCTACATTTTATATGCTCGTTGACAGTTGTATTCTAATGTTCCTTATCATTACGTAATTTCCTTCTGTTTAGTTTTGGTTAATAAATGCATGTGTTCGTGTAATTTTAAAAACTAGAACACGCAGTAGTAAGTCAATTTCATCCTGCTGTTCAAATATTGCACTACAGGTTTAGAACCACGAACACATTACTTGGTGATAGTAAAGCTATTTCCTTACTCCAAATGTCCACAATGCGAATTAGTCCGTCGACATTGTATGATCTTATATTTGTAACATTGTTACAACAACAACAATCGACACTGCGTCATAGCCAAATAAAATACACCAAGAACATGTCATATACGTTACAACGAAACCGCAACCTTCAACATATGCAAGTCAACGAAAAAAACGGCAACAACAGTCTCCCGTTGCCGCATTAGAGGTCTTTTAACGTACCGCACAAATCTACAGTCGCAAGCTGACAAAAAATTATAGACAACACTCGAAAAAATTGATTCGCCGTCCACCGTCTGCCGACGAAACCGCGTAATCAGGGCTTATCCACATGTGCAAAATAATATAAAGTAATTGGAGACGGTCGCCGTCGACACTTTTTACTGTTTATCACATAGCGAAACGTGGCATTACAATCTTGCCAAAATTGTTCTTTTTTCTGCATGTACTGCGATAAAACAAAAGTTGTTTTATAGTTGAATTAGCCGGTTTTATTATATTTCATTTCATTGCACATTGGCTAGTGCCCTACGGCTCCAACAGAGACCTCTAAATGACCGCAACGTTACTAGCAACAACTCAGTTACCATCAAGTACTGATTGACAGTCAGGGGCGTATTTAGACATGTGAAAAGAGAAAAGAGGCCTGTCCACCTGTCTCCCCTTTTTCAGAAATATTGTTACTTTAGACCTGACAATTTCCTTTTTCTTTATGATGACTTTTTCTCCTTTACAAATGTTTTTTTCCACTTTCAAATAAAGCGGCCGACGCAAGAGTCCTACAAACACGTCCCTGTTGCCAGTAAGAGTTACTTCGAAATGCGGTCGCCATGTTTGTCGGTATTCTTGTTGGCAGAAACCGCCACATTTCTCTCTTTACCCATTGACTAGTAGCTGGGCCAATATAAATCTAACGTATCGTATCGGTCTACAAAGGGGCGTATCTAGAAAAGCAAACATAAGTGAAGACACGCAGTTTCGTGTGCCACTCCACTTTTCGTGCGAAAATATTTTACTGTGTGTCAGGCGGATTTTGTCAGATTTCTGCCTGCCGGATCGTTCTCAGCCACCTATCACGGTTCGCTGTTTTTCTGGGGTATCACACAACGCTAAAAACGATCAGCCGACAGCAGAGACAACCCGTATATAGACACGCACTGAACTCTTGTGAGACCGCAACGTTAACTGTCATCATCATCGTTATACACAACGCTCGCTCGGGTAGAAGAGACGTCACAGAAAGATAAACCGAAACAGACGAACGAGAGAGCTGGTTGCAGAGATCGACTCGTGATGCTCTGCTCAGAGCTGCAGCTTGACGAATGCGCCGACCGACGCGACGGACACGAACAGAAGCAGCCAGCTCATCGAGATCTCATCCTCGAAGGCCATCGTGGCGAAGGCGACGCCGACAACGGCTAGGATGAAGCCGCAGACCCACAGCACGTCAGCCTTCGACATGAGCTCGCCCGGCGTCAGTCGAGGTGATGATGGTTTACTCGTCGCTGGTGACCGTGAAATAGCGGAGGTCTGGTGGACCGATGTGGCTGCAGGCCGTTCTGCTGCTGATGCTGTGACGGCGGGCTGGTTCACGGGCATCACCTGGGCTGCTGGTTGAACGACCGGACTGACGTAGTTCTGAGGTGACGTCGCTGCCACCCTCACGACTCCCGCTGGAGGACCGATCGGGCCGGCGACTTGAGGGGCTGCCGTCGGCGGTGACGGAGTGATGGTCACGGGCTGGGGCTGAGGCTGGACTACGGGCGGCGCGGCGGCAGGACCGTTGTAGGCGGCCGGTGTCTGTGACGGCGCGGGCGGGGAGGTAGTCGCACCTGCCGACGAGCGGATCGTGATCCCCCCGCCGGTGGCGCCGGGTGAGACGGGTTGAGGCGGCTGGGCTGACGACATAATTACGACACTGCCGCTACCACTCGGCGACTGTATCATCACAGGACTCGACGACGACTGGATCTGAACACCACCAGGGGCAGCGGTAGGACCAGCGGCGTTGAGTATGATCGGCGTCGGTCTCGGAGCACCAGAACCACCTATCAGCATCCAGTCACGTTATTAGTGGATGATAAAATGCCTCGTATTTCACTTCACGTCAACAACCAAATTAAAACTACCGGTGTTGACGTAGGGGCCTAGGCTATTATGTGGTCGTCCGACTGACCCCTATCCTTTAGAGCTGAAAATTGGCACACCGATTACTCCTGCCGTGGACGACGTTTCCATCAATTTTGCTTTTTTCCACGAGATGTTTTCGAATGAAGAGCCGATACCGGACGGAGGGACAGACAAACAGACGGGGCATACTCGTACTGGTGTCTAGTAGGATGGCCGCAGAATGAAAGCTCCAGGTCTATACTGTGCAGAAGGCTGTGCAGCGTAAAAGTCGCTCTTCCCATTACGCATCTCCTGTACAAGTCCAATTAACAGTGAACAATGACAGGCCTAGATATTATCGTGGTACGCAAGGAAAGATAGCAATAGTAAATAACTGAAAAAACTGGCATAAATCTGTCTTAATTTGCCACTAGTCCACAATGAGAAATAAACAACATTAACGAGCGGCTTACTAACCGTCAGCGACGTTGGTCATCATCTGAAGCGGTCGGGTGCCGGATCCTCCGCCTCCTGTAGAAATTATCTTTACCGACGACTGGACTCCCTGCTGATTCCCGGGCTGTGGCTGCATGTCCGCCATTGCTTTCCAGATCTACCAGGAGAAAATCTCCAGCCAGCTGGTAGGAAGGAGTTTCCAGTAGAGAGAGAGAGAGGTATAGCTTTGCTATCTAACTCAGACAACGCACCGCCCCCGACGGCGATCAAGCGCTGGCTACAGCCCAGCTTAAGTGCCGTTTACATTCGTGCGACGCACGAAGAAACATGTTTCAACCATCGGCTGATAACACTTCTGTCATGCGTCACTTACCTTTCTGAATCATACAGAATTCACGTCTCACATTCTCAAACTGATCGAATGCCTCATTCGACGGGTTTCTTATCGATATTGCTCATACCAGTTTATTTATTTACTTACTTATTTGTTAAAAGCTTTAGATCGGGCCCTTGCAATCAGCAATGTTGGTATATTTTGTTACTTGAAGTCAATTGCGGTTTTTCTTAGTCATGTGTTAGATACCGCAGAATTTTAAGTAAACGTTGTGCTAACATTGTGAAAACATTTTAGCAAACATTTTGCATGTGCATGACTGAAATACGACACTAGTTAGTCAATTGCATGTGCGGCCGTCTTAAAAAAGCAATATTACTAGTTTTGCCCGTCAGTCCGTTCAAGGCGTGATCCCAACTCGAAAACAAAAAAGGCGTACGGACAAACAGAAACCGGTGTGAACGTTTTCCAATACAGAAGTAACGGGTGTGCCAATTTGTAGCTCAAAGAGTCAAAACTCAGAAAGACGGCCGACATACGTCTCTAGTTTTGCAACGTTTTATTCCGCTTAAATAAGTGCTCAAGTATAGCGACTCAGTACATACGTGTCTGTAGGCCTACATAACGTTCAACAATTTAGAAACAAAGCAAGCAAACAAATAAGAGAAAGTTAAAATTCTTGCAAAAATTCATCCAGTCAGATAACGATATTTGCTCACAGTTTGAACATAATGCGCATACGGACTGATGATGGAGCCCAAGCTTCAGCTGCTGTTGCTGACCGCAATGATTGGCATGCGTTCATCTCTCCAGCAAGCTTGCACTGTACTGTAGGCTCCCAGTTCGAGGGAGGCAGACTTAAATAACCGACAGGCGGCACCGCCCGGGGCAATAGTTGCCGCTGACGTAACTGCGCTCGTTCGCTGCTATGGAGCATACAACAGCCGCCCCATCTTATACTGTGTTCTAGCGAGGCCGCCGCAGCACCATTAGACACACAGACGGCAGTTTCCCACACAATGTCTCGTCGTCGCTTCTCGCCGGCCTATGCCGAGAAAACGACCGTCTGGATGCGCGAAGATTTATTGGTCGTAAAACGCAAAAGACTGAGCGCGATTGATAATCATAATCACAAGCTCTTAGCTCAGATGACTGTCGCGCTTTACGCATGTCGTGATAGTTATTGCGACTTACCGTGTAGCCACAATACACCCTTTACAGAAGACGACAGACGACGACGGACGACAACAGTGTAAAACGCCTGCAGAATTGCTGTCATCTGGCGCGCTTTGACTCGAGCCGCCGTTCCCAGAATGAAGGAACCACACGGGCTGGTCCGTGACGAAGGCAAGCGGCCTGACGGTTTGACATTGCTGCCATGGAACTCTGGGCGCAGCGCCACTTAGGACGTCACAGTGGTCGACACTCTGGGAAACGCTTATCTGCTGCAGAGTGCCATCATCCACGACTTTTTTCGAGTGGCACTGGAAACGCTTGGACCCATGAGTGTCAGCACCCAGGAGTTCTTATCACAAATCGGAAAGGCGTTTGACCGAGGTGCCGACGGACCCCCATGAAACGACGTTCTTATTCCAGTGCTTGTCGGTCACCGTCCAACGCTTCAACGCGGCATGCCTAGCAGATACGTTCGCAATTTCCGAACCCGCATCGTAACCATTCCGGACATAATTTCTGTACCGTAGTTTAATATTTCAGCCCTCGGGAATTGAGTACTAGGGCTATAATAAATAAATAAATAAATATAAATAAATGTTTTCTTAACAACCCAGGAAGTAACAAATCGGCAGTATGCCGGTAAGCCTGAGCGAACGTACAGTACGTATGCTGGCACAGATAACGGCCGTGTTGATCAAAGCGAGCGCCGGCGATCGCCCGAAGAAGAAAAAACTGTCAAACGGCACACCGCACAGGACACCGGCAGCCGGATAAAAAGCGCAGCGATCAGTCGGCGTTGCTATAAATAGAGCGGACAAACAGACAGACAGACAGAATCTGCAGCTGCACACTCTGAGCGTGCAACAAAGAGTGATGTCTAGCGTCAGCGCGCGACAGTCAATAACCATTATCAGGTTTATACCGACGACTAGTGGATGAAGTAAATAAGTAAGTAAGTAAGATTATTTAGAAGGCGCAATTTAACAATAGCCACAATGCGCTGCGCTCTCAACGCCCAAACAAAAATGTCTTCAACTGCCGTTTAAACTGTTTATAGTTAATGTCAGTTTGTCTCAGATGAACTGGCAGACTGTTCCACAGCCTAGGACCTGCAGCAGCAAAGCATCTGTCTCCATAGCTGCTGCAGGTCCTTCTGACGACACATGTCCTTGAGTTGGCAGAACGCAGCTGACGACGACTTTCGTCGGAGACCAGCTAACAGTCGGCAACCAGGTAAGGTGGAGCCATACCGGACAGTGACAAGTAGACCAGAGTGGTCATCTTAAAGTCCACCCGACGCCGGACCGCAAGCCAGTGCAGCTCATGTATAGCACCGGCGTTATGTGGTCATAGCGTCGAGCCCCCGACACCAAACGTGCAGCCGCATTCTGAACAGACTGCAGCCGGCTCCTCAAACCGTCGGTGATGCCGTAGAACATCGAGTTGCAGTAGTCCAGGAGACACGAAATAAGCGCCTGGACCAGCGTCCTGATCGTTCTGAAAACGATCGGCATACGGCAATAGCGACAAGAAACAGTTCATTTGTTATTGATCATGTTATACACAGAATTAAGTGTTGCTACAAGTAAAAGTCAAATCGACACGGTGAGCTAACTAAGCGTCAGTGAGTCAGGACGTCTTACAGTAGGTCAGACTAAAGGCGCTCGCACACATGCTGTAAAATAAGAAAATAACGCAAAACAACTGGAAACGGTCGCCGTCGACCCCGTTTACTGTTTACTACAGAGCGAAACGTGGCGCTACAAAGTTGGAAAGAAGATGCATTTTATTGCGGAAGTTCACGCGTACAGTTCCACCTCACTCAGCGTTTGCTTTTGCACTACCTGGGGAAAGCAGACCAAGCAAAATACGTGTTAAAATGAATGAAAAAACGTCAATAAATTCCACCTATCCTAATCTGTAGGCCGGTATATTACAAGGTTTGACTGTCGTGCAGCAGTGTGTCTACTAGATGAAGTTAAGGAATGTTTGCGAAGTCAAGAAGCGACTGGTACAGCCTGGATTGGTCTAGAGCAGAACATTATCGATACTGCTGTCAATAAATGGAGAAAGCGTCTCCTTACCTGTGTTCGCATAGTGGGCCAACACTTCAAGCAATTTTACTGCAGGTAGTTGAAAAATAGACAACTGGATGAATTCAGAAATGTGAAAAAATGTGTTTTACCCGTTATGTTAATTAAGCAATCATATCGCATTGGATAAAAAGTGATATTTTGCTGGTTGTGTTTTGTCCAGGTGGTGCAGAAACAAACGTTGTGTGAAATAAGAAACTAAGCAATCATTTGATGGCAAGTTGTGTTAGGAATATTCGTACCAAAAATTATCAAAATCTGGTAATTGGTTTTCAATCTACAGCCTAAAATGTTGCGATGCTTGTTTGGGACACAATGTAAGTTGTTTTACGGTTGTTTTAGCATATTTTATTTTATTTCATCGCACATCTGCGAGCGCCCGCCCCTAAGCTAGATCGCTAAGTCGGTGAAATGTACACATATCGTGAGGCATGGAACGTATCTTTATCGTCATGCTTTCGGTCACACATAGTCGCCGACGCAAACACTTTTCTACCGAACCACTCCTTCACCATACTAACAGTATTCCAGTGGCGTAGCCAAAAATGTAAATTGGGAACCCCTCTTATTTTCCCTCTCCTTCCTTTACCTCCCCTCCTCCGTTTAACGGGGAGTTAAGGTTGCTTGTATGCGAATTTCAAAGCATGTTAGACATAAAAATCAACACCTTTACGAACCAGGTTATTGAGCAAAACTTACGGTACTTTCGAATTTTTATTGTGGTTCCTGGCCTTCCTCCCGTTGTCTACGCCACTGCAGTATTCAATGCTACCGATGATCACAATTTCTTTACAACGAGAACTTCAGTTTATAAAAAAGCTACGGAATTGTCCCGAAAACAGCCACGGTAGCAACGACAACGACAGCACAACAGCAACAGCAGTCGATAAAACTGTACAGCATTCGATATCTCAGATCAATATTAGATCAATATGAGATCGAACTCGAACAACAAACGTCACGAACACCAATGTGAAAGTATTGTTGCTAACGTCGACAGTACGAGTTATAAACTTATTGTCGTCGTAGTAGGCCTAAGCCTAGTAGGCCTACTAGCAGTATATTAATAAAGGTTAAAGGTTAATGGAAGCCCATTCCAGAGCTACGGAGCGACCTGCTGTATGGGATCGGACGGTGTTACCTGCCACTCGACACAGGTGAACGCGCCGCGCCTTAACATCGGCCGGTACTCGATTTACCTACCACGGAGGAACGGAAGGTTGAGTTGACCTAGGCGGCTGGTTAAATACCGAGATGGTTTACCTTCTCGCAGGCAATCACCCATCCCAGTACTAACCCGGCCCGGCGTAGAGTAACTTCGTTGATCGAATCAAACGCGTTACCGCTAAGCCACGCCACCAACTAATACTAATAATTAGGGCTGGTACTGATTAAAATTTTTTTATTCGATTTATCACCAAAAATTAATCGCGATTAATCGATTAATTTCGAACAATTTTTCAATTTTGTAGTTAATGCAAAAAAACCATGAAAACTGCAAAACGCAAGTGTACTTGTTACCGTTCATAAAAGTTGGAAA
>Ga0209367_1004626_pt1 | contig 19041 bp, 11 predicted proteins | sample WorMetLIZISLAND2_FD_187412 | JGI IMG/M metagenome (GOLD analysis project Ga0209367, IMG submission 187412) | Marine gutless worms symbiont microbial communities from Max Planck institute for Marine Microbiology, Germany - Olavius geniculatus... ... | reverse complement strand
GCGGGGCGCGTTCACCTCTGTCGGGTGGCAGGTAACACTGTGTGATCCCATATGACAAGTGACGCTCCGTAGCTCTGAGATGGGTTCGCTCATTAGGAGCTATATGCGACCTTTAACCTTCTTTAACTAGATGATCGGCATGGGCTAAGGATACCGCAGCGCACTATGCAGCCATCCATGCATTGCCTGCATCAGCGAACAGTTGGACCCGCGATTTGCAATTAGCAGACATACCACCGCCCCGACCAGCCACACTAGATCTTCACTCCGTAGCCCGTAAGCTACTACTTATTTTGCATCCCGCGGAGGGTAGGAGGGTGAGTTATGCGTGTCTGTGTGTGTGTGTGTAGAGAAGGTGTTGCGGATGTACGGCGAGCTGAGTGGTGATCTACACCTGGTGGAGTTAGACCGAGGAGCTGCTCAGAGCTGTGGTGCCGGCGGCAGTAGTATTGGTCTTTGTCTGGCTGGAAACCGTGATCTGGCCACCATGAGTGTCTTCGTCGTCGGCTATCAGCCCGGCTCAGTCGCCGCTTGCGACGGTCGCATCCGCATCGGCGACGAACTGCTGGAGGTACAGTGAACACTGCGATTCTCCATCAGAGAACATTTATTTAGAAAAATTATTCATTCCAAGCTACCGTTTCGTTATCTCCGCCGAAGTAGGAGATTGTTTTCGGCTCCTGAAGGCGAAAACAGTTTCCCTTTTGGCGGAGGAATTGAAAAGGTGCCTAGCGTCATTAATTTCTTTGAATCGTTTAAGTAGTTGTGTGATTTATGTTGTAATTGTGTAACTTGTATCGTTTAACCGTTGGTCGCTGCATGTCATGTCAGTGGAATGAGTCAACTCATTTGGTATTGGCGATGAACTCGATCACGCGTTTAGTTTGTACATGATTTCATTTATCAAAATCTGACCAACTTGCTAGGTCAACTCAGCCTTCCATCCCTCCGAAGGTAGATAAATAAAGTACCGGCTTGCCCATGGTTACGATTAGTGCGTTACTGTGGGTCTCGTTCACCTGTGTCTGGTGGCAGGTAACACTGTGACACATTAATGACGCTACGTATAGCTTTGAGATGGGTTTCCGTGAAGAGTGCCGGTATAAGACTAGGTGACTGGCAGCGTGCTTTCATGTTGCTTATCTGACATCACTGCTGCTGCTGCTGCTACTGGTATGGACGGCGGGTGTGCAGTTAACGAGTCTTGTAGGATTAATCGTCGCTGCCGTCGGCAATCATCGTACCAACCCAACCGACCCAGTGGCTATTGCTCACTAGCTCGTCGTATAAAGTAAGCCGAGAGTCCTGTTTATGGCTGCATTGGCGCCGCGAGAAAATAATTTAAAGGTGACCTGGAAAAAAACGTGAAATTCATGCAATAAACAACGACAAAGCTACAGGCCTGAACGACGTCGACAACGAGTTTGAGTTGTATTAAACACGCTACGCTGGTTTTTACTGGATATACAGCAACCACGTAAACTTGATTGTAACAATGGTGGCCAGCATTTGATGGGTAGATACCCTTCTGGCCAACTTCCCATGTCGTGTGTTGTGGTTTTGAAAAATAGACTCTCTCTCTCACGTGGAGTCGAATGATGTCAGTCTGTGCGGTGGTCTGTAAAAAAACTAAATAATTGGAAGTCGAGAGGCCTTGTATCTGGTGACGCCAGTGTGTGGGCGTGGCTACTCTGTTGTAACGTTGCGGTCCGCTAGTCACGCTGATCGTTGTTTAGTGCATTTACCCGGCCGGCGGTTCGGTTTCTTTGGCCGTCCGTCATTTTTTGCCGTGTCTTTATTGGCTTAATGGCCTGTTATACAACTGGAGCGCTGCCGTTCACTGTATAGTGGTATTTGACTCTAGACCATTAAAGCAGCGGTTTGTTTTTTTTTGTTGTGGTGCAGGTCGTCTTTTGGCATAGGATAGACGATGTCAATTCTTTCTGTGCGGTAATTTGCAGAGATAGCAGTAATGCATATTATAATGTTGATTTTAATGTTCTTACTATAGCCATTGTGACATTGATTGGCCGTCGTGATTCAGTGGGCTCCACAGTCTACCCGGAACTTAGAAGGTATAAGTGGCTCTTACGTGCTTAGTGTAAATAAGCAATAAATAAGCAAAACAGATCGGGAAAACAAAGCAGCTCAAATACCTGGTAGGCACAAATGCATCTCAACTTTGTGAAATGTGAACATATCAGAGTCATAAAAATCTACCATGCATTTTTTGTGAAACTTTGTCATTGGCAAATGCAAATCGATTTGGATATTTTCACTCTTGTTTTAAACAACATTAGTTACTCGTCTCTGTTCTTCTGTTGCCGCACTACCCGGCAAAATTTGAACATTGAGCTATATCATGGAGATCTCAATAGTTGCTAGAATGAAGATCTCCATGGATATACAACTGCCAATATAGCATACTAGACATAACCTGCGCATACTGCATACTATTATTAAGTTCTCACTTTTTTCGTTTAAAGTCAGCTTGTGTGGTAATTATATTTGTCTTCATGTTTGTAACTTGTATTTTGTGCATATTTTTTCATTTTATAACAGACAAACAAACGATGATGCACCAAAGATGCACTGAATGTAGTTTTTAGCCGACCGTGCTTAAGTGGTTGTCGTCTGTCCGTCGTCATCTGTGTCTGTCACGGATGTACCGGGACTTATTATTCGTGTAAAAATTCTCCCCTAAGACCTTGTAGGGGAAATTTTTTACACGAATAATTAGCTATGTGTTTTAAACCTAGGCATGCATAATTTCAGCGATCTAGTGCAAAATTGCGGTTGAATCAAGGGGTGTAGGAAATTGAATGGAAAACTGACCATATCTCTTATGATGTGAGATAGGGCCAAGGTTACTATTAATTAATAATATAGGAAGTCGCAAATGACATGAAAATTGTTTACCTTCGATGACCTTTGACGTCACTAACAACCAGTACGGTCGGTTATCTTAGTGACATCTAGGCTTCTTGTCTTATTTGACACCGACATTTTTTGTCTACTGGCTGATAAACACGGCTACGCTCGATATGTATAGGAGCATTTCTAGAACTTCTTTCTGTCGTCTTGACCTAAGGCATTTTACGCTGCGACTGCATATCAGTTTCAGAGTCGTGACTGTCAGCCGCGCGGTGTGTGATGGTAGTACACCTTGTAGGTTGATAGCCAAAGCGACGCAGGCGCGAAGCCTGTAGAAGTCCTGTTTAATTTCTGTCTGTAATTTCCTGCATCGCTGCGTGGACTAAGTCAGTGTGTGCTTTGGCTGAGATAATTGCTGTGGTGTCTTTTTCTGCGATTCAGATGGCTGTGTTGTCAGTTCAGTTGAGTTTGAGACGTCGCTGCTTTCTGTCGCCAGCGGCTTATTTCTAGCTCATTGGGCGTTCTGGACGCCTATTGCGACACCACCCACCTTCTGTCGGTCTGTCTGCGTTTCCATGCAGGTGCTTTTCTCGAACTGCCAGTTCCGGCATGAGCGTGAATTTGCCAGTCTGTCTGTTTATGCGGCCAAAGACATTAGAAGCAATCAAATTGGTTTCTGATTAATGGTCAGTTTATGAACGCTTTATCTCGGAATTGCGTCATATAGTTAGACAATAGCTGATATGATGCGAATCGATCTGCGACGGGCGGCGTTGCATTAAGCGTTTTTTCCTCGCTGAGTGGTCGGAGCCTGGTCGGTGGTATTCAGTAATAAATGAGTTTTCGACGCCGGACGCACTATCATTGACTGGCCGGTGCAATGACCCAGCCACCCACGACGGTCAGTCGATTGTTCGTCTCTCCATTAATCTTTCTGTAGTCCATAGCACTGCACTGTTATGCCCACCACCACCGGCCTGGCGTCTTCATCGACTCTTTCATTTCATTCTTCATCGACCAACTTTTTCTCGTTTTTTTCATAGTGCTGTTCGCGGTCATTTGCATCGCGATGGTATAAACACGTTAAGTTTAGAATATGGAAATGTACAGTTCGCAAGGCAAGCGAAAATCAGACGCTTAAATTCTTTCCTTTTCTGTGCACGTTTTCGGTTATTTTGTTAGCAGAAAGTGACAGATTGCAGATAGAACGTATAGTTTGACTGATGGAGGCTGCGACGACAGACAGATCTTCCCGGCGCGCTGCTGCATCATTCAGTCCGTCTATCTGTCTGTCTGTCTGTAGCCCGCCCTGCATTGAATGACAGATGAAGTACTCATAAACGTGCCGCTCTACGCAGCTGATGCATCAATTATAGAAATAAAGGCTTCACACTTCTCGATGAACTGATTTGTTTCTGCCCGGTTTCCGTTTGTGGACATGTGCTGGTAGTAATAAACTGGCCACGCGCGCACACAGACATAATAATCGTGAATTTTTTGCTATATGTAAATTAATATGTAATGCATTGATGCGATGTGGCTTGTCAATAATATTATTGGGTAATTTTTTACTAACAGCTTGCTTTAGGTGAATTTTGCTCGCTTAGCGGTATCTCGCCTCTATTCGTTGGAATTTTTGCCCAGAAATTCTAGCAGAGGCACATCACTGAAGGTTAAAGACTCTGATAGTTATCTACCGTGTGGAAATGAAAGACCGAAAAGAGATTTTTGTTTACTTTTTGACCGAGCTTATTGTATAGAGCATTGTTCAGTCTAGCGTTGGTCAGAGTGGTATAGTAATAAATTAATAACATTAAAAAGGGAGAAAAGTCATTTGACACTAAGCAGCATCGCTGCTTTTGCATATTTATGCTACGTGTTTGCAGATTTCAATGCAAATTTTGACTCCGGCTTTGGATCCCAAATCTGTCTTTTCCGTTGGGGCAGCGGGGCCCTGTGTGTCCAGTGCACGGTTGTACATGGGACCACGCGATTGTCTTTTTCAGATGACATCTCTCAACCGTTCAGCAGGATACACAAGACAGACAGACAGACAAACAGACCACGCTACGTAACATTTGTCGCAATAGCTGTCGACACTAGTGCTTTCAGCAATGCCTATGCCGTCTGTTAATGATGACAACATTGATATTTCCTTGGCATGGTGCGGTCGGCAACTTCGGAGGCTGGCACAGGTGGCGACCGTGAGATGCTGAATATTATATCTCGTTCATTGCTAATTGATGCGAGCTAATCCAATGTGATTGCGATGCTCGGGATAGAGTGAAAAATAGCGACTGACACGCTATGACTGCTTGGTATGGGCGGCCCGTGCTGCGCTGTATAATATAAATGCCTCCAGGTTTATCTATCCAGGACTCTTTACAGCATAAGCAGGCTAAAGCAAGTTCCAACTGCGATTTCTGTACGGCATAGTGAAGTGGCCAGGCTGTAGGCGATGGCCGTGCTGGTAGACTGCAGGGGCCTAACTGACGGCCAGTGCGTTATGATAGGCACCAGCCCGTTCGTCCGCGGCGTATACTTACTACTAGGAACGTGCTGCTGCTGCTGCTGCTAGTCTGCTATGATGATGTTGTTTGCTGCTTACTTTTTCATGGCGTCGTCGTCCTAGTTAATCGTGGTGCTGCGTGTGCTAAGTGTATTGTTCGCCTGGGTCTGCCCGGTGGTGCTGTCGTGACCGGTGAGTTAAATAAGCGTTACCGTAGCCGCCTGGGATAGGGGTGGGGTGGTGCATGGGATGGATGGGATGGGCCGTGCATGGGCGACTGGTGCAGCCTGCCGCCGTTATGGATTCGATCCCGAGATTCTCCCGGAACTGATGAGCTCCGAACGCAGACTGTCGGAAACGGTGCAGGTGCTTGCCTGGAAAGAAAAGAAAACCGGACGACTCGACTCCCACTCCCAGTGGGTCGGGGCAAAACTGTATATTCACTCATTCATTCAGCTCATACTCCACTACTTCGCTTTGTCGTCGATTCGTTGGACAGCAAATTGTGAAGTCAGAATCAAGCGTATTTATTTGACAGCTCGTCTAGCACTGCTCATCCAGCTAATTTGGAAAAACCCGATTTAATGACCCCCAGTTGGGTTTAAAAAGTGTTTTTTAAATCATGGCCGGTTGTATAGTGGTGCATAGTGGCCCTGCGCTTGCCACGTTTGTATAGGTTTTGTGGCTGTCGTGCGCGCGTTGCGGCATAAGCTTGCCACACCATGCAGTCGAGAATTTACGGTTATGTTATTGGCTGCATGCATGTATGATATGCTTTATTACATGCAGCTATTCACTGTGATAAATGCACAAAACATCAGTTTAGACAATTGTTAACGGCAATATTAAAGAACTTGCTCAATGAAAACAGCAAAAATCACAAAAGGTGATATTGTCCGCATCACACTGACTGTGTGTCAACGTGCTGCTGAGCAATATCACCTTTTGTGATTTTTGCTGTTTTCGATGTGTGAGTTCTTTAATATCGCCAAGTGTATAAACTTGTGTATAAACAAGTGTATAAACTGATGTTTTGTGCATTTATATTTGCAGTTTTATTACTAAAATACTGTTTTCCTGCTGGTGATCACTTAGAAAGATATTGCGCCTCAGATATTTTTTTACAGTAGCCAAGCCGCTTATAACTGTTACTTACTACCTAATGACGTGACTGGACAAAGCAGACGACAAGCGTCAGCATGACGTCACCGCTGGCCTGCATTGCTGAAAATATTGAACAAAATTCCTTTTATATCCACAAAATAACCATACAAATAAATGAACTAGTATTGCATGCATCACCCTCTTAATATAGGCCCGGAAAACACTTCAATAATGCTAATTTAACTAATCGTATTATTGCAGTTATTGGACCGTTGTGTAAAATGGCCGACCACAAACGTCTATAAAGTCGAGTCAAACTAAAGTCTGAGTCCATCTCGTAGACTTTAGTTAACCGAGTTCTAGCCAATTTGTGGCAAAAATTCTACAAATTTTGTTGCCATGGCAATGAGAGTCAACCATGGTAGACTTACTTGAATTATTTATTTGCTCTACTTTCAAAACCCCTTGTTAGATGCAAGAATCTCGGAGATATCTCGTACATATGTCGAGTTATAATAGCCCATTTTGTTATGACTGTTTAAAGAATGGGTAATTGAGTATGTTTTCTCGTGACAGTGTTTTTAAAAGTGATTTCAAAATGCACTTTTGCAAGCTACAGCTTACATAGTGCATAAAGCATCTCGCTTCAGATGTTTGATAATCATATAGGAGCAAAGCAGTTGGACTGTACACTTTAGCATATGTAACGTATGTAATGCATGTAATTGTATGTATGTAGGATGTGGTAGAAAAGTGATTTTCTGTGATGCTCCGTGCATCATTAGTCAGACTTTGAACTGCGTTCATTTGTTATTGTCAAGTCGTTCGTTGTCTGTGTATTAGCTGTAGTCGCAGTCACATTTGCTGCTGATGTTTCAGTTTTTTGCTGTGTCTAAGCTCAGTCTGCAGCATTACACAGCATGCAGAATGCAAGAAACAGATTGCACTATAGTTTTCTTCACTTTTGCTGCATTTCTGGCCGATAATTGCTGCCTTGATGTATGTTGTTGCAATCAAAACTGCCAGGTCAAAGGTGCCGGTCTCGAAATTCGCACAGTCTACGAAGACACACGTTTTTTGAATTAATAATGAATGTTACTGAAAAGTAAAGTTTTGTACAACATTTTGTTTTATCATAAATTGTAGATCATAAATTTGTATTATTTAGTAGTGTTCAGCTTTATCACAGATGTAACAGACATTTTGGTGAACGATGTACTTCAAGTCGTGTGATTAAATTTGTCTTACGTAATGCAAGTTGTAGCGGAGTTTTTAAAAAGTTGCATTATCATTCATTCTTGGAGGATGGAAATGGGGCTTGAATGTTGATGATGATAGTTTTTGATGGCAGGTTAATGGTCACGTGCTGTATGGGCGGAGTCATCTCAACGCATCAGCTATTATAAAGTCAGTAACCACCCGGCAACTACGCATCCTGTTGTTGAGGTACTTTCTGCTGCTATTTTGATTGCATTGCATACCACTGACCTCACCTGCTTATTACCTGACCGATACGTTGCACTACTGCTGTAAGGCATATTTTACTAAGTGCACTTACAGCTGACCAAACTATTGGTCTCTGCCATTGTAGTGCACTTAGAATTTTTAATTAAAATTCACCCATGCTTTACATCAATTTTACAGCTTGTTCCATCATTTTCATTATAGTCATGAAAGACTTTTCTGCTAGTAAGTCAGGCGAATTTTTTCTGCAAAGAAAAGTTGAACAATAGACATGCTGTAACTTTTACATTCATTTTTATTCAGCGAACATTTATATTAGGCCTATAAGCTTAACAAAACATATTTCTAGTCTGCATTGAAAAGACGATTATAGACGTTTCGTTTAAGATTTATCTCTTAGCACACACGTTGCAGTCATCAGCCAAATCGTTATTCTAAAATCTCTTGTGTATACCTGGTATCATCGGATGTCGCTAGCATTGTCAGGAATAAGCCTTTAGCTTTAGTGCTTTTTTGTCTGGAACTTAGTGTCATATATAACTGAAGATCGGCCAAACTTTCCAGCACTTTTAAGTGTAATTTGAAAACCACAAGCCGTTTGACATTGCTTACAGTCAACGTCAGCACTCAGCCTATGCTCTCTGACATTATGTGACTGATTTGCTAGCGATCCAGGGCATTATATAAATGTGTTTTAATTAATTGATTGATAGATCAACTATCCAGCCAGTCAGTTGACCGTTTTTGAATTTGCATTGAAAATTCTCTTTATTTGCTAGTAGCACCGGATATTGATACTTTCGATTGCATGCTGTTAACTAGAAAGCAGGCATAGCCTGCAGATACCTCCTCCAAGGCAAAGCTATTCGCCAGGTGGCGTCACCATCTTCGCTTTGCCAGCGGTTCCCTTATGCCCCCTTTAACACAATGGTAACGAAAATTTCAAAGTGATCCAGAATCCAGGATTCCTGCCGGATCACGCCCAAAATTGAATCACTGGTAGTTTATGCCATGCCCGACATACCCTCAAAATTTCAGAAAGATCCGTCTATAACTTTTCGATTTATCTTGCTGACTCACAGACAGACAAACAAACAAACAAACAAACAAACAAACAAACAAAAACTGGCAAAAACATTACCTCCTTGGCGGAGGTAACTATGAATCTGTATTGTGTTATGATTTGCAGAACAGAAGACTTTTTAGATCGTATGGCAATTAGCCCACAGACTGGGACATCTGTCGAATACACGGTATGCCTTTTCACTTCACCTAGTGCAGGGGTCTCAAACTCATTTGGGGGTGCGGGCCACACTGCAAGATATCACTCAGTCGGTGGGCCGCATTGTTTTTAGAGACGACAAAATGCAGTAAATGCAGTAATTAATAGGCCCCTACAAATGACAGAAGTTATTTTTACGGTATTCACTGTAGTTTAGAACTTCAGATTTTTTCCCGTCTCCGACTAACTCTTACCGCTGATTTGGCAGAAACCAGAGAGTCGACATTAGTCTTGAAATCACAGGTGTTAGCCAATTGCAATGTTGCATTCAGACGTTTACTAGTGAGTCTTGATTACAAAGCGGATTTGTTGATCTTCATTGATGAGAAGAACTGTTCAAAAACGTACGTACAGCCAAACATCGCCATTAGGCTATTTCGGATACTGCAGACACTAAGTTTGGACACTTTTTTCTGAAAAAAATTGTAGAAATCAGGAACTCCCATATCCGTGTACTTCTGCTTTTGCTTGTCACACTTCAAATCCAGTACCTCCATCTGGAATTCTTCGGAAACGCTTTCTGCGTCAACATCAAACGAAGCGGCAAAGAGTGCAAACTGGTTTAAGATTATTGAACTCTTTAAAACATCAGTCGAACTCTACAAGAAATCCAGAAATGACATCCGCATAATCTTTTAGCCGCCGTGGCTTAACTTCACTTAGGCCTACCATCTGAAGAGATAAGAAATGATCAAGTTGCCAGCGCCAGCGTTGGTCGTTGCCAGCATCAGCATGCGGCTCCACCAAAGAGAACGCAAATGAGAAAAATAGTAGTTTCGCTGGGTTACTAGAAAATGCTGTAAAATGAATAAAACGACTTATTTTTATCCTAAATTTTTAGAATTTCAGATAATGTGTTGCGGGTCGCAAATGACGCCTTCGCGGGCCGCGAGTTTGAGACCCCTGACCTAGTGTCTTCGTGTTTTAGTCTAGTGATTGATTGGCTGCACCACGAAATACAGATGTTTTATTTATTTATTCATTCATTTGTTCTTCACATGTGTATGTCAGGTCTCAGTCTGCAGGTTTAAGAGGACAGGATGATTATTTTGTTGATCATCATCTTTTGATGGTGAATCATATTTTGTTACAATTTTCACGCGCAACATGAGCTACTGCTGTAGCACGTCTTAGCCTTAGCCATTGCAATTCAGTCCGTCCATCCGTCCATCTGTCCGTCTGTCACATGGGTGGATCAGTCAAAAACGGTACAAGCTAGAATCACCAAATCTTCACTGTCGGCTGCGTGGAAGACTCTAGTTTCAGTATCAGTAGAGCTTTTCCGTAGATTTGAAAAGGTTCACCCCGAGTGAGGGTGCTGAATGAGATGGGGGGGGGGTAGGGAAAATTTGCGATTTCCAGCCGATACGGCGTTGGCTGAGCGAGACAGGTCATGCCCTTTTCTGAGTAAAACACTATAGATAATTAGCCGCCTGTCGTCTGGTGCCCTCTGGCGACTGTAAAAAACATGGTTGCTAGGATGGGTTGTTTTACTGGACTTTCAAACATGCACCGCTGTTGCACGTTCCCGTTTGCGTTAGCTGGGCTTTTCTTGTTCGACAAGTGTTATGAAAACTGCACAAGTACTCTGTAGCATAGTGTACATTTCATCACAGCTTTTTGCTCTCAGGTGACACCAGACACTGCATTTTCTCTAGACGTCAACAGAGGCTGTCCTAGTTACCGCTGATATCCCGGCCAGGCCAGGCCTGCTGTCATTCTACCATGGCTTGATAGGCGTTTATGCACAGAGAGGTATAGGGAACTCCAACAGCTTCAGTACCTCACCAAAGATAGTCTTTTAGCAGAATAACGGTAGCCCAATGCTATGCAAAGTTGACTGTGTCTTTATGCATTCTGCTATAGTTAGTGCTAACAAGAAATTTGAGCTAATGCTCACGAGACGCGCGAAAGCCTATAGCAGTTCCGGTTCATGCAGAGTTAATATACAAATACCAAATTCTCTATCTGGATCACATATCGATAATAGTGTGGCACCACCTTGTGAATGATATAGACTTTTGTCGCAGCCCGAAATCGCCAAAAAATCCATAAAACCGTCTATTTTGGCGTTCAAGGTCATTTAAGGTCATTGAATTCGGCGCCAATCGAGAGCCAGTGTACGACTTCCTATTAGTGATTAATAGTAACCTAGGCCTTATCTCGCACCGTTACTGAGATACAGCAACTTATTGGCCAAAAATCACAAATTTTGCCCACCCCCCTATCATTTAGCACCCTCGTTTGGGGTGACTCCCTTTGAATTTATGGAAAAACTTTACGGTTCCTGAAACTAGAGTCTTCCAGGCACTCGATGGTGAAGATTTGGTGATCCTAGCTTGCACCGTTTTTGATGATCCACCCATGTGACAGACAGACGGATTAGAATTGCGATGGCTAAGACGCGCTGAAAGCAGTAGCTGCTTTTGCATGTAAAAATTATCTTTGGTAAGGCTGTCTAAGCTCCATAAACCCATCTGTGTATGAACGTCCATGAAGCCCTGATGCTATGACTTTCCTGCCTAGCTGAGAAGGGAACATCCACCTGTGTCTGGCGTGTTTTGACACTCTTGTGACATTTAAACAGATTATAGAGGACCATACCGTGTGAGAAATTGATTGCAAAGCTTTGGTGCTAATAATCCTAATGACACACCTGAGCAGACCAGGATTAGAACTTTGCCATGTGAACACATGCTAAGGTTTCAATGCAGCCTGCTCGGTGCTGTTAGTAGGATTATTAGTCGTAATGCTTTTCAGATTAATTTCTAGCACAGCATAGATGTTATCACTTGGTACAGTTTGTGTACCATTGGCTGTTTAAACGTTGTTTTATCTGTGTAGGATAGTAACAGTACGCTCATTCCTAAGATGTCAAGGTCATTTTCAGTGGTATGTACAGTCAACAGTATACCTGTTATACTACATATAATATAGAGTTCGGTTCACTGGTGTTATTTCTGTATAATATTCAGTTTATTGCAGAGAAATTTTTACTTCATGTATATTAAACAGAAATAAGGTTTTTAAAAATATAAATGCATTAGTGAATCCATTCGTAAGTCATGAGTCAGAACTCATTTATATACCGCCATAGACACAAAGTCATAGTGTACATGTATACAGCTGTAGTTGTAAGAGTATTGTGGAATGTAACAGTTTTTACATGAAATATGCTACATTAACCAAAATTGGAAAGTACAGTATTTTGTAGCATTAGCATGTGCAAACTGTAAGCCATGATTTTTGCAATGAGTAATTGTTTGAATGCTTAATATTTCTGTACTTTTTTCCTTAGTTTTAATAAATTAATAGTTACCAGGTATATGGTTAAGGTTTTTGTCTACCACTTTCAGTCAGTTTCTTTGACTGCTGTTGCAGCAGTTAATGTTTATTGACTTATCTAATGGGTACTGGCCATGGGGAGGAAAATAGTGAGTTATCGTAATTACTAGTACTGTTGGTTTACTGACCTAGTTATGTTGGCTTGTGCTGTATGCTATCTTAATTGCTTAATGCCAGCTCAAAGTGTGACAAAGGGGTGAGTTTTCGTGCAAGATCTGTGTGGAATTTGATGGCCTTGTGAGAGAGTGTGCCAGGGGCAGTTGTTTGAAGTGCTTCCAGTAAATCAGTAGTTTGGTGCAGGACGAATCACCATCGTCTAACGCTGTGAGAGAGTCGAGTGATACATCTGACAACTTGTCTGATACAGCGTTGAAGTCCGAGACCGGTGACTTGTCTTTACCCAATGGCATTCCACCAAGTGGCATCAACCGTACTAAAGACGTGAGTTTTGCCTGTTCTTTGTGATCGTCCAAGATATGTTTTTATCTTCAGTGGCATATTGGAATACCACTGGTCAGCATATTTGATAATTTTGTTAACTTAAAATAAGAGTGTTTCATCAAACTATATTGTAAATTGAATTTGTCGATGAATGGCAGTAGAAATCACACTTATCACCCACTCATCCATTGTTTCTGTTCAGTTTTTTTCCTTTGATTGATATTTTATTATTTTACAGTGTGTTTTTGCATATCTTATCTTGTTTCATTTTGACTTCACTTGTTAGTACTACTGCAGATGATTGTTTTCTGAAATGATCTCATATGTGTGGAGTGTAATATTAAACTCTATGCCAGAACGCTTTTGCCAATCAGCTTGGTCACATTATGATACAGTGAATTAGGCAAGTTACTTGTCAGTGAAATTACTGCTGTGTTACATGTAATATTTAGAGTTTTACATGTGAATTCAGCTACTGTTATTAATAGTTGTTTTTACTGTAATTCGAAAGTAGCCTGTATGCCTGTTTGTTGGCTCTCACTTTACTTGTATATCTCGTGTTCAATGTTTTTAGGACTTAATCTCGGCTGAATTGGCTGCATTGCCAGAGAGCTTGACACCAGATGCGGTAAGATATTGGCACTAGTATGTGTAATTAAACATTGTGTGTAGGTACACTGGTAAGAGATTGATACCTATTTTATTGACAACATCCATGGTTTTACCAAAATCGATAAAAAATGGTAAATTGGCTTGCTTAAAATGTAGCATCTGAGTATAAACAGGCATGGCACAGTCATTTTTTTTGGAATTAAGCAGTTAAAATAGTGCACGTTACTTTGATGAATTAATTTCTTAACTTATAATTGAATTTTCCATATCCACTGAAGACCTCAGAATAGAGGGAATCTTTCATGATGTTCCTGGCAGACTTTAAGTCTCCCCCTTGCGACTACACAAGTGCCTCCGATTCAGCCACTGGCTGCTCAGTGCGCACTATAAAGGGTTTTTTTACTTACTTATTTATTTGTATTTTGGGAGTGTCAATAAATGAAGTTGCTGATCTGTTCATCTTGCAGGTACAGGTTTGCAGTGAGGCTGATGCAGATGACAGATTAACAGCATCTGGGCGCTTGAAGCATGAACTGCAGAAATATTCTCCTGTAGATGTCGAAGATAAAAACTTCTCCGACATTTGCAGGAACCAAGAAGAACGGACAATAGAAGTAAACTGCATCGGTAGGTTTTTTTTCTGAAGTTGTGTAAGAGTGATCTGTGGAGCTAGTGACTTTGTTCGGGAAAACAGCTGAAGAGATGTGTAAAAATGGCACTGCATAAGTTGATGCATTTCTGGAGTACTAGCAGCACTAGCATGTTCTTAAAATGTGTTTAATGTCTTTGCTCATATATCAAAATGGGCATGATAAGACCTCTGCCGAAAGAAGGTAGAGTCATTGTATGCATCTGATTCTATTTGTGCCTTTGTCTTTTCATCATACTTCTTTCTGTTGTATCACTGAAAAAGTTGTGAACTGATTTTTGTGAAATTTTGCACTCTCGTTTGGGTCACACAAGTAAAACATTTTTGTTGGCAGTCGAAATTCAGTGACCATTTGCCATATTTTGCTCTTTTTTGACTCCATGATGCACTTCAGAGGAACTGTAATACATTTATTTGCTGCATAACCTGTGCAGTGGGCCTGCCATCTGCAAAACATTCGGCATTATCCGAACATAACGTTGACTCAGTGGAAACTTCGCCTGAAGACCTGTCTCCACTGCACACTGCGTTGCCTTGTGGCACAACAACAACACTTGATGATGCATCAAAACGGCTCATTGAGCCCGGTCGACCGACTCATATATCTGTCAACAAGGGAAAGTCCGGCCTTGGTCTGAAAGTTATTGGTGGATCCGACACAGCCTTAGTCAGTATATGTGACGTTTTATTTCTCTGTACAATACAAACTACTGTTTGTGTAATTGTAAAACATTGAACCTTTTATTGATTTAACTTTGTTGATTGAGCATGCTTCAAAAATGTCCAGAGTTAACTTAAGATTAGATTAAAGATTAAGATTAGATTAAACCATGCAGCATGTTGAATTGTACTGTTGTATTGTTAAATTAAATGCCTGCTAATATTTGTGTTACTTGATAATTGATAGAGCTTTTGATGACATGTTATCATTCATATTGTATCATTTTCATGCCTTACATTGACATGCTTTTGAGTCTTTCTTAACAAAAACTGCAGGTTCGAGTAATTGTGACAGTTTACTTGACACTGGCGTAGCTGCTTATTGGTCGTTTGTGTGCTGATTTCAGAAATCCGTCTTGGTGTATGAAATATACGATGATGGTGCAATAGCTAAGGATGATCGGTTGCTGTCTGGAGATCAGATTCTTGAGGTGGGTCTCAATCTTCTCATTCCATTTGATACTCGGGTCTCAAACTCAGCAGGACCTGTGATGTTTAATGAAGAAATATGGCTTTTTTGACACTGTTGGCTGGAGAAAATCAAAAAAATTTCTGCCACTATTATGTCTGAGAAGTTTACTTTTGAAGTAATTCCAGAAAAAATGTGACATTGCATAAGTGATGTGTTCTTTCAGAAGGAGAAGGGAAGTTTGACCACACACAGTTTTACCACTTTTCAACTGATCTTTCTGAAACTCATAACTCTACAACATGTTTTGGAGACCACTCCACATGAAAAATGTGGTTAACGTTGAAGAGTGGTAAATGGCTGGGTGAAGATCACTAATTGGGATGAACTGTTAGTTGTGTGTTTATGCGTTTAGGTGAATGGTGAGGATCTAGTGAATGCAACATACAGCCGAGCTCTGCACGCATTACGCCACTCTGTGACCGACTCACTCAATCTACTCGTACTGCGGGCCGACACATTGTGGAACGAGCAGGAGCTGCATGACGTCTTGACCGTTGAACTGGTTAAAAAGCCGACCAAAGGACTTGGCCTGAGCATCGCCAGTCGTCGACATAATACTGGCATTGTGATTGCCGATATTGTAAGATCAGCATTTTTGTGTCGTCTGTAATTCATTGTTGTAAGAAGAACATTACTGCATGGAATGTCCAGGGTTCATTATGTAGTAGCTCATTTTTTGCAAGCTGGTGAAGTTTAAGCCATTTGGCATTTGCGCTAGCATTACATATCTTCCATTAATAACTGATAACAGGTCTTGCTGTTGTGCGAACTCATTTTTCTTCTAGCTGGGGCTACATTTGCTCGTAACTATTGTCGTTATGCCTGAGATGACTAGGTTGAGTAGGCCGGGATAAAAGAGTTAAATACCAAGGCGTTACATTCACAAATGATGACCAAGCTCAGTACTACCTTGGCTTGTCATACAAAGTCGCAACTTTGTTGATGTGCTTAATGATGCTGCTATTATGCCGAATTACCATCTGATTGCATTAAGCACAATATCAAATTATTGCGTTCTAATGTGCAATTATGCATTATATATGTTACAAAAGTTTAGCCACCTTTATTGAAGCTTTATTAAATTATGTGCATTATTTTTTTCATTCTCTGGTGCTGTTTTTTACGTGATATTCTAGGGTACGGTAGTCAGAATGATAGTATTGAGCATTGATTGGGTGCTTTGTTTGGTTACTGTGTTTTAAGATTATTTCTTACACAAAAGTAGTCTGGCTGCCACGTGCATTGTTTTAGGTGCGTGGCGGTGTGGCAGAATCTGATGGTCGATTAGCTTCCGGTGATCAGATATTGAAAGTCAATGGCGAGGATGTTACGCACATCACACAAGAGTCTGCCGCTGCTTTATTAAAGGTGCTTCAGTTTGTACATCTGTGCAGTTTTAGCTAACATTCTAACGTGCTTAATTTGCATGTTTTATTATATCTTTTAGTTTTTGTTAAATATATTGCTTTCTGTGAAAAGGTTTGCAAATGTAATTGTAGTGGTAAAATTTGGTGAAAATGGCAGTTGGATGCTGTCCATTATTACCTATGTTTTGGTCTGTTTGTGTCTGCGTCATATTGTTAAAAAATTATGAATGGATTGCGATAAGGTGAAATTTTGCACGATTGTTTGAGAGCTGAATTTCCAAAAGTGAGAAGATTTCATCTTTGGTCAAAAATTTATTTACCTTTTCTCCATTTTGCCCCTGTTTTTTACCTGCCATAATGCCTTATTTTAGCATTATTTGCTAGATGGCAGCAGTGCAGTAAAACAGACACCTTAGCAGAACTTTGTGCCGTTTGATTGCATCTGAGATGCTGTTCTCGTACATGCTGCAGACTTTGATGGGCAAGGTGTCGTTGACGGTTGCCCGACTCAAATCCGGCTTGATACCCAACCAGCGGCCGAACTGCAGCGTCGCCATGAAGAAATCCGAGTCTATTGCCAGCGACTGCAAGAGCACAAGTCGACAAATTGCAAAAAGTAAATTTCATTCTTTACTGCTGCACTCTTTCACGTAGCAGGCTTGATAGGTTTTAGCAGTTTGGCAGTTTTGTTTTTCATTTACTAACCATATTCACCATTATTTCTACGTAGAGTTTTAGCAGTTTTGAATCTAGTGCATGTAAAGGAAAGTAAGCTGCAAGCTGCAATAAGCTTTTCCAGTTATTATATATGATCAGTGCTTGACATCTGATATTATAATATTGCCTCAGTGGGCATAAGACAAACTCGCTTGTATTGTCAGTGAATGGATTTTTTCGATGATTTTTCATCTGTGTTGGATTATGGATTATAATTTGTGCATCCTATTGAGACAAGCCAATTTTTCATTTCCATTACGAGATCACGTCAATTCATTTATGAACAGTACATCAACTTCCACTGCATTGCAGTGTTTGACCTTATTAGCTTTATGAGCATGTGTCACGATCTTTCACTGTGTCTAAACTATATCTGGCTCTCCTTGTTAATTTTTTCTCTCATCATAAACTCGGTTTGCAGTCAAGCTGACATACTTAATTTTTTTACATTTGCTCGCTGTGTTGAGTCGATATGTCGATGATTGCGTTATTCTTTTTGTGATTTCTGTTTTGCTGATCATCTGAATTTTATGCATGAATCCATTGTGAATTGTAATTTCTTTTTAAAATCGCTTAAATAGGTTTTTGAACCATGTGTGCGCTGTGCTGTAATGTCGTATTGCTTTGCTTTATACACTGTGGGCCATAAAAACGTGGCATTTTCTTTTTGTCAATATCTTCACCGATTATTGACCAATTTTCAAAATTTTTTACTGGCATACTCTGCAGACAATTTGCAATAATGTGATTATTATATATCCCACCACACGGTAAATGCGTTTCTACACTATCTGTCAAATATAAATGTAAGCAAAAACTAAAGATAATAACAAAAATTTTGGTAAATGAAAAAAAACACTTCAGACCAACATTGTGATGAATGATCTATAGGCCACTAGACTGTGTTAGACCCAAAAAGTTTCGTGTCATACAGACCATTCACTGCAATGTTGGTCTGAAGTGTTTTTTTTCAATTTTATCAAAATGTTTGCTATTATCGTTATATATGCACATTTTATTGATATTTCACAAGGTAGTGTAGAGACGCATTTACGGTGTGGTGGGATATGTAATAATCACGTTATTGCAAATTGTCTGCAGAGTGTGACAGTGAAAGAATTTTGAAAGTCGATCAATAATTGGTGAAGATATGGACAAAAGTAAAGTGCCATGTTTTTTGGCCCACCCTGTATTTACACGGTTTTTATGTTGGTGGTGATTATTGGTGATACCAGCGAAGCAATAATAATGGTCATTTTTTGTGAAGAAGCAAATGTGCTAGCAATATTGCTATCTTTTGAGAACTGTTGAGAATAATTCGTAGTTTTTTTTCATAATTGAAGTGTTCGTTAAATTTGTCCATGCCAGTGAAAATCACCAATAATTATATTAGTGTTGCATGCCTGTTTGTTACTGCATGTTATTCTAATGGTTGTTTATACATTTGCATGAGTTTTAACAATCGTTTTACGAAGGCATTATAAA
>Ga0209367_1004625_pt1 | contig 19042 bp, 19 predicted proteins | sample WorMetLIZISLAND2_FD_187412 | JGI IMG/M metagenome (GOLD analysis project Ga0209367, IMG submission 187412) | Marine gutless worms symbiont microbial communities from Max Planck institute for Marine Microbiology, Germany - Olavius geniculatus... ... | reverse complement strand
CAAACAGCCATATTGTCAAAATATTTTAAATTAGTATTTCTTCAGCTACAAGTGGTAAAAATTTCATGCAAATTGATCATCATTTGAGTGAATTATGCAAAAAAAGGGTGCCTTTTTAAGAAACACTGTGTAATATGTAATAAAAAACTGACAAAATAAAAGCAATGGACCAAAAAAATTCTGGACTAAAAGTGAGAAAAAAACTCTCAAACTGACACAAATGACCCACCATCCAGAATCGACAAAATAATACAGACTGCTGCCAAAAGTTTCCTTCTTGGTAATGGAGCAGAAAAAATTTCAAACAAACAGACCCGAAGACATAACACCCACCATTCCTTATCAAGGTAAAAACAGACATGGGAAAACAGTTGATCATAACATTTCAGAAACATTGACAAATCTGTCAAGTGTTCAATAAAACTCTTGATCCAAACTGAAAACTGATTAAACTAGTGCACTCGACTCAATCCTCACCTAGTCACTCATTCACGCACAATTTGAGACAGTTGGTGGCATGGCGCAGCAGTAACGCATTGTGTCAAATCAACGAAGTTGCTCTACATTGGGCCCGGTTAGTACTTAAATGGATGACTGTCTGTGGGCAGGTAAACCATCTCAGTTCATAGCCAGCCAGCTAGGCTGACTTAGCCCTCTACCCTCTTCCGTGGGACGACAAAATGAATATCAGCTTTTGGGCTAAGCAGTAATTAACGGCGACGGTGAATGTATTACTACAGCTGCTAGTTTAGGTGAATCTGAGGCTTAGGCTGATTGGCCTGATCCAACGATCGCCATCCTCCCAGCGCTCATGCTGCCATCTTCAAATGAACTGGGTGAATTCTCACAGTGGCCGTGCACAGACTGGATGACAGCACCATAAACACCATCATAGCTAATACTATTATTACTACTACTGTTATTGTGATGTATTATTACCTTGTCAAGTGCTCCATAGAACTGCTGATCAGAGCTGAAGACAGACTGAACCAGTTCGCTGTACTTAGCGTGAATGTCCAGCATTGACTCCACAAACTGCATTGACAGCTGATGATAAACGCACATCACACAGAAAATGCACGTTTTGGTTCAGCAAAACAGCTCTCGTAGATGCAGCACTGACACAATCAATAAGCGTAAACTGTAAATTATTCTATCCAGTCTCATAGACTGACTAGAATGTTCACTTCTCCTGAACAGTGTGATCATTGTTTACCAGTCAGTGCATCTACTCCTTAATGCTTTCTCAGTGGTGAGATTAGTAGAAAAATTAACAATCAAGATTTTATGAACTACTGACAAAATAATAACCAATATCGTAACTGACCATTAATCACCATGCCTCTTAATTTTATAAAAACAAACGTTACAGAACTACAAATAATACAAAATGGACAAACAGACAAACAGACAGGAAGGCAGACATATACATAACTCACAACTGCTTCAAAAGCTGCGCTGCTGAAAAACAGACATGCAGACAGATGGACATTTACAGACACGAAGCCTGACAACAAAGGTCACTTATAACTTGCAGTGCCGTGAGCCAAAGACACAGAGAGACAAACAGAGAGTGTACAAATGATGACGCTGTCATACGTTGTTGGTAAGCAGTGGTCGGACTGTGTCAATGGCAGTTTGTTTGATAAATTCTTCCAACTCTTGAACTAGGACCGTCAGACCATTCTGTATTGGACTCAACAGCTGATACATGTGAGCTAAGTCTAGAGACATACACACAGACAATACACCCTGACCAACATTTACACACACACACACACACACACACACACACAGACAGATACAGATACAGAGACAGACACAGATACAGAGACAGACACAGACACATGCAGATTGCAGACAGACAGACAAACTACTCCTGAACTAAAACTATCCGAACGTTCTGTATTATACAGTTTATACTCAACATTCATTCATTCATACATTCCTTTCAAGTCAGCAAAGCATGTACAATAACATCACAATGTAAAAGTATTATGGCAAGAACAACCCGACAGAGATGATAAGTTGGATACACACGGAGACAGGCAGTCAGACAGGCAGACCATGTCATTTCTTTCCATAGAGCATATTGGTTGGTGGCTTGGCGTAGTGGTAACGCATTTGATTAAATCAACGAAGTTACTCCACGATGAGTCCTGTTAGTACTGTGATAGGTGACTGTCTATTGGCAGGTAAGCCATCTCAGTGCAAAGCCTGCCAGCTAGGTCGACTCAGCCTTCTATCCTCCATGAGATGGAAAAATTAGTATCAGCTGTCTAGCTGAGTAATAATAAATGGCGACGGTGAATGTAGTTTCTGTAGCTGCCTACCGGCGGATCTATTGGCTCAAGCTGATCGGCTTGGTCCAAAGGTCGGCAGCCACCTAGCACTCGTGCTACATTCAGTCAAATGAACCGGGTGAACTCTCGCAATGGACTATAACAGCACTATAAACATTGGCATTGATATTATTATCATTATGATGATATTCCAGCATTCTTAAGCAGGGACAGCGAGTGATTTATTACAGCAAATAGACAAGTTATTAGTGGTACAGACAGACATACAGATTAAGTAACAGACAGAGAAAGAGATGCACAGACCATGTCGTTTTTCTTTGTACACCATGGTGCGGCACTCTCCATGCAGAAACTGCAAGTGATCGGCAATCATGCGCTGCTGACACTCGTGCGTTACTTTGGCGTAAGAGCTCGCATTGAGAAACTTGCGACTTCGCATGCATTCGTCATCCAACCGCTGGATTACCTGCAATATAGCATTCACTACAATCAGCATCAGTACCATGCAAAATGTATTTGAAAATGCATCGCAGAGTTTTGAAGCATTACCTGCCACATGAGATAACAGAGTGTTACTTGCCACCCGACATAGGTAAACACACCCGTCTCAAACCAACCCCAGCAAGACAGGGTGGTAGCCTACTCAATTTACCTACCCCATAGAGATGGAAAACCAACTTCACTTTGGCGTTGGTTATAGTTAATGGACCGCTATAGCGAAGGGTCGCCATGTGAAAATTCACGTCGACAAACGCATCATTACGCTTTACATTCACATTCACCAGGGGGCGACAATTTCACGTGTAATGTAGTATGATTTTGTGCTTAATATTAAAATTATGGTTTTCGCTTACAGTTACGGTTAAGATTAGGGTTAAGGTTTGGGTTTAGGGTTAGGGTTAGCATTTTTCAAAGATTTATGTGACAATAATGCGAACCATAAATCAGTGTACATTATAGGTAGTAAGTTCGACGGTGGTGCATGTAACTACAAAAATTGCCAACGGCTGCCGTGACAGTCTACTTAGTAAACCTGAGGAGCTAGTTGGTTGACTGGCAATCTGTGAAGCTACGGCCGAGGTTGTCAAGTCATTTGGCTGTCGCCATTGCAACAGCAGCTTTCGCTATGGCAGACTTTCGCTATAGCGGACCCAAACCTTGGTCATATACCGAAAAGGTTTACCTGTCGGCAGACAGACACCCATCCAAGTAATTACCACTTGACAGCAACCTGACCAAAAGTCAAACCCACAACCTTGCAATTAAAAGTCCAACATCCCAACAGTTATGCCACGAATTCACCTCATCAAAAGTGAAAAAATGAAATAAAACAGACATACTGCACAAGCGTTAATATAACTTAGTGACGAACCTTGTCCATGTATTCGGAGCAGTTGTACTCGTCTAGTAACTTGCGGGCTTCCTGCCGATAGAAGTCGCCCGTCTCTAATAACAACTTCTCTTCAAACCATTGCTCATATAACTGCAGTCCACATATACATATATGGTGCATCAGAAAAAAACATGTCATTTTACGGAATATGCTACAAGTTTGACAAATTACAGTTTGTATTTGCTGATTTATTGAGGTTTCAGCAACTGTTCCCTTCTTCAAAACGATTTCTGACAAATTTACAACTTGCCTGAACATTGTAAAAACTTCAGCACACTATGCTTTTGGAATACCCTTCCAACAGACATGCACAACTCCACTTCTATACCGTATACTGTTTTCATCACACACTCAAAACAATTTTTTACAACACATCTTAGTTCGGCTGGTGGCGTGGCGTAGTTGGTAATGCGTCTCGGATGAAATGAAGTTACTCTACGCCGGGTCCGGTTAGTACTTAGATGGGTGACTGTCTACAGTATGAAGCCAGCCAACTAGGTTCACTCAGCCTTCTACCCTTTGTGGGATGGTAAAATGAGTACTGGCGGTGGTCAAGGCCATCGCTAGGAAAGAACAGCGAGTTCTGCGCAACAGTAGGACCTGTGGCCAGGACTGCAAGTATACCGATCCAGTCGGTTTCTGGCTGACTTGGGCTGTATGCTGGCTTAATTGGGCTCCGCCCTCGCCGGCTCAAAGTGCCGTCATGGGGATGAGCTCCCACGCAACGGGTCCAGTTCAGCTTCGCTGCCTAGTGCCTACGCAAAATCTTCTTCTTCTTCTTCTTTAAACCATCTTAGTTCCCCAACAACCGTTTGTGCCTAGAGCATAACTTTCCTGTAAGTTTCAAACTGAAATTGTGTGCTATACAGCTCTACTTACTTCTTTACACACTGAGGCCTAACAATAGCCTCAAACGTTTAAATAAAAACACAAACAGCAAGCAATCAATAATTAGCACTGCAAGACCTAAGTAACATCAGATAATAACTAAAACACTGTGATATTACTGGACTAATTTTACCTTTGTTGACTGTTTTGTCTTGAACTTCTCCATTTCAACGAAAGACATGATGGTGCCGTGGACGACATGTAAATTTACAGGAGCATGACAGCGATCTCTAACAGATCCACACAGAGATATACCATAGAGTGGGCTTAATAATGCAACTTTTCACTGTCGTACATACACGGTGTTTCATAAAAAGGCACCCTTTTTCTTACTTTCATAATTCAGTCAAACAATTTACATGAAATTTTTACCAGATGTAGCTAAAGAAACAGTAATTCGAAATATTTGGACAAAATACAGCTGTAAATTAAATATTGTTTGCTAGTCGTGACATAATGCTGACGTCATAGTGTGCGGCGAGTACAAACTGGCTTGTCGCACCCGGTGCTGACAGACTTGCTGAATAGCTTCCCTGCGTTGCCGGCAAACTTTATCTGGTTCACTGATGACAAACTGTTGAAGTTTTAACACTGTAGCCACAAAAAACGTCCAAAACGATCACTTTCACACACTTCTAAGGCTAGCTTAACTTTTACATTTTCCAGCAAGACAGTGCACCAGCATGCACCGCTTGAGAGATAGTTGAGTTTTTGGATTGTGAAACGCCTGACTTCATGCCCCCAAGTTGCTTAGTGCTAATACGATGAACACTTTAATCAGTGAACAAGATAAAGTTCACCATCAAAGCAGGGTAGCAACTAACAGAACCAGCTGAGATAAGCCAGTTTGTACTAAGAACACTTTATGACATCAGCATTACATCATGACTAGCAAAGAATATTTAATTAATGGCCACATTTTGTTCAAAATATTTTGAATTTGTATTTCTTCAGCTACATCTCGTAAAAATTTCATGCAAACTGATCACCATTCGACTGAAGAAACAAAAAAGGTGCCTTTTTCATGAAACACCGTGTATATAAACTACACCACATTCCAAAAAAGCCTCGAATTATACAGTGTATCATAACTTTGCCAAAGTGTGACTGATTTTCAAAATTCTTTCACTCACTGACTTGGAAAACAGTTTGCCACAAAAATATCACTTAACTTCCCACACCACATCTAAAAGATGTCGCTACACTACCTTGCAAAATATTAAGAGATAATAAACAATCGTAAAGGTTGTTTTTTTATGAAACACGTTGCAGTGTATCGGTTATTGCACTTTTTCTTAAATAATATTTAACAAGATGATGTAGTGGCACATTTTAGTGTGATGGACAGTTTAAAGAGTGCTGTGGCACATTTTTCCCAAGTCTACCAGTATCAGTAAAAAAACTAAACTAAAAAGTAGCAATTTTCACGTAAAATTATGGCATAAAATTTCCAGCGCAGTGCAGCATACTTGTGGAGTTCGGCAAGAAGCAACGTGACTACAACGTCTTTGAGTGGTTCTGCCAACAACTTCTTCCACACGTCTAAACCCAACTGTAACAATACAACATGTGGCAACAATAATAACAGTATAACAGCAATAACATTCATTCATGTAATATCGGTACTTCAATTATATTATCTAATTACACAATCTTAACTTTTCTTATCTTACTCATTCTCATGCATGGTACTGACTGTTGTAATATGCCACTGGAAAGTAATTTTATTTTATTGTAACTGGCATAAAACATGCAAGACAAGGCTTATACTGCAATAACTGTAAGTTACATAAATACTAAGGAGTACGCACCTCACCAATTTCATACATTTGTTCACTAAGCTCGACACTAAAACCACCATAGCTGATGTCTGCTTCGTTGACCTTCTGCTTCTGTACATACTGCGTGTTCAAATATCTGGACATCACAATGTTAACGACATTCACACAAAAAGTATAAACAAAACAAGATGCCACACTCTTGTCCATAATTTTGCCAAACACTGGCCAATGCAGACTCATGAATAGGTGAGACAGAAACAAAATGTCTTTGGCCCTATCCAACGATGGTAAGTGCATAGAAAAAGGTTATGACAATTGAATGTCAAAATAACAAACCTGCCAACTCAACTAACTGGTTCAATAATTACAGTCAGAGTGACTAGGCTGCAAGAAGTGGTATTCTGCAAGCTGCTTCAAGTGACATGACATAAGACGAGCAATGAAAGTGTTGAGATATGTTAGCTAATGAAAGTTAAAAGTTTGCGTATAACTCCTAGTCCTAACAGATTCTTGTCTCAGAGCTAGAGATCACACAGTGTTAGCTGCCACACGACACGGATGAATGTGTCCCCACCTTAACCCCAGCTAGATGGGCTGTAATGCTACTCAATTTAATCCTACTCCGGAGGAATGAAAGGCTAAGTTAACCAAGATGTTTAAAAGGTTATATAACGAGATGGCTTACATGCCCACAGACAATCACCCACCCAGGTAGCAAAGTCTACATGATAGAGATCCAATTGGGAATCAAACCTATAATCTCCTGATAATAAGTTCAACATCTTAACCAATACGCCACTTAGCCAGCTAACGTTGGCATGGCAGACACAGTTGAGAACTCACCCATACAACTGGTTCAAGTAGTTACAGCCACAGTGGTAAGTCTGCCAGACCTCATGGTAGCAAGGCAGCAGATTTTCCTCCCCACAACACTCCACCTTCTGTCATTGCAACAACACAAACAAGCAACAGTATTAGCTGCGAATATTTGTAATACATTTTTAAATAGCATGGGTAAAGCTTACCATTAATCAAAGTTATGTGTAGCAAACAAAGCCTAAAAAATTCCTGCTTGCTCAAAAATGAGCTACAATGAGAGTTTGCAATGCTATAACTTGGAAAGCGTAGAAACCTGTTGATAAGATCATTTCAATCTCATTTACATGGAAAATTTACCAGGTTTGTTGGTCATTACAGCTACTGATTTTTTCAAGCATGCAGATGCAACATATGATACTTTATAGTTACATCCACAATGGCACTGATATATGTGTAAATTTAGTACTTGATAAATGACTCATACATGGAAGACAATAAGGTTAATACAATATGTTTCCGAGCTGTTCTGTCGCTCAGGTTCCACAGTCTAAAAGTTTTAAGGTTCTTTCCTATACACTTCTACAAACATTAACTCAATCTCCCCATTTTCTCTCAACTGCGGTTATGGTCAGGGTCAGAGTTAGTAAAAAATGCATGTTATGTTGCAGTATATATTCTTTGGACTATCAATCCTTTGAACTATCAAACCTTTGGATGATCGACACATAACCAAGTTTAGATGATAATAACAGCAAGTTCGGCAGACCCTGTACAGTTCGCGGACGTGAGCCTCGAGAAACAGTTTAGTTGCAGCGTAGAGTTTGTCGGCCATTGGCTCCGGATTGGCCACGCAGACCGCATAGACATCAGAGAAACGGTCATTCCAGACAGGACGAGCAACACCACCGCCACAGATGACAGTGCCTACGGTGTCGCTTAGCTGCTGCCAGACTTCATCAAAGTCTATGCGACGTGGTTTCAGTGACATCGTTACATGACACGTTCTACCAGTAATGTTCTATAACTGCAAAACCACGCACACACATATGCAATTTATGCATACACAAACACACATTTGTCTCACTGAACTGAACACATGCTGAATGGCTGAAAACTAATCAGAGTTCATTGCAGATGACAAAAACTGTTTATTAATTGCATTGCATCAATACATACAATAGCACTGATCTCCATTTCCATAGCTCAGACTACCGTACTTTAGATTCTCATCTGAGAATCAGATGAACACATCTTATTACTAGGCTACAACACAGGTTCCCTAGTACTGGAAATTTAAAGTCTAATAATAGCAATCTGTGGACAAGGGAAGCAAAGGTTCCATGACATTTCGGTCCTGAAACCAAACACTCAGTGGGAGCAATATTTGCACTTACTCATGATGCGACTTCTCTCGTTGCGTTATCAACGTCACATTTCTACCATTTATGTTAGTTTCCGTCCGCAGAGACAGATAAGTAAGCCAACCTGACGCTATTTTCCGTCGCCATGGTCAGACAGATAATAAAAATGCTGCATGAACACTATTTTCAATCTGTGTATATAGTAACAGGCATGCTCATGGGCCCTGTAGGCTCATATCATCGGTCTATGAAGCCACTGGCACACTAATTAGTCAGAAATTAGCAGTTATTATATATAGTATTAACTACTGTAAATTACTTTATTTACTGAACATCAAAGCACTTACATGCATTTAAAAGGCAACATGTTTGCCAGGAAATATGAGGATGTATCATACATATATCTTGCTGTTATTTATCCATGTGCACATGTGTGCATGCAGTTGCATCCATGTCATACGAAAAATAGTGTCAGATTTGCTTACATTTCCGTATATGTAGACTAGAGCTCTGCACAGGCCAAAATTTCTCGCAGCGGCCCGGCCCGATGTCGTTTCGGCCTGGCCCGGCCTGGCCCGTTAACTACTTGTGATATTTCGGCCCAGCCTGGCCCGACGTAATTGAAGCCCGGCCCGTAGACAAAAATGAAAAAACAACATTTTGCACAAATGCCGCCAATCGATTATTAAACGACAACAGTCCAAAACTGAAATAGTTAGACTTAGAATCATCACTGTCCTATAAGCGAACAACAAAATAAAACCATAGACCTGCTTATTGGAATGTGTAAGATTAGGCCTAGCCTATCTTATGCAAGAACAGAATGTTGTCAACGTCGTCTGGTGAGAGAGCAGTGCGACGTTCAGATACAGACTCAGTGCATCCAGCAACACTGAGCAATTGCTCACTCGCAGCGCCACAGGCAGATAGGCCTACTGCAAACAACTGACCAGAGTCCTATGCAACGGTCACCGCTGGCTGGCAAAAGCAAGCGGCAACAGGCGTCATTCCAGCGTCATCTAATAGGCCTACTGCTGGGTAACTTAGGTCAGTCTCGCGTGCTTTAATTGCTAGGCCTACTGTCACTTTGAAGTGATCCCCCACCGCGCCGCTATCAAAAGAGGAAAAGGCATGGAAGTATATAGGAGGCCATTGACAGACAGAGCCCACCGTGGATCAGAGGGTGTCATTCTGTCTCCCATGCCGACCTAATGGGTCCAGAGTCCACAACTCCCGATTTTCGTGGCGCCGTATTATGCAAATCTGACTAATTGTAATTTTTACGGGCCTACGCAAACCGGGGGCTCATACACTTTCGCACCGGTAACTACTAGGCCCGGCCCGGCACGATTTCCAGAAGAAACTTTCAAGCCGTGCAGAGCTCTAATGTAGACGGAAAAAACACCGAGCCTTTTCTACCGTAAGTTCGTAACCGATTGAAACTACGTCCTAACAATAATGCTGACAGCGCCAGAAACCAAAATTTAAAAAATAACAATCGCAAAGAATGAATCTAAGTTATGTAAGCAACAAAACAGTGTGCTACTTACTATCCAAATAGCTAACCTTGAGTTAAGAACGCGAAAAAAGAAATGTAAACACAAATCTTCCTCAAATGCACGACGCTACATCATACCCTCATTGGTAACAAAAACAGTCAGTATGTAACAGAAATACTGTGCCGAGCGACTCTCGTCAACGGTCAGTCAGCTGATTCCATAGATCAACATCAGTCAGTCTAGTCAGTCGTCTGACGCGTAGGCCTGCTTGCAGTATCTAAAGCGACTACTTCTTAGCCGTCTTGCAACATTTGCTCGTTACTGTAGACTGTGCATAGGTCACCAATATTACTTACTTGTTACTTGTTACTTGTAGGTAGATGGGCTGGTGAAGCATCAGCTTTTAGTGCCCACATCTTTCCGGTGATCGTCCGGCCTGTTCTTGAACATGTTGACCGAAGTCGACTCGACAATATGACCTGGCAATTTATTCCATGTGTCAATGATTCGTTGGCTGAAGAAATTCTGCCGGACCTGTCGTGTTGTCTGTGGCTTGTAGAGTTTCAGACTGTGGCCTCTCAGGTGACTGGATGCTGAGCAAATAAAAAACTGACATTCGTCTATCTTTTCTCTATCAGTCATTATTTTAAATACCTCAATCAGATCACCTCGGAGCCTTCTTTGCTGGAGCGAATACAATCCGAGGGCCTTCAATCGTCCATCATATGGAACGTCCCTGAGTCCACGAACCATCTTCGTTGTCCTGCGCTGGACACTTTCCAAGCAATTGATGTCTTTTTGTAGGTATGGTGACCATGCCTGAATACAGAATTCCATGTGTGGTCTGACATAGGTTTTGTACAGTATCAAAAATTCATCTTTACTAAGGCTACCAAACTGCCTCTTGACCCAGCCCAGGATAGACCTTGCCTTCGAAGCTGCTTTGGTACACTGTTGGCTAGGTTTCAAGTTGTTGGTTACTATCACTCCCAAATCCCTCTCTTCTTTAGTTTCGTCCAACTTCCAGACTTTTCCTTGGGTGGTCATTTTGTACTCTTTGTTGACTGAATGTCCAATATGCATTGTTTTGCATTTCTGTGGATTAAAACCAAGCTTCCATTTATCTGACCAGCACATTAGTTTATCGAGGTCACCTTGCAAAGCGTGACTATCTTCCAGTGTTGAAATTCTTGTCCACAGCTTCGTGTCGAACGCAAACATTTTAACGCTGGTTCGAATCCATTCTGGAATGTCGTTAACAAACACCAGGAAAAGTAGCGGACCCAATACCGATCCTTGGGGCACACCACTTGTTACTGAGACCCAGTCTGAGTGATCTCCCCTGACTTCCACCCTCATCTTCCGACCTTGCAAAAATGACTTTAGCCATGTTAACACTCTGCCATCAATGCCATACCCCACTAACTTTGTGTACAATCCACTGTGCCAGACGGTATCAAACGCCTTCCGATAATCCAAATAGATAACATCGACACCGTAACCATGATCAATCGCCGTCGTCCAATCCTCAAATGTCTCCAACAAGTTCGTTAAACACGATCTTCCTCTACAGAATCCATGTTGGACTTTACTCAACATCCCTGTACCTTCCAAATGTTTGGTAAGTTCTTCCTTTAGCAGTGATTCCATGACTTTGCACGAGACACAGGTGAGTGATACTGGTCTGTAGTTACTAACCTCTGCCCTTTTACCTTTCTTAAACATTGGTGAAAGGTTGCTGCGAACCTTAGGTTAAAATCAGAGAATAGACCTTTATTCCAGTGATGGGATCAAGGCACCAACTCGCAAGGCCAAGGCCGAGGCACCAGCCCGCAAGACTAAGACCAAGGTCAAGGCATTTAAATTTTAATGCAATAGGCCTAAATACTGAATTGGTCTGAATCGGCACACTATAAAACATGCAATTTAGATGTAAAGAATTTTATTAGGATCAAAAATATAAATAATCTCATTGATCCGGTGACAGTGAACATCAATCTAATATTTACATTATGGCACGAAAGTTCAGTAGTCCATATCAACTTATCAACTGCAGTTACAAATCAACATTGCATGTTGCTTCAGGAACATCAGATTCTCAAGCACAGAGTCTTAATTTGAACGGTGTGGGTGCATTATAATGCTGCCCTGTGAGAAACTCATTCTACAAACGCTGATGTAGCAAGAACATTGAAGAGGCGAGAAAATAGTGGCCTAAGGCAACTGTATTCAGTGTCAGCAAAGAGTTTTAATTTAGACTAATGCGTAGAAATTCATATGTCAAGGCTCAGGTAAACCTAAGTAAAATATTTACCCAAAAGTGCGTAAGAAACTACAAGTGAACTTTCGATTTTATATCAATATCGCAATGATTTATCTAGTGCGTATTGTGTTGCATCTTGCGTTGGAGGTTAGTGTCTTGGTCTCGATCGGTCTTGTGACAAGACCAAAACCAAGACCAAGGCAGTAAAAATCTGCCTAGAGGCAGCCTCAAGGCGAGGCACTGCCTCGAGGCATCACATCACTGCTTTATTCGCGTGTATTTTTCCCGCACTGCAGGTCTGCACTATGCACTTAGCAATGCACGGCACGTCCAGTCACTGCATGAGGAGTAAAAAGTTGATGTAAAGTTGACTGTTTAGCCATACTCAAAAAAAGCCTCCCTAAGTAAACAAATTTGTATAGGCTGACAGTAGCTATCCTCAATTCCTTGTTCTCAAAGCAAGTAGCTTTCTCTATTGCTGTATTTTGCCATCAACAAACGTCAGTAAAAACCATTGTGATCTCTTTCAAGTTGCTGGCTGAGATGTAGTAAGAGCAGGCAAGTGTTTCCAGTGTAACAATTACAGTAGGCTCTATACCAAACACAGCTTTATGAGATTGATGACTGGAGAATAAGAGGGAAGATTATTAGAACTGCCATTGCACACTTACATGTATAATGACGAGTTCTTACAATTTTAGGTTTAGGTCGTTTCTGTGTTTTATGTTTCATATTTGGTTTTTCTGTAAAAATTACATTTTTGTCCCATTGTTGTAAAGGTGAAACTTACTGTTCCATATTACTATGTGTACGTGCATTGCCTATAAAGGCCGTCCCCAAAATGACCTACAGGGTGCGGCAAAAAAGTAGCACCCTAAAGTTTTTTGCTGTTTTCTCAGCAACCGTTTAGCATTTTAATCTGACACTTTACAGATTTATTTCCGAAATTGTTCTACGGCTAAATGCCAAATAAAATTTGATTCCATTGAGAAATGACGAAGTCATAGATTTTTTAACATGACCGCCTACCGATTTTTCAGCGTTAAAAATGTTCAAGCTACAACACCAGTTCAATAACATCGCTGAAACAAGTCAAACAACACAGTTAACTAATGATCAAATGCCAGAATTCCATTTTCACTGTGAATGTTTGAAGTGTCCATCGACAGCTCCAAGCTACAACACAAGTCTTCAGTCGCTTAATTTGTGAAGTCTTTCACCGTCTTGTCGATCGGTCCTTGTGGTAGGTTGCCCCAGATAACCTGAAGCGATTTCTTAATTTAGCGATTGTTTTCGACTTTGTTTTAAGCTTGTGGTAAACCTCCAACATTGCACATAACACGGTGATAGTCCACTGGGTTTGTATTTGGCGAATTTGGAGGCCATTGGTCTTTTCTGATGAAATCTGGACAGTTGGCCCGCAGTCAGTTTCCTGCACTGCGCGCTGTGTGTGCTGGCGTGCTATCCTGCTGGAAGACGAATTTGGTGGGCAGCCGGCAATTGCTTCAAAAGAACGATAATTTAGTGATAAGTTGTAAACAAAATAAATTACTGTTTGCCAAAGCATCACGGTGACGTCATTGGCAGTAATGTGGTAACAGGTCTTCGAAAACTAAGTAGCATTTTTAGTTTAAACATTATTAATGCTGAAAAATCAGTAGGCGGTCATGTTCAGAAGCCTATAATTTCATCGTTTTTCGACAGAATCATATTTCACTTGGCAGTTAGATGTAGAACGTTTCCATAAATAAAATTCCAAATGGTTGCTGAAAAAACGGTGAAAAACTTTAGAGGGCTACTTTTTTGCTGCACCCTGTACACGGGTGGGACGTTAAACCCTACTAACTCACTCACTCACTTTATAGCCAAACATGTGCAGCTGCAGCTGCAAATTATGTACACAATATTTAGACAAAATTATGGCATGCAGACAAAATGGTAAGCTGTGATTGGTTAGTTGGTGTAAAGCACAACTCACAATATGAAAATACACTGGTATATATTAATAGACTACCAATGAATACACAACAAAGTAGTTGTAAACCGAAAATGCCAGATGATGCCTTCCATTGTGTCTTTTTAACAAATAATCTTGGCTACAGTTCTAACAAACTAAACTATGAAACTAAACCTATAAAAACCACCAGAAAAACCTAACAACAAAACCACACAAAACTCCAAATAACCACGAAAAAAAACTACATCTACAGGGTGGGCCAAAAAAACTGGACCTGTTTGAGCACTGATAGCTCAGCAATGGTTACCCGCAAAAAGGCGTGTGATATGTCAAAAGTTTTAGAATGTTGTAGACAAAAAAGGCCAAACTTGCATAGCAAATCATTTAAATATTCTTTGCCTAATTTGCATAAATCTTTATTACCTCTGAAATTAGGCATTTGCCTGCACTCCCATGTGTCCAAGTTCATTGAAATCAAAAACTCACTGCCAAAAAGTCCAGATTTAAATTCTCTGAATTATTTAGTGTGGGGGCATTGCAACAGATGGCATGGCCACAAAATTTCAGTAACTGACCAGCTAAAACGTGTGCTAATCGAATGCTGGGCTCAGTTGATCCTGAACACATTGACTCCAGCGATCGATCAGCTGACTGGAAGGACTGATTACGGTTATGAATGCAAAAGCTAGGCAACTGCCTACGTCGAATTTCATCTAAACTCAACGTATGTGTTAATGACGATATTACACTGTATGCTGAATGAAGATCAACTTAAATTCATGCATTACTGCCAATTTAGCATGATTTTAGAGTGGGACATATTTGTGTAAATCAGGCAAAGAATATTTAAATGCTGAGACATGTAAGTTGTACACTTCTTCTGTACACAATTTTGAAACTTTTGGCATATTGCACGCCTTTCCATCAATAAACATCGCTAAGTTATAAAAGCTCAAATGTCCATGTTAAATCCATGTGTTACAGTCAAATTTGGCAGAATTTCGGGGGTGACAAATATTTATGCAAATTAGGCAAAGAATATTTAAATGCTTCACTAGGCAAATTTGTCGTTTATTCCTTACAGGATTCTGAAACTTTTGACGTATCACACGTCTTTCAACCACTAACCATCGCTGAGTTAACGCCCAAACACGTCCGATTTTTTTGGCCCACACTGTATTACGGCATAAAATAATGTATAAAATCCAGTGTCTGACAGGCCAAACAGCCATGCAGTGAAGGTTTAAACCCAACTAAGCCAGCTTCATTATCAGCTGGTACCTTTAAGTTTAACCGACTGGCTAGGTATGTCAGCATTGAGCAGTCAAGGTAAAAGGAACATTGTGCAGAACTTGCCGTTTCATCTCTCATCATAACTATCGCCAGCACTAACTTTGCCTACCCACAGAAAGATGGACAAGCTGAGTTAGGGTTTGGGCAAAACATTGACAGTATATATGCCTATCATCATAAATCGCCGAAATAGTTGTAAATACTGATTCAGTCCACGATATAGTGAGGATGTATTATGTAAAATATGCTGCAAACAATAAGGGCCGGATCATCCATAAGGCTAGCAAGGCTGAAGGCTCAAAACTCGAGCCCCCATAGGGGCCCAGCTTGCAGGCCCCCATATTTCTAGAGAAAATTTGCTGTCTACTAGTTCTAGACTAAAACTTTTGCAAATTATGGATACAACAGTTCAATTTTTTTATGCTCATTTCGCTCGCAGATTATTTGTACCTCTAGTCTCTACTTTAAAATTTCTTCTGCCACCCTTGTTTGCCTTCTTTAAGCAAAGACGGTAACAGTACAGATAGAACTATAATGAAGTTAATATTGCAAACATAATTATGTATGAGAGGCCACACCCCGCAGTTGCTTTCAAACTCAGGGCTGGGAGGGACCATGATCCAGCCCTGCAAACAACGGAGAATTATGAAATAAATCTTAGCTATTCACACTAAGTAAGAATAAGCAACAAGTACAAAAATATGATTCTCACATTGTTCAAAGCGACATGTGACAGCAAGCAGAAATAATCATTCTAATACGGCAATGTGTCAAGAACTTAACAAATAAGTTATAATTTGTTAAATTTATATCATTTAACGGTTCTAACACTGAGTCATAACAATAACAGGACAAAGTCACAGCTCATTTAACACACAAAATGTATAATGCTACAAATTCATGACTAATTATTAATATAACTATTTCCCACTATCTGAACTATAAAGTGACATTAACAACCAATAATTAGTTGCTAAATACAACTGACTACGCAATAGGTGTAATTATTATTTACATGCACAATAATTCAAATGCAAAACAATTTGCAGTTTCTGTTCTAACAGGAAATTCTTTTTCCGTGCAACTCCTATTAGTCTGAGACACAAAAGTAAATATTGCAGGAGTGCAACTTTTTCGCCCAACCTGTAGTTCAACAAAGTGCACTGCAACAAGGCACTGACTTCTGAAATCCAAATGCATAATTCATAAACAAATCAAGTGTAAAAACAGTTACAAAAAGTTGTACAGAAACATCGTCGTTCATTGACAATCACAACAAAGATCTGCAGTGTACTTATGTGCAACATAAAGGCATAATTACATGAGAACATAAATGTCAGCCTGGTGCTGACATAATATGCGGCTGTCCATCTAGTTATACATACTTGCCCACTGCACTGAACTTTGACCTTTCTGAACTAAAATTGGCACGTCAGTCACTCTGCCATAGGGAAAGTTCAGATCGATTTTGCTTTTCTGCACTCTTCTAGTTATGAGCTCATTTGAATCACACAGACAGACAGACAGCCAGGCAAAACCCGTAATGTGGCCTATTAGAATGGCCGCATAATAAACGACAAATTAAATACAACATGCAGATATATGGTGCAGCAGAAAATACTGTATAAGCTAATAACAGTTCGGTATCTCTCTAGACCAACGTTAGTCTTGGGAAACCTCGAGAACAAAAAATAAAATCATGGTCTTGGTCATGTTCTTGAAAAAGTCCTGGTCCTGGTCTTGACAAGAAATATTAGAAATCTCAAAACTTTTTGCCCGCAATTACAATTAAGCCCTTCAACAACAGTTAGCTAGTTGTGGTTTCGATTAGTAATTACGATACTATGCTTACCACATGCTGAATTTTTGGGCAATCTCTGAAATTTCACTGTTAAAAACTGTTGTGGGATCCCGTCTCTGGTGGGGTGTGAGTTGGCAAACATTGGATCAACAACACACATACCAATTGCTTTCTAACTGCACTGAATCCTTCTAAATTTGGATGAAAACTGTTAAGCAGCAAGTAACATTAGTACGTTAAAACATCTGATACTGCACGGAAAATCCTGGTCTCATTTTTGAGAAAAAGCCCTGTTTACACCACTGGCTAATAATGAACAGTTTGCACTGGTTCAAATGCCGTACCGCTCTGCAACATTCTTAAAACTAATACTGTGCAGTGCCAACTGCCTAACAGTCAGTGTTCAATCAGTGGTGGGCGTGGCCAATTCTCGTGTCAGGTCAGGCGTTGTTGTCATGGAAAAGGTGACGTCATCACGTCATCTGCTCACAGTGGCGGCAGCTGCTTCGTCATACACTGGACTACTACAACAAAAACAAGAACCAGAGTAATTTGGTGAAGGCAGAATTGCTGATCAATGCTGCCATCTGGTGAATCATAAATCACCTTTGTTCGTAAGTCGGAAGCAAATGCATGTTTTGGCCGTAGGTTCAACCCTGCAAATCTCCATTTCCGCTGCGGGACAAAAACCCCCATCTGAAACATTGTGTCATTCTATGCCACAGGTGCACCAGCCAAATGGCATCTGTTCAAGCAGGCAGCATAAATGTGCAGACTACAGACAGAAAGATGACACAGACCACGCTATGGAAAAAAATGTGTAGAAACAGGTGCAAAGCATATGCTGCATGAGCAATTCTGCCTAACATTACTACTTCTTTACTTACTAACTTATTTATATTAGCTAGTAAACATAAATGGAGCAGGCAAAGCATTAAGACAGTGAATAAGTTCAACTCAAACTGACATTATCCATGTAAATCTGGTTGCTGTTCAGCATAAGCTAATCTGCTCACACACACATTATGTAAAGAAAAAGTTTATTTCTATGTAGACCACAACACATCGAATGGGAGCTCAACCCTACTGCGATGCTTTAAAATGGTGAGGGTTAAGTACACAGACCCGTGGCAAACTTTTCCAAAATGGCTTCAACCTCGCCCCCTGGGAAGCAAAGCAGCCCTCTATTAATCGAGCTAAAGGGTCTGCAAAGCACTTTAAGCTCACTGAGTGGGGTTCTGGGCTTGAGTTCAAGCTGCAGATACACTTTTGTGCATTTCAAGCTAAAAATTATCCTCTTAGTAATTTTTATGCAACATTTCCTGGTTCCAGCTGAAAGGGAGGGCTTGATCGAACCCACTAAACTGCTGCCTTGGCTAATTCAGCCTTCTATATCTACAGGGTAGATAAACTGAGTACCGGCCGGCCTGGCAGGGGTTAAGTCAAGGCCCGCTGACCTGTTTTGGGTGGCAGATAACAATGATCGCATATGGCAGGTGACTCTCCGTGACCCTGAGATGGGTTTCCACGAATGACTATCATCATCATCATCATTTCTGGCAAGCAACACTAAGAGTGCGTAGCGCCGAACGTAGACATCAACCTCCAGAGTGGACGGTTCTGAGCCAAGTCAACTGCGTCGTCCATATTGAGGTCGCTGGATTTCAGATCCTGCTGAATGGTT
>Ga0209367_1004624_pt1 | contig 19043 bp, 9 predicted proteins | sample WorMetLIZISLAND2_FD_187412 | JGI IMG/M metagenome (GOLD analysis project Ga0209367, IMG submission 187412) | Marine gutless worms symbiont microbial communities from Max Planck institute for Marine Microbiology, Germany - Olavius geniculatus... ... | reverse complement strand
ACGGTCGTGCCTGGAATCTTGCAACCATAACCCTGTCACTTACTGGTTTATAACCAAGTAGTGCCTCGCGGGCCCGCTTACTCAGGAGGAACCCGACGCCTGCTTCATGCTTCTGTTCATTCCCTGCAAAGCATGGCAAAGTATGTAAAGCATGGCGATGTGTTTATTGGAAGGTGTTTAAGGTTAGCAAGATGAGGCTGTTGAGCTTATTCAAGTTAATACTGGTTTGTGTGCATTGCACACTGAACTAAGTCATCGTAAATCATCATTTGTCCATAAAATGTCATGTTCCACTAATTCTGTTATGTATGGACTGTCTGTACTGAGGTTGTGAACTGCATTTTTTTCTTTCAGTGTAGTCGTTGTATCATTTTGTGTCTGTCTGTCTGTCTGTCTGGTTGCTGCCTGTGTGGCAAATGAGGGTTTATATTAATTGTAATAACTGTGTTATTTAAATGTAACATAAGACGCTGTCAGTCTCTCTCTGTGTGTGGTTTGTTTGTCAGGTTTTAAACCTTTTTTTCTGTGTGTCATGTGGATACTGCATGCTGATACAGGGTGGTGCAAAATAAAGTGGAACATTTCATTTATACTTTTTAATGCATTTTAATGATGATCAGCAGTAGTAACATGGCTCATCAGAATATGTTTTTAACATGACCGCATTTCACTGCAGTGACGAAACTGTGATTGTATGAAGCTTATGTTGGACTCACTCGCTGTATATTACTAGCATAGTTGTAGTCGATGTCTGTTGTTGATGCTAGGGCACTAAGTCTGAAGTCACTAGTCATCAGGAAAGCAATCACTGGCAGCACATTCAACTTCTGGCATCTCGGTTGTCTCACTTGCCAAATGACAGACCTGACTACACCATTGCTGCTGCTTCACATTCTGAGGTCTGTTTAACTGTTTTTGTTTTATGATCTTGATGAAAATCGATTATAACAGTGCCTGATGCCCTAACGGTCATGCAGTGAATTAATCTTTTAGCCTATGTTTGCAGTAATTGGTTTTTATTTTAAGAAGGTGGTTTTTTGCTGACTAGATGCAGATGAAACAGAGTGAGACGGTTCTGACACTTTATTGAAGCTGATCGACATGCAGTTGCATCATGGGTTAAAAAAGCAGGTGGGGCGGGAAATTGCAATTTTTGGACGGGCACTGCAGATTTCCAACAGAGGAGATTATGGGTGCTCTAAATGTTAATTTGTTTCTAAATTTGTCAAAATTTGGTTATTTTTCATATTTTTGGAGGAAAATTAAGTAACGAGAAAAACATTCGACGATTTTCAATAGTCCAAAATTGGGGGTAGCAATTCACGATGTTACTGTCAACACGTATAAAAGTTGAAAAACTGTTATCACAGTAGTATATGAATTTTAAATTGTCTTGTTTTTAGGACTTTGAGCAGCTTCAGTTACGCCAACAACAGTTTGCAGAACAACTTGCAAGTTTTACAACCAAAGTCGATGCAATGACTCCATTAGGTTGGAATTGCTTCAGTGTATTACGCGTTTTTACGCAGCATGTTTTAGCCATCGCAGTTCTGTCTGTCCGTCTGTCTGTCCGTCCATCTGTCACATGGGTGGATCAGTCAAAAATGATGCAAGCTATGATCATCAAATCTTTATCATCAGCTGCCTGGAAGACTCTAGTTTCAGGAACCGTAAAGTTTTTCCATAAATTCGAAGGGGGTCACCCCGAACGAGGGCGTTAAATGAAAGCGGGTGGGAAAAATTTGCGATTTTTAGCCAATAAGTCGCTGTATCTCAATAATGGTGCAAGATAGGGCTTAGGTTACTATTAATCATTAATAGGAAGTGTGGTACATTGGCTCTCAATTGCTACCGAATTCAATCACCTTGGATGACCTTGAAAGCTAAAATAGGGTTTTTATGGATTTTTTGGCGATTTCAGGCTGCGAGACACATTTCAAGAGCAAATTGCGCCGAAACCAATTGAAATAGACATGGACAAGCTGCACATGAAATTTTCAGCATTGAACTTAGATTTCAACGGTCCAAGTCTCTATTTTTTTAGGTTCAAGGAAACCTACACACAAGAGCATCAAAGAGCAGTACCCTCATAAAAGTCGTTATTTTACCGCTGTCGGCTAGTCTTTCGTGAAAACGGTTGCAGATAGGCATGGGCATGCTCAGGGCCTATTTTTTAGATTTCAAGTATCAAGCATGGAGGCATGGCGAGCGCACAGAGCGCGAGCCTATAACGGGGGTCTGGGGGCAGAGCCCCCAGCGGGGTCCAGGGGTAGAGCCCCTGGTCAGGGGGTCAGAGGGGCGAAGCCCCCCTGAAGCTGAAAGCCTTTTAGCCGTTCAGCGTGAAATGAAAGCGGCAAAATTTACCGCATCCACTGTCTGTACTCGTATTTAGCAAACTGACTGTTTGTGATGCATTAGCATACATAGGATTGCAGGCCTATTGCAGTGGCGTAGCCAGAATTTAGTTGTAGTTGGGGCACTTGAAGGGTGGGGTATGGACAGGGTTGTCCCCTCCTCACAGGGAAGCGGTCTGCGTCCTGCCCAGAAAATTTTTGAATTTTCTGTGTGAAAATGATGTCTATTGGTGCATTTTTGGCACTATTTTGAGTAACTGTCTAGGCTCCTAGGGAGGGGGAGGGCACCTGCCCCCAGTCCCCCCAATGGCTACGCCAGTGGCCTATCGTGAGGATTCCCTCCGGGGATTGGAGGTTAAAGCGGCTGAGGGAAATTAAAGACTGCCAGATTATAGACATGTTGTCACAATAGTATAATTTATGCGACTTTCTATTACTGATCAATAGTAACCTAGGCCGTATCTCTCACCGTTTCCGAGATGGCCACTAAATAGCTTGAAACTTTTCACTGAAAATTGCGGCCAAACCGCTGCAGATGGAGACATGGTTACTATTGACGGCCTATAGAAAATTGACACCGCCCTATCTGCTGGTACTATCTCAATCCCACTATGACTTACCGTCGGTAACGACTACACACGATTGACATTGCATAGTCATTATGACCTTTCAAGGTCATCCAAAATCAATGATTTTCATCCAATTTGACACGGCGTATGCGACTTTCTATTAGTGATTAATAGTGACTTAGGCCGTATCTCTCACCGTTTCCGAGATATAGCTGTTGGAAAACGCACATTTTTGCTACCCTTTGTCCATTCAATCCTCAATTTGAATATGTTCTTCTTGGAGTTGAAATTTTGCGTGCCCGAGTGTAATACCCATGGCTAATTACTCGTATAAAAAGTTTTTCATACTCTTACTCGTTAGCCACAGTACATCCATTACAGACGAACGGACAGACAGACAAACGGACGACAACTCATGCCAATAGCTCGACCTTTACAAAAGTACGGTCGGCTAAAAACAGTAGTGACTATAGAAGTGTGCGGGAATTCGGAGTAGCCTTACTGTGTAACGTAAAGACCATACAAAGCAACAGATCTGAACTGAAACGATACCAACTGAATTGAAATAAACTGAAATCGGTGAAATCAATTTATTTCGTTTCGGTTCAGTTTTTTCGCTTTTTGTATTTTTTGTGGTCTGTAAAACATAAAAACGACCAACTATGTCTTACAGAGTCATTTCACGTTAGCATTAATATAAATTTTCTATCCATATTGCTGCTTTCTTCAAGACGGGCCACCAAATCTTCGGACACGGATCTCTAATCTCCAAGCATGAACGGCACGTTCAAGTAGGCCCTGGGCATGCTGCCTATCACAACAAGCACTAGTGACGAGCTTTTCAATCGTATCAACATCAATGACTTTGAAAGACCTTGAACTTCTAAAATAAGGGGTTTTTATTGATTTTTGCGATCTTTGGCTGCAGCGCACACTCCAAGAATGAACTGTGACAAAATGGCTGGAGATAGCCTGACAGTTTGCAAACAGAAACTGTATTAGACTTTCACGCATCTTGTGAGCATTAGCTCAAATTTCTTGTTAGCAAGAGTTACACAGTTATACAGTTAAGTATAGATTTCATGTTTTATCGGCATTGTGCCTTTATTTAGTTTTAGACAGATGAATGGTTGTGTTGTGTAATGCTGTCTAATGTAATATGTCTGATCCGTGAGCACAGAATTTGTACTGGCATAGTGGCACACTTTGTCTCAGTGAATTGACAGTATTGTTTCGTAGACCCCTAAGCCGCTGACTTAGCCAGCCGCCAGCCGTTGAAACGTTGCTAAGCCACTGCCAACCATGAAAATTAACGCTTAGCCAAGACTTAGCAGTGAAAATGCTAAGCTGCCGCCACCGCGAAAATTGTGGCTAGCCGAGAAAAATTTGTTAATATCAGTTTGTGTGAACATCAAGAAAACCACAAAGTGCCGTTTAAGTTACATCCGCAATATAAATGATACTTAGTTTTTATTACATCATCCAGTTTGCAGCCAGCTTCACAAACAAACTTCGTAGTGAAGTACTCTGATGACACGTACGTGACTATTCCAGCTGGGAACATCAGTTCTTGTCTTACTGAGCGTACTACACCGCGTCTCAGAAAAAAACAGTCAAAATTGTTTTTGTCATAACTTTGTCAAATTTTTACTAACTTTGATAATTTTTGGCACTGTGATGGCAACGACGACGAAATCATGCAAGGTGTACTCATTTTTCACCTAACCTAATTTATGTTAATGCACTACCATGTGAAACATAGATTCTCCAAATTGTTGCATAGTGCTGAGTTTTTGCCACAAGTAAACGTTGATTAGGCACAAAATACATTAAAATGTGAATTATTTCGCAGAATTATTATAAGTTCGTATAACAACTCGCTTGCAAATTAAAATTTATGCCAAAGTGTGCTCTGCATACAAAGACGCAACGGCTTAGACGCAACGCCAATGGCTGATAGCAGAATCAACGATCGACTGATCAAATGCATTCACTCATCGATTAGACGTGTTTGAAGCTCATCAGCCAGCTATTTTGTTGTCTGCTGTTTTCAGCATAAAATATTTAATACCTCAAAAGTATTAAACCACGTCACACTCTCTGTCGAATTGATGATGCAAAGGTGAGCCATCTGATACAAATAATCGCCGCGTAATGTAACAATTTGGAGCATCTGTGTTTCACACTGTAGTGCGTTGACATAAATTAGCTGAGGTGGTAAATGAGTGACCATACGTAATAATATCGTCTTGGCCATCTTTGTGCCAAAAATTATCAAAGTTGGTGGAAATTTGACGAAGTTATGACAAAAACAATTTTGACTGTTTTTTTTTCTGAGACACAGCATAATACCAGCAACTGGGCACTTGGAGTTAAATCTGTGGAGATGTTGTTCATCAAACCAAAAACCAAGGGATCTCAGTCCGAACCGCCGTCGGTGATTTCAGTCCTAAGGCGAGTCGAGTTGATAAAAATGCTGGGAGTGACGTTCAGTCGAAAATTTTTAGTCGTACAACATGTCGACAACCTCCTAGGTGCATGCTTGCAGTCACTGTTTGCTCTGCGAACACTACGACAACATGGTTTATCTAACGATGCTTTACATGAAGTGTTTCAGACGATAGTCGTCAACCGATTGAGTTACGCTTGGTGGGGATTCACCTCAGCAGACGATAGAAATCGCGTGGAAGCATTTGTATGAAGGTCAACAAAACTCGGTTATCAAGCTAACAGTTCAGCAACTTTCGCCAGTATTTGTGTGAAGATGCCGATAACGTACTTTTTGCACAGATTACCGGCAACAGTCAGCACTTGCTACATCCGCTACTTCCTCCTGAATGTGAGCAGCACACTACAGTCTTTGCGAGAGAAATCATAACTTCCAGCTTCCTGATCGTACATCAGTCACCACTCACCAATGACAAACTTTATCATGAGAATGCTGTATACTGACAATTTGTATTAGCTTGGACTATTTTTGTATTCGTTTTTATTAGTGTCAAGCCGTTTTATTGTGTAACAACATCTTCTCTGTTATTATTAGAGGAGATGCGGAGAATCGTCGAAGAGAAGGACAGGGTGATCATTGAGCTTCGTCAGCGGGTCGATGAACTGGATCTGCGCTGTCGGTTCCTCGAGATGACTGCACACGACGGCGACTTGCTGTGGAAGGTCGGCAGCGTACCCCAGCGTATCACTGACGCCAAGGATGGCCGCATTCCGTCACTGCATTCGCAACCGTTCTTCGCCGGTCCCTACAAGCTGTGTGCGCGAGTGTATTTGAACGGCGACGGCGCTGGCTATGGAACGCACGTCTCACTATTTTTCGTCGTCATGCAGGCCAGTTATTGACCATCTCAAGACTAATTAATCTTGGATTTACTACAGGGTGCAGCAAAAAAGTGGCCCCCTAAAGCTTTTCGCTGTATTCTCAGCAACCGTTTGGAATTTTAATTTGAAATTTTACAGATATATTACCTGAAATAACCTACATCTAACTGCCAAGTAAAGTTTGATCCTGTTAAAAAATGACACAGTTTTAGACTTTTAAACATGGCCACCTACCAATTTTTCAGCATTAAAAATGTTTAAGCTAAAAAATGCTGTTTAATTTTAAAAAAAAACGGTTACCAAGTCATTGCCGGGGACGCCACAGTGACGTTTGATAAACAATAATTTATTTTGTTTATAAATTATTACTCAATTATTGTTTTTTATCGCAAGCTTAAAACAAAGCTGAAAACAAGCGCCGAACTCAAGGAAGCACTGCAGGTTATCTGGGGCAACCTGCTACAGGGACCGATCAACAAGGCTGCGAAAGATTTCTCAAAGCAACTGTTGGAGCTTGCGGTTGACACTTCGAACATTCAGTGACAATGGAATTTTGGCACCTGATCTGATCATTAGCTAACTGTGTTGTTTCAACGATGTTATTGAATTGGTGTTGTACCTTGAACATTTTAATGCTGAAAAAAAACGGTAGGCGGTCACGTTAAAAAATCTAGGCTATAACTTCGTCGAATTTCAAGAGAATCACATTTCACTTGGCAGTTAAATGTAGAACATTTTTATGTAATGTATCTGTAAAATTTCAAATTAAAATTTTGGAACGGTTGCTGAGAAACAGCAAAAATCTTTAGAGGGCTACTTTTTTTGCCTCACCCGATAGGTAGCGAACAGTTTATGAATTTCTAAGATGTGCCATAGATTTTTTTGCAAAACATGGTTCTGTATAAATGTATTTTGATTGACTGATTTTCTAGTGTTTTGACATACCGCTGATGCTTTGATTGGTTGGATGGGAAAATGGTAAACAGTTGAGTAATGCCCAAAATTTGCTTTATTGGAATGTGGCCTAAATTTTTTGGCAAATTGGCATTGAAATGAAAACCAAACTAGAAATACGTTCTGTGGAACGAGGTATCTGTCCCATTGCCAAGCTATATAGCCTAGCAGCTGCGTTTCAGCGTTTGACGCTATTGTGAGCCTGCAGCCAATTTTGTCTTTGAATAACAACGGTTGGCTGCCATGACAACAGGGGTCTTCAGGGGAGAAATTTTCATGACACCATTGCATAGCCCGGGCCCGAAAATACGGGGTAGGTGAAAACAGCGTGCAATTATCTTTTGCGGGAGCCGAGTTATAGTCAATTTTGTCCATTTTGTCCAAAAAATTGTTGCCATAGCTACGGGGGTCGGCAGGGGAGAAATTTAAATGACACCATCGGATAGCGCGGGCCCGAAAATAGGGGGTAGGTGCAAACCGGGAGCAATTATCTTTCACGGGGGCCGAGTTGTAGTCAATTTTGTCCCAAAATTCGTTGCTATGGCAACAGGGGTTGGCAGGGGAAAAATTTTAACAACATTATCGGATAGCCGGACCCAAAAATAGGGGGATAAGTGCAAACAGCGCACAGTTATCTTTTACGGGGACCGAGTTATACCGCTTTGAAATCTCCATTGGCTGTAATGCAAAATTTTGCAACTTTTGAATGGTTGCTGTGGCAACAGGGGTCGATATGGGGTAAATTTAAATGACACCGTTAGATTGCTCGACCCCAAATATAGGGGGGTAGGTACACACAGTGCGCAATTATCTTTTACGGGGACCAAGTTATATCACTTTAAAGTGTCCATAGGCCGTAATGCAATTTTTTTAAATAGGGGTAAAATAGGGGAAGGAGTTATCATATTTTTGTCCCAAACAAACTCGATCTTACTTTTCGGGCCTTGAATCGCTGTGCAAAATTTCATCAAAATCGAATCAAAATTGCGGCCGTAGGAGTGTTTACAGACAGACTGACAGAATGACAGACAGACGCAAGTGATATTATAATCTGTCCCTTGCTTATGCTATAGCAATGGGACTGATAATTATTAGTCGTGTTGTCGCTGGTGACATTTCACTGAATGCGTGAGCCGTTCAGCTAATATTCTGTTCGTATTATTGCAGAATTTGCGGTGTTTCCAAGGGCGTCTATCCCCTGTAAGCTATTGGAGTAGGTTTCACCCGTTTTCCCCCTCTCCCGCTTTTCTGCCATTTTGTCTTTTATATCTTTTTTATATTTTGTTTCTTTTCTAGTGCTTTTCTTTGAATTATGCTGGGATTTGTTCCAAGGTTTAGGCCTAAGCCTAACTGGCCTATAGGGCCTATGCATAGACATCAATGTGTGTCTCGTTGTAGGGTGAATACGATGATCTGCTGCGGTGGCCCTTCGCAGCGAAGGTGACGTTGAAGCTAATTGACCAGTCGCCAGCAAGACGCCATCACTCTGAAGCTTTCCGGCCGGACCCGCACAGTTCCAGCTTCCGTAAACCGGAGACGCCGACGAACGTAGCTTCCGGATCACCACGGTTCATCGCACACAAAGAACTACAGGAGGGCGGTCGTGATGGACAGATTTTTATGAAAAATGAGACCGTTTACTTCCGTGTTGTCGTCGACATGAGCGGCGTTGATACATTATAGTCAGCTGCCAGCATAGGCTTTTTGAATAGGCCTAAATAGGTAAATATATAGACAAGTGATGAATTTCACTAACAATGCCGATTGCCGATTGTATTGATGATGTTTTCGTAGTAAGCTAAGTTTTTGCGAGTGCTGACTTTATTGAATTCTTCGGTTCTGCTTGTTTAAAGTTTTGTGTTTAATCAGTTTGAAATCATCATTTGCGTTAATTGGTTAAGTTATTAAAACAACTCTTCTGAAATTGATTTAACTGTGTTTTTGTTTTTATTCAACTGGTGCAATTTATTTTACCCAGTAATTGAATGATGTAACTGGTTATTGGTGCACGAAATTTTTGTTATTTAGATTGCCGTTGTTGGCTTTGATATTCCTTAATCACAGATTTTAAAAACATTGATTTGCAAATAAAAAAACATAAAAACATGTTTTTTTTCACTTTTGTAGAAAAAAAAACATTTTAAAACATGCATAAAAAACATTAAACTACAGCATTTATTCAGGTAAGAAGAACCGTCAATACGAATCAAATAAAGTCAATAATACTGCTACAAAACACTCGATCTGTCCAGGAAAGGGACGATAAACGCACTTTGCCCATGAGAAATGCATCATTTTGTACGTTTGTTTTAATAAGAATAAAAACACGACATTAAAAATAGGACAAAAAACATAAAAAATATTTTAAAAACATAAAACATGTTTCTAAACTTTTATAAAAAAAAAACAAAAATTGTTTTTTTTTGCATCTATGTCCTTAATAATAACGAATTGATGGCATTTTTTACCTCTAGTGACTCGGCCTGTGTGCTGTGTGACTTGGAAGTAGGAGCCTAAATGCACCATAGTGATTTTTACGCGCGACAGCATGTAATGCTTCGCGCGTTTTAGCCATCGCTTGGTCGTCTGTCCGTCGGTCCGTTTGTCCGTCCGTCCGTCTGTTTATCACACTCTGCATGCAACCCTATCAAAACGGTGCAAGCTAGGATCACGAAACCTTCACTGTAGGCTGCCCCGAAAACTCGGGTTTCTTGTGACAAAATTTCGTGCCGATGAGATAGACCAAGACAACTTCCGCAGGAAATTTTCAGCATTAAACGTAGATTTTAGCAGTCGAAGTCCCGACCCTCTACGTTCAAGGAGCGGTACCCCCTAAAAGTGGTTATTTTACCATTATTGGCTCGCCTAGCGTAAAAACTTGCAGATAACCACATACATATGTATGCTGCTGTAACAAGCACCGGTGACGAGCTTTTTAAGGGTATCAACGTCGATGACTTTGAATTATCTTAAACCCCTAAAATAGGGTTTTTTTTAGTGTTTTTGCGATTTTCTGCTGCGGCGCACCCTTCAAGAGTGAATTGCGACAAAACGCATGGAGGTAGACCAAGACATGCTGCGTACAGAAACTGCTAGCCTATAGGCTGTCGCCCGTGTCATGAGCTGCTTAAATTACTTGTTGTATCTCAACTAATTACTGTTTTGCAAACATAGCATCAACGGATAAGTGTTTACTACAAATTTCTAGCATTCTATTGCGTTGTCGTTGTCTCTGCGCATGCTCACATAATGTGAATACTATAGCTGTCGAAGCTAGGGATTGCAATCCCGCAGGATCCTGGCCGTTTTCGGCGGCGTCTCAATCTCGGGATTTCGGGATTACAAAAATTGGTTAAATTATACTTTTTAACGTGTTAAATGATAAAAATAAAAATTTTGGCCATGTGATGAATAAAATATTTTATACATGTGCGCTAGAGTTGTACTACTCTGTGCTGTGCGCTGTAATCTCTATTTCGACAGTCACCGTCACTCTCTACAGTTCGGATCATGGTTAGATCTTCTAACCATGATCTTTTAACCATGGTTCGGATATACCTTCCGTAGCGGCCTATACTACATTGTATGCACAAAGTAAGTCAATAAGGGATACCAAAATAACGATCAATCTATAAGCCTAATCCCGAAACGGGATTCCGGAATCCCGGGATTAAAATTCCTCGATTCCGAATTTTAGGATTGAGAATTCTATCCCCGGATTGCAATCACTAGTCGAAGCGTTAATTTTTTAACGCATGCGTTAATGCGTTAATAACGCATAATTAATATTGCTGGGGAGCGCTAAATTTGCAGGACCTAAAGATGACAAATCAAGAAAAAACAATGACTGGAAATTGCAATAGCCTACCTGGAAATGAGGGACCAAATTGCATCTTGTCATCTGAATATTATTATTATTTACAGTGGTGATGGAACGGCAACAACAGTTTAATTACTTGAATTCGTTCGATCGTCAAATAACCGCAGCTGAACGGAATATTAAAACACCTGCTTCACAGAATTTAGTAAATTTAGCTTTTTTACGTGCGTGCGTTAATTTTTTTAACGCGCGTCAATTTATTAATTCGTTAACGCGTTAAGTTTTAATTTGACAGCTCTAGTGAATACTGAAGACAAAATGTTACGAACGTTGCGTCTCGTGGAACTTACTGGACTCTGATATAACACAATACGAGCATCCGTAACTCGGACGGGGACTAAGTGGATTCAAGTGGACTGAATCACTGGTACGACGATCCGTAGACACTGGCGTAGTACGATGGCGGGAGACCAAAGCTGGCGCCGCCGGGCGACATGGATAGATAGCCGCCGCCACCACCACCACAGACACCGCTGCCGCTGGCATCCGCCGTCGCCAGACTCAACGCTTCACCGCCGCCGCCGGAGGAAACCGACCACACCGATGCTTGCACCGTCGACCCGAGGCCCGGCCCGAAGTAGATCGGCTTGAGCTCCGTGAGCGACGCACCCGTACCGCTGCTTCCATTCTCCTTCTGCTGCTGCTGCTGCTGCTGACAGTGGAGACGAACGAACTGATGCTCAGAGAACTGTGTCCAGTCCCGGGACGTCGGCTTTACCGCGGGACAGTCCCCCGCTGGTTGCTGCGTCTTGCTGCATGTATCACTGGGCATGAAGTACGTCATACAAGTGCCGTTGGACTCATTGAAGTTTGTTCCCCCGACATCAAACACGCATCCAGTCGCCGCAGCCGTAACTTCTGGCATCCTCTGCTTCGTCGTCGATGGCGTCATTATGTCGTCAGCGCAGTTAGAGCTGGCCAGCAGCGGCGAGTCAGTGACGCCGTCGTCCGTCATCCTTGGGCTGGCGACGACGTCGTCTGCGTCGTCCAGTTGACGCCCGGCCGCGGTCGACATCCTCGCAGACAGCGACATGTTGGCGTGGCATGCGGAGGCAGAGTAGCCGACAGGCGAGGTCCGTTGAGACGTTGTGTGACAAGCTGGGATCAGCCCCAGCACGTGCCGCGGGTGTCCGGCTGCTACCTATACGTCAGACAGTACATGAATATAAACTTTGAGCCATGATAGAGGGCTGCTTTGCAAGACAAACTTTGACCACAGTAACTTCATCACTGTTGAAAGACCGTTATTAGCTATTACAATCTGTTTATAAGCATTTAACTTTTCTTCGTCATTTCTCAAAATATTTTCATTTGTTGTGTTATGTCACTTTTTACTCTGTTTTGTGTAGTCTAGATTTTTTTGTATAATGCGAGTTCGCAGTTTGTCAAACTTGTACAGTAAAAGAACATGATAAGTGACGTCACCTGCGTCTGCATGTCCTCGGCGTCGCAGCTGCGATCTCTGTCGCCTTTCTTGGCCTTGTAGCGATGGTTCTGGAACCAGATCTTGACCTGGGTAGGCGACAAGCCGATCACGTGCGCCAGCTGATCTCGCTCGGGAGCCGACAAATACTTCTGCTGCTTGAAGCGACGCTCCAGCTCATAGATCTGAACCTGCAATCATCATTTCACACGAACTATTTGATACATCACCATCTTCATCGTCGTTATCGTCGTCATTTTATCCACAATGTCTGGAATGTCTGGAATGCATTACGTTAAAACTTAACTTTTTGTGGCATTTTGTTGCTGCGTGCTATATAAAATTGTCTAAACTTTCGCTTCGCCATTTTGTCATCTCCGCCCTCCATCGCCGTAGCAGCATGCGTATCAAGTACATGGTGCAATCCACCCTGTGAAGTATGATGCAACGCGTTGGATCCAGATTGTGAATTATGACAAGTTTTACTTTCAGAAATTAGGCTAATATTCGATCGTTGTTTTTTTCGCAAAGTAAGGCTAATTTTGCATGTACGACGGACATTAACAGTTCATCAACTTTGCTACCCGTATTTCTGTTTTGTTATACGTTGTCTACAGAGTGCTGCAAAAAAGTAAACCCCAAAAGTTTTTCGCTGTTTTCTCAGCAACTATTTGAAATTTTATTTCAAAATTTTGCAGCTTTCTTTACTACGACCCTTTACATTCAACTGCAAAGTAAAATGTGATTCTGTTAAAAACGATGAAGTTATAAACTTTTTAACATGACCATTGACCGCCTACCGATTTTTAGCATCAAAAATGTTCAAGCTACAACAACAATTCAATAACATCGTTGAAACAACGCAGTTAACTAACTAATAATCAAATGCCAGATTCCATTGTCACTGTGAATGTCCAAAGTGTTCTTTGCCAGCTCCAAGCTCCAGCACAAGCCTTCAGTCGCTTAATTTGATAAGTCTTCCACAACCTTGTCGATCGGTCCTTGTGGCAGGTTGCCCCAGATAACCTGAAGCGCTTCCTTGATTTCGGCGATTGTTTTCGACTTTGTTTTAAGCTCGCAGTAAGCGTCTAACATTGCATCCCACACGTGATGTTCAATTGAGTTTATATTCGGCGAATTTGGAGGCCACTGGTTTTTTTTGTGATGAAATCTGGACAGTTGGCCCGCAGCCAGTTCTGTGCGCTGCCCGGCGTTGCGCGCAGTGTGTGCTGACGCGCGGTTCTTCTGGAAGATGAGTCCGGTGGGCAGCCGGCGATTGCTTTAAAAAAATGATAATTTAGTGATAATAATAAACAAAATAAATTACTGTTTATCAAAGCGTAGCGTTAGTGAGACGTCATCAACAGTAACGTGGTAACCGGGTTTTTCAAAATTAAATAGCATTTTAGCTTGAACATTTTTAATGCTAAAAATTGGTAGGCGGTCATGTTAAAAAATTTATAACTTCGTCGTTTTTCAACAGAATCAAGTTTTACTTAGCGGTTGAATGTAGAAAATTTTATTAAATAAAGCTGTAAAATTTTAAATTAAAATTTCAAACGGTTGCTGAGAAAACAGCGATAAACTTTAGGGGGCTACTTTTTTGCCGCACTCTGTATTTTCTGCGGTCATTTGGTATTAAAGATATAAATATTTGTAGCTATTTTGTTAACGTCACGTAGTCAGACACTGATGGCAATTTGCCGTTTTTTTGGTTTTGTTCGTTATCAATTTTCACGTTTAGTAATTTTTGTATGTCATGTTCTGGTTTCACGTTCTTTTAGTCTTGCAAAACTTTGCGGTAATTAGCTGATTAATAACTGATAACAGCCTGGTCTTTGACTTGGCTTGAAATAGCCTATTGCTACAATGTGGGACATTCATAATTCTACCTGCGTGAAGAGAATGCGTCGTTTTCGTCGCTGATTGGCGGCTGATTGCGGAGCGGTGAGCGGCTGCAGATTGGGTTGATCAGAGACGATGCCGCTGGTCAAGTTGATCGTCGCGTGTTGACTTATCGCCGGCAGTGGCGGCGCTACTGACACTGACGATGACATTGAACTTAGTCCGATCAGTCGCGATACTACACAGTAATTGTGTGACTGATTATCATTTGCTATCAATGATATAAATATTCAAACATTCAGCTTGTGCAGCTTGTTCATGTTCTAGTGAAAATGGTCAGACACTGATGATAAATTTGTTTTTTTTCCTGGCTATTCGTCTCGCAATTTGCTAACCGGATCGTCTCTTAAACTCAGTTTATTACTTTGATCTTCGCGATTCTGACAGCAGAAGTAATCGATGTGTCAACTTTCAGTTCAGAAAGTAAATGATTACGAAGACAGCCGCATAATAATTAGCACTGTTGTGTTTCTATCGTTTAGTTAGCATCACTTATCACGTGATGCTAACTATGAGGATGCATTTTCTTATGTATTTTCGGTGTATTCGCTGAAAGTATACGTTCGCTTCTGGCTTTCGGGTGGGGGAATAGAGATTGTGACTCGTGAAAGACTTTTTTTTCTTTGATTTTACAATGTTTGGCGGTAGGCCTGTAATTTTTATTAATGCTATCTTAGATTATATTTCGCTACGTAAGATGAGCAACTGACTGGAGAACCGTGAGTCGGTTTCCGGTGCACAAAAGTAGTCGTTGCTGACAGTGCGAGTATTCGGCGGTATCGTGTCGCAGTAGCTCGAAACTGCGGACAACATCACTGACGCTGGCGGCTCAACATAACCTGCTAGGCGGCCGCAAGGTATGTCGCCATAAGGCCTGGCGACATCTGTATTTGTTCGTTCAACTGCGGCCAGGTGGTGAGCGGCGTAGAGGCTGCGGTTGAACGGCGACAGCGACAGCTGCTGCTGCTGCTGTTCGATGCTGTATGTGCTCGTCTCTTGCAAGTTGTCAGACGGGGTGAAAGACGCTTCGCTGGGAGGACCGACGAGCGCCGGGTAGCAGCCCAGCGCATCGCTGGTCACGTATGATAACGGCTCCAGGCAGAACGGCAGAGGACCGCGTCCACCGCGGCCAGTGATCGACGACGCACCGCCGCTGTCCGCGTGGAACGACGTCAGCTCAGTGCCAGCGACGAGCTCGAAGAACACCTTCTTCTGTTCGTCGTCTGGACCGTCATTGCTACCTTCGCCGTTCAGTTGTTCTGCGTACATAAGATCATTCGTAAACTACAACCTGCAGCTTACTTACGTCGTTATCATCATGTTTATTAATAAATAAGAATTCTTAATAATTATTAGATTGTAAATAACAAGAATTTCTGGATTAAGTCCAGATGATCCAAACTTTATAAGTATAAATGATAGTGCGTTTATTTCTCCGTGCATGGTTTATCTACGCGTTTTTATAGAATTATTTTCAAAACTGACGGATAATTTCGCTCTGTTACGTACAGAAACGCGCACAGAGAGACCAAAATAAATGCGTACCTCTACCGAGATATTCACCTGATAGTTCTGATGCACTTTCTTCTGGCATGCTAAGCTCATTGAGTCAACTTTTAACCTCCGACTCGGCGATCGCATGGTACAAACGTATATACCAGGTAAGTCGCAATGCATGCAGTTAAATCGAGCACCTGCTAATAAGCGGTGTGACCGGGCGACAGCCGCAGTTCAAGTTCCACTATTTTAATTCAGTGGCGTCGAGACAAACAGGGGAAACAATAATGCACCTCTTTCTAAATTTTAGCTTGTTTAAAAATATTCTTCCAATAATACAAAAATGACAAAAATATTGATTTCGAGAAATTTAAGTGCAAAATTAAAATCTGAAGCTCCCGTAATCTTTTCTGTCGGAAATTTGCGACTGCCTGTCGAAAAATTGCAACTTCGTGTCTATTAATTTTTAATTCGGAACGCCGTTGCTTCCATATGTTGTGCATTCGTTGCCATGCATTATGTCGTGCAACAAGTCAAGATGTTGCGCATTGATTGTTGTACAGCAACAGCATGTTGCACAAAAGAATCTACGACAAATCGAAGCTAGTGAAAGTTGTGTTGAATCGGGCCTGTCATAGAGCAGCGAGTCCAAAGTATTCGGTCGAGACCGGCGGGCTGATAACGCGCGCGCGCGAGCGGCGAGAGCGCAGATAAATTTCTTGGTCTCACGGCGAGCGGCGTTGAGCAAACAGCGACGTCGACGAGCGACGGCGTCGGTCCAAGTCGTCACTTTGCCGTCGCCTCACCGTCAGTGATTCTTGACTCGGCCACCGATCCGTTTACGATGTTGACCGATCAAACACGCCGCTCGTCAACCGTCCGATGCGATGTTTTAGTCGGACTTTGGCGAGATGAGGTGGGCACAAGGTCACGAAATCTGCAGTGCAGGTGAGAGCGACACGGAGCCTTTCTTCGTTATCAGCAGGAGCGTTTTAGCGCCTGACGCACGTAGCACACAGAACGGTATTGCCATAGTAAGTTTTCGGTCTGTCTCTCTCTGTTCGTCTGTCTGTCTGTCTGTTTGTGTGTTTGCCATAACATCGACGACTTAGTTTTAAGGAGAACATCCTCAAATTTTTGACGGAATATTAATGAAGTAATTGACTTCCGCCAAAAAACTTGCAAAATCTTGTAAACTGTGCAAGTTAAGACCAAGATAAGTCGTCATATCGCCACCTGAACTGCTTGGCAACTGCACGGACAGCCGCATAAATGTCGTCATTGGGCATTTATACTTACATTTCTGCTCATTTTACGCTAACTTTGTACATATGTTTATTCTAGTTCCTGCATACATGTGACACGAACGAATTGACTGTAGCTCACCGAGGGTCAGTCGAAATGAGTAACTTGATGTCAGCGCGATCTCAATATGTTCCGTGATCGTTCGAATCAGTCTGTGACAACGCTGAAACTCGCGAGATCGTTTGACATCAGTTTGACCATCTGTACGGAAGTATCAGTCGACAACTTGACGCAAAGCACATTTTTAGGCCTACATCACAGTCAGAAGTGAATGATGATCGTCCAAAATAGCATAGGGACTATTATATGGCAACACTAATAGACCTAAGGTTTCAATAACTTGGACACCGGTGATTCATTTATTCGTATTAGCATATCGGTAGCATAAATGAAAGCTTGTCGCGCTGGAGTAAGAATTGAAGTGCTGCATAAATAGGCCTACACTGAGGCACATGTAGGCTACCTACACGGAAAACGTTATCTTTTGTCAGGCAAAGCGCGTTGGGCACCCAAGATAACGAATTGACCATGACGACTGGCCTATGATCATAGGCGTAACAGTCGTTGACTGTTAATCGTTGAACAGATTTAGCTGTCACTAAATAATATGAGCCATCATACGTCGTCTACGATCGAGATTAATTCAGTGAATTAAGGCCATTATCATTTCATCACAACATCCTCCACTGTTTTCTATTGGTCCTGTATAACGTCTTCGTCTAGCACGCGCCCCGAGACCCGACCCGAACAGACCCTATCTTTGACTCAGTGATCACACTCACTGTACCCCAAAACACGACCATGTTATTTGTGGAAAGTTGCGGTTTTTTTGCAGCGAGTACATAAAGTAAGAAGTCGCTTGGAGACGCTGCTGAAATCAGGTGTTACGTCAAGGCCATGATTGTTAAGGCCTAGACCAGTAGGCCCTGCAGTTGTATAGGCCTACTCGGCTTATGTTCGGTCTACCCTGTTCTGCTTAATTTCTAGAAAAAATCATTAAATAGGCTATGACACAACTTACTTTGTAGAACGTTCTATGAATGATTGTTTGAATTTACTAAAATGAATTTAGTAACTGATGAAATATTTGGTACGACGATTATTGATGACACATCTTTAAACATAGGCCTACTCCGAAAACCATGGTTAGAAAATAAAGTGGACCTGTTAACATAGTAGGAAAGACGCCGTAGACTCGTAGTTATTAATGTCTATTCTCGACCCGTTGACGTTTTTTCCCGACTATCTAATTTGAGTATTGTGACGTCTATCATACGTGCCATCGTGGCCTCGTGGAATGACCATAAGAATACACTCATTTTGTATCTCGACACGGTAATTTTTCTGTAATTTGTAACCTAAAAACTGGAAACGTCGCCATATTAGTTATCCGGATATATATCCGGCTAATTTAGTATCCGGTTAACGGATATCCGAATAGTAACATACAGGTATCCGTTTTGAGCATCCCTAGTCGTGGACTCGTGGTGTTAAATATTCTGTTTCTATATCCGGTTGCTTAAGCTAGTGCAAAAGTTGTGTTATTAGTGTTAATTTATTATTAAGAGAATTGCGTACATTCCAGACGGCTAACATGGCGTAAGTATCAATCCCAAGTATTGTTTGTAAATGATTTTTTTGCATGTAGACTAATCTGCGCCTTGAAACATGATGTTCGTGATGCATGCCATTGTGCTAAGCTCAGTGCTATACAATACAATACAATGCAATGAAAAATTTGCGCTCAAAAACTGACAAACACACTGTCAGTTTAATCTAGCACATAAACTAAAAAGAACTGAAATGTTTAAAAGAAAAATGAAATG
>Ga0209367_1004623_pt1 | contig 19043 bp, 9 predicted proteins | sample WorMetLIZISLAND2_FD_187412 | JGI IMG/M metagenome (GOLD analysis project Ga0209367, IMG submission 187412) | Marine gutless worms symbiont microbial communities from Max Planck institute for Marine Microbiology, Germany - Olavius geniculatus... ... | reverse complement strand
AACTGAGACAACAAGCGTATTGTTTCTGTTGTTAGTTTTTTAAAATGTGTTGTTACAAAAGTCATCTTGTTTTAATTGTTATTTTTAAGACACTGACATTTCACAAGGTAGTGTAGTGACACACTTAAGGTGTGGTAAGATTTATAGTGAGAGTTTTATTGCAAATTGTCTCCTAATTCTGACAGTAAAAAAATTTTGAAAATCGGTTGATATTTGGTGAAGTTATGAGGTATACAAAAAACTGTGCCATTTTTTTGGCCCACCCTGTATATGCATTAAAGTGGACTTGTATAGGCTTAGTCCGAAATGAATAAACTAAAATGTCACAATGAAACAATTTACTATTGCTAAGTTTGAAAAAATTTAAAAGCAAAATTAAAATTTTTAGCATTTGAGTTACATACGGAACAATACTTTCTTTTTCCTATGGCGTTCTGCATCTTCTAATCATAACGAAGAATCGAACAATTGCATGTCGCTTAAAGCAGGTGCTGCGCTCTGGCGAGTGCTTAGGCAAAATGACGCTTTTATCAGCCATCCGATGACGAGATACGATGTGAATGGTAAATGAATCCAGCAGCTAAATATGTCTGTAACATACAATTTTAGTTTGTACAATATTTACCTTGCAGTTAAAACATTGTCGCATGAATATAAATCTATGTAACAGGAGGAAGTTAAACAACATTTTTATCGCTAAATTGGAGCGTTTATTGTGTTTTGTAACGATGATTAAGCTGGAGTTTGCGTATACAGGGTGGGCCAAAAACCGGACCTGTTTGAGCGTTGATAACTGAGCGATGGTTGCCAGTAGAAAAACGTGTGATATGTCAAAAGTTTTAGAATGTTGTAGACAAAAAGGGCCGAACTTGCATAGTAAATCATTTACATATTCTTTGCCTAATTTGCATAAATCTTTATTAGGCCTACCCCTGAAATTAGGCATTTGCTTGCACTCCCATGTGCTCGAGTTCATTGAACTCAAAAACTCACTGCCAAAAATCCAGATTTAAATTCTGTAAATTATTCAGTGTGGGAGCATTGCAACAGCGTGGTCACAAAATTTTAGTAACTGACTAGCTAAAACGTGTGCTAATCGAATGCTGGGCTCAGCTGATCCTGAACACATTGACTCCAGCGATCGATCAGCTGCCTAAAAGGACTGATAACGGTTATGCAAAAGCTGGGCAACTGCCTATGTCGAATTTTATCTAAACTCAACGTATCTGTTAATGATTGTTGATATTTCACTGTATGCTGAATGAAAATTAACTTAAATTCATGCTTCAGCAGATGCTTTTGTTACTGCCAATTTAGCATGATTTTAGGGGTGGGGCAGATTTGTGTAAATCAGGCAAAAAATATTTAAATGCTGAGACATGCAAGTTGTACACTTCTTTTGTACACAATTTTAAAACTTTTGGCATATTACGCGCTTTTCCATTAATAAACATCGCTAATTTATAAAAGCTCAAATATCCATGTTAAATCCATGTGTTACAGTCAAATTTGGCAGAATTTCGTGGGTGACGAATATTTATGCAAATTAGGCAAAAAATATTTAAATGCTTTATTATGCAAATTTGTCGTTTTTTTATATAGCATTCTGAAACTTTTGACATATCACACGTCTTTCTACCACTAACCATCGCTGAGTTATCAACGCTCAAACAGGTCCGGTTTTTTTTGTCTACCCTGTAGAATGTGGCAAAACCCCAAGAGCGCACTGCGTGCAAATGACAGATGAAAAGTAGTTGAACTGTTTTTGTAGTTTATCTAAAAGGTCTCATTAGTCATTAATAATAAATAATAAACGGGTCTCTTTTTTGCTAAATGCATTATATGTTTACATTTACGAGGGTCGTTTCATAAATAAGTTTACAAAATGACGCCATTTCTTTAATTTTTTAAATAAGAAAAATCAGAAATATACGTTTTATAGAAAATTTAATTCTAAGCACCAGATGTGAGTTTTGTTACGGTGACATCACTGAACATTGCCACTGAAATTGTCCCGTAACGAACAGCGTGCTATTATGTTCGTTTTGTGGGTAAAAGAACTTAACGCAAATTAGATTCACTCTCAAATGCGTCCAGTATATTGCGACAAGTGTTTTACAATGCGAACATTACACGTTTGGTGTAAGACAATGCTACGAGATGGGCAAAAATGTGCATCAGATACCGAGGTGCAATTAGTCGTTCTTCAGTGCCATAAACAGCAGCCAGCATCATTCTTTGCATCAGACATTCAGAAGCTTATTGACAGAAGAGACAAATGTTTGAGCAAACTAGAACAAATATGTTAAAAAATAAAACACTGATAGTATTGATGTTTTGCGTTTAAAGAGCTTATGCTAACTTAAGTTTATCCGTTTTTTTTCTTTTCGGTGCTGTTTTCACTTGTGAGTCATGATACGTTAATTACTGGTGGGTGAAAATAACACACAAATACACTGTGCTGAATTAGCAAATAACATCACCATAATGACGTCATTAAAAAATTTACACGTACGTTTAGAACCAAATTCAGTACAAAACGTTACTTGAAGAATCAATGGAATGGCGTTATTTTGTAGGCCTTAACTTATTTATGGAATGACTCTCGTATGCTTCGACATGTTGTTTTCGTACCATAGGCCTCCCTGTAGCTTTCTCATTTGTCTTCTCACGTGTTCATGACAAAATATAGCTATGCAGTTTTCGGTCACTGAAGTAGGCTTATTTGATTTTGTTATGTTTACCATCTACTACTACTACTACAACAGTGCAGTGCTGCTTCTTCTTCTGCTGCTGGATAACGAAAATACTAAATTATGTACTGTGAGATGAGCTATCTGGCTTGGAAGACGAAACACATAAGTCTAAAAACTTCCATAATGTGAAAAATTAAGCGTGAAATCCGAGTTACTAGTTTTTCCTCATTTTCCATTAACAATGTTTTCCTCCCGTATTTATGCAAACTTTTCACATTTTCCATCCAGGAACGTTGATTGTTCAGCATTGCGAGGTCGTAAGACTGCTGACTGTGAGACAGTGTTACGGAGTAATATGGCGTGAATGATTAATGTGAATTATGTGATCTAGTCGCCTGGTTTGTTGGTCCCGCTTCGGTCCTGTAGCAATCTACAGCACACATAGCTGCAGGGTGGCGACGTCGTACAATGTAGACTGATCACGTGACACGTTATCAAACCGGAAGACGACGTGGCGACATCTTACGCCGACAGTGGATGCCAGTCACGACCCATCATCTGGCAAAGCAGTTCATTAGATAGACCACAGTCAGTCGTTGTCGTCGCCGAACACTCGCAGGTCTAATACCACTTTCACTAAGTCCTCATCTCGATACCAACACTCGTAAAATCAAATGTGCGAGACTTACTCAACGACATACAAAAATGAAATTATTTTTATACTTAGACTTACGACATTGCGTACATAATATATGTACAAAAGTTTGATTTTCTTATAAGTTATTTATTTCAAAATATACAATAGTCACCGAAGTGTGTTCACTGTTCATTGTTATCTTTAGGCCTTGCAAAATCACTGCATGTAGCAATAGCCCTGCTTCAGTGAAGGAACCAAAATAAAATGCATAAGATCAACTAAATGTTTCGAGCAAATAATCAGCATATTGGTAAATCGTGTAAATGAAAAGACAAGAGTGTGTTATTGTAGCATGTCGCAGAGCAGTGTATTAATAATAGATAATCAAAAATAAGAAGATAATAATAAAAAATGGCAATCGCCACCTACGTACAAAGGTCTGCGGTCGCTCAGCAGTACTAGCCATTTATCAATTTTATAAGTAATCAATCTATCAACATTTTAACCAACAATATTGCATGCTATCTTTTTACAGTACCATATTTTTCTTCGTACTATTCTACTTCAACGCAACTAATCAACCTTAAGCTGGTGTGGAGTTGGTCAGAGATAGTGTGTGATCGGTTTGCACACTGCCAGTGAATACAATGCTTCGCTTAGTAACGTAACGTCTGCGGCAATCCTCATGCAACAAGTAATTTGAGCAAAGCTTACGTGACGCGCGCTAGCAGCGGGCCTGCCACTTTAGCACTCATTGTAGGCCTACAGCAATAAGACATTAATGCATCTTGAAAGAGTTTTAAATGTGAGGCCTCCGTATGGAAGACTGCTTGAATTTAAGAGATCAAAACTTAGATTTTAAAAATGTACGTTCTATGCTAAATATGTCATACGCAGGTTGTCCAGGTCCATCTCCAGCCATTTCGGCGCAATTTATTTTCAAAACTGAGTGTCTCAGCCAGAAATTACAAGAAAATTCATTAAAACTCCCTATTTTGGGATACAGGATCATTCAAAGTCATCGCCGTTGACACCAATAAAAGGCTTGTCCCTATTGCTTGTTATGATAAGCAGCATATCTGTGCCTATCTGCAACCGTTTTAACGCTACACGAGATAATTGGGGTAAAATAACCACTTTTAGGGGTAGCCGTCTTTAACGCCCGCCTACGCCGGCCTCCTTAAACCTAGAGTGTCGGACTTGAACTGCTAAAATCAACGTTTAATGCTGAAAATTTCATACGCAGGTTGTCTTGGTCTATCTCCCGCCATTTCGTCGCAATTCAGTGTTGAAATGTGCACTGCATCCAAAAATTGCAAAAAAAAATTCACTGAAACCTTTTTTGGGGGTTTAAGGTCGTTCAAGGTCATCGATGTTGATAAACTAAAACTGTTGATAAAAATGTTGATAAAACTAAACAGTGCTTGTTATGATAAGCAGCATGTCTGTATCTATCTGCAACCGTTTTCACACTATACGAGCCAATAACGGCAAAATAACGTTTTTAGGGAATACCCCTTTTTGACACCTTTGTTCGAGGGGAACCCTCGCACCCGGGGGCACGAAATTTTGTCACGAAAAACTAGAGACCCTGAGGCAGCCATGGTGAAGATTTCGTGATCCTAGCTTGCGCCGTTTTGACACAATACTGCAGTGTGACGGACGGACAGACAAACAGAAGCTCAGACCATAGCTAAAACGCGCGAAGCATTCTGCTATCGCGCGTAAAAACGACAATCTGTTATCATACTACCGCGGTCATTTTATACCGGTTTATCGCCCATCACTATTCAGCTGTCGTCTGCAGTAGCAGGGCAGCAACGCGATTTATTTGGACAACATGTGGTCAGCAATTGGTTTCCGCCACCATGTCAACGATTGTGCAATATCTTTATCGATACGGTGTGCAGGCTCACGGACTCGTATGGACAGACTAGCAGGGTGGTCTGGCGTGGTCGCGTTGGACCGATGGCGTCGCTGATCGACGTCTTATGTAGGCCCTATGTCGTATTATCGATGATTCGACACGTATAGTCCACCCAGCCGAGGTATCATGACATCGGTATCTGCGACTTGTCACAAGTCTCCCACAAGCAGAGAGACATGTGCATTACGACTATTGAGGATCGCAAAGTGAAGACGGAACTGCCTGACTTCGTCAATATATTCTCCACATCAGATGCACCCACAGCACACTATTACACTATCACTTGCAGTATAGTTGAAGACTTGGCCAAATGGGCGCCAGTTTCACGAACGTATACATAATGTTAAACGACTCTGTTTTTGTCGACAATGACATTGTGGCAGTAAGGGATAGGAGGCAGTTGCTACTCCCCCTAAATTTTGGGTTGTCGAAAGATTGTCTAAAGATTTTTTGTTGTCCGAAAATCTTCGTCTAAAATGCAAAATTTTTGGTTAAACATTTTGAGAAAATTTAAAGGCAAAACTTAGATTTTTTAGCATCCATAATCTTCTTTGTTGGAAATTTGCGACTGTCTGCCGGAATTCTGTCTGACATTTACAATGTCCGTCAAAAAATTACAACTTATTATATTTATCTTTAGTCACCCGCCTGTTTTTAACGACTCACGATTTGTCGAGTGCAAGTAGTTAACTAGCCGTGCCGATTGAAATAATGCAAACTTACTCAAACGCTTATTTTTGTATTTATTTCATTAAGTTGTTTAATTCAGTTTAGCTGTATGCGCAATTCAGTTGAGTCATTTGACTTTTGCGTGTTGGCGTGCTTACAAGTGCACATACTGTACTTTCTTATTGCAGCCTATTTTGTTTGATTTTTTGCCGCTTATCCTGAGTGCGGGTTTTCCGAAGCAACTCGTCGCAGCTGCAGCAGTCGGAGAGTGAATTTGCTGGCTGGCGCGCATGCGCTGTCGTGACGTCATTGCCAGGCGTTAATGACGTCGAAGCGACATCGTTTATCTGGTGATTGTGTTGCCACCAGATCAGCGACACGACACGGTACGGGCCAGTCTGATGGACTAAGCCGATCGGCCCGAGCTAAAGGAAGCACGCGATGAACACACGCCTCGGTGTACCGGGCAGTCAAGAAACCGAGTCAACGAGTCAACGACGCGCACAAGTGTTCTGAGACAGTTTGGTTGGTAACTGCAGGGTTTCACTCTTGCTTGGACGCATACAGGCGGCGAAATGGAACGTTACATTGCATGGCGGTTGAAGAAGAATTTTAATATGTCGTAACTCCTGTTTTGCTCAAAAACTGTTTTAAATCAGGTTCTTAGCCGGCGGCCAACAAATCAGAGACCTGTTTTCCGACCAAACGCAGCGTCTAGCACCTGGCAGGACACAGGTCTAGTGGGATTTTGTGTTTCACAACTACAAAACGTCACTCTGCCTGGGAGCCGAGAGCACTTCTTCACCAGAACAGTATTTAACGAAGCCCATCAGAATGTCAAACGTTTTTGGATTTTCTGGAAAGACTCAAGGCAGGTATAGCACCATTTCCATACTCCGAACAAAATCTTTTACTACCCTACATCATCGGCGTTTGTGCAGTTGATTACCTTTTAGCCCCGGTTTTAATAATGATAGGAGTCAACTCGTCTTTGTTGCCAAACCAAGCCGTCCTATAAACTGTGGGCGTAGCTTGCTGCACCAATCAATCGCGAAGTAAGCAGCAACAAGACATCGACCTATAAGACTGTAGCCGATCGAGTCGGACGCTCTGCTTCTGGTCAAACGCTGACATCGCTAACATTTAGCTTTTTGTTTCACGCACTCGACGATGCGCTCAAGGGGGCCACCTGCTTCATTCAGCGGCTAACACGGTATACATTTTCTTTCGTAGTTTGTTACGCAGAAAGTGAAGATGCTAAACGTTGTCGGTCGGCGATACAGTGCAGCCGTGTTTTCTCTTTTTCTGTTTTGGGTCTCGCTTCTCGCAGTAGTACCGGTAGTTGAGGCGAACGCAAAGGTTTTTGGTTATTGCGAACGACCGAAATTACTTGTACATTAAGAAGACTGCGATTTTGTCAAAAAAGCAAATGAAGGGCTACAAGCGAAACTATGCAGTGATCAAAAATAAAATTTGGTGTATAAACTTGTATTGTTAGAAGTTAGAACGTCATCAAAGACACAAAAGCATTTTGAAATTTGTCGACTGATAATTGAGTCAATCTCCACTAAGAAGCCACATGATCCCTAGTATAGCATTGCATCAGATCTTTGTATAAACATTTTAATAGTGCAATAAAATTTCAGGTAACCCAACGATTGTGATCACAATACGCCAACGTCGCCCCGAACGGACAAACAGACAGACAGACGGACAGACATTGCTCCAGCAATACCGCCGCATGCGTGGAGTGGTGAAAAGGATGCGAGTTTACCCGACAACGTTCATTAAATAAGTTGCAACTTGCAATAGTTATTGGTATATTAACGTGGCGATGTTGTTGCGCAGTGAAACAGTGTGCAACGCGACGTGTTGAGAACGTTGTCATGACAACTGCATCATCATCAGGTGAGGTTGATGGAAGACTGAGAGTGGCGCTCTCTGGCGGACTAAGATGGAGTCAAGCAGCCTTCATCACTGTGCTTGTTATCACAACACTCTACGCCAACTCGGGTTTGAGAAACAGCCTTTCGTCGCATTGTTGTTCTGTGCAATATTGGTTTGCAAGCTGCAAGCTATAAAGCGACCCTTTATTGTCAGGCACCGTGTCTGTGTGTGTTTTTGCATCTGCCATGTGTTCTGTGTCGTCTGTCTATTTGTCTGCAAAGCGGACAGACTATCCACAGCAGTTGTGCTGTACACAGAATTGTCGCTAAAACTTACCAAAAGTCGTTTTGCATTGCAACTGGCGAGCACGTCGCTTACCGGCTTGTAAAGTTGATACTTCTTAAAAATAATTGTCGAATAAGTTAGTCAAGTTTACAGTCTTCGCTCTTTCGAGTCCCAACATGAACGACAACATCATAAATGAATGAGTCGAAGCATATGTGCTTCCTGGGGACAAACATTTTGAACACACTGTGTAAAACTGTAAACAATCTGTTAAGACAGGAGAATGAGGAAGGAATTAACATTTATGATGGATATTTACGGTAAATTACGATTTTTACCAGATGGACTTAATGACCTATGTAAAGTGTAGAGTGCAACTGCAACAAATACTTTTCACAAGCTAATGCAGCAACAAATTTAAAATTAGTTAATAAGTTTTGTTTTATCTGTTTTCCTTAAAATAAAGTGGCCACTTTTGTTTGGTACAAGCCATTGAGTTTGTCGATCGTTGAAACTTTGACTTAGTTGACCATCAGTATACATATATACACTGTGTCTCAAAAAACATCCCGGACATTTTCGATTCCAACGTAAACAAAAATGATAATAATTTTTGGTGTGAATATTTCTGACACAACTTGCCATTACATAACCGTTTAGTTTTTCACCTCGCTCAATATCTACTACCTAGGAAAAGAAAAACAAGCGAAATGTGCATTGAAATATACCAAAAAACATTAAAAAAAACATCCTTAAAATTATTGACCGTAACTTAAAGCATGATTATCAGATTTTAATAATTTTTGGCACAAATATTTCCGACACAAATGGCTATTATATCACTGTTTAAGTTTTCATCTTACCCAATGTCTGTTTCTGCACAACCTGAAGAAAACAGACCAAGCAAATACGCGTTGAAATGAATGAAAATAACGTCAATAAATTTCGTCTATCAAGATCTGTGGTCCCCAACAGCCAGTCGTTTACAAGGTTTGACTGTTATGCAGCAACGTATCTACCAAATGACGTTCAGGAATGTTTATAAATTCAAGAAGCAACTGGTGAATTTTAGATTAGTCTGGAGCATAACATTATCGATACTGCTGTCAATGAAATGGAAAAATCGTATCCATGCCTGTGTTTGCACAATGAACCAACATTTCGATCAATTTTATTGCAGGCAGCTGAAAAACGAAACAGTTGGACAGAGCGTCGGCTAAAGCGTCACAAATGTGAACAAAATGTGTTTTTGTGCGTTATTTAGATTAAGTAGTAATACCACTTTCGATAAAAATGCAGTAAGCCCCATTTTGTTGGCGCTGATTTCCCCTGGTAGTGCAAAAACAGACGTTGGGTGAAGTGGGAAACTACATAATAATTTGATATCCAGTTGTCTCAAGAATATTCTTACCAAAACTTATAAAATCCGATAATTTTTTTTCAAGGTTTAATCGAAAATGTTCGGGATGTTCTTTAAGACACGGTGTACATACATATACACACACGTTTTTAAAGTGGTCTAATGTTCCGAGAAGCTGCTAAACCACTGTAGAAACCTGATAAAAGAGTGTGAGAAAATAAGAGATTAGTTGAGAGGAAAGAAAAAAGTTGAGAGGAAAGGTGTAGATTATGTTCCACTCATGCAGTTAAAGGTTATGTTCCACCGTTGTGCTTGTCGTGCGATATTGGTCGGGAGTGTCATGGTGGCGCATTCTGATCAGACGAGACGTCGGACCGGTATAGTCGCGGGCCAGACCTACTGATCTATCATTCGCTAATCAATGGACATGGCAGGCGCGCGTCGCCAGAGCAGAGAAAGCTATAAGAGAAGGCACGCTAGTAGGCCTATAGGCCGTCTAGCAATTGAAGAACACAACTACACTGGATGAGCAGTCGGTTTGGAACGGCAAGACGCCCTGGTAGTGGTGCTGTGCCTCTGTAGGGAGCAGTATTGGCGGAATCACGGAACGAAACTGCTGGCGTATTTAATACAATAGCACGAAGTTACTGTACGCCGGATCGGGTTAATGCTGCAATGGGTGACTGCCTGCGGGCAGGTAAACCATCTCGGTATGTAACCAGTCGTCTAGGTCAACTCAGCCTTCCATCCTTCCGGGGTAGATAAATCGAGTACCGGCCCATCTGGTTGGGGTTAAGGCGGGGTGCGTTTACCTGTATCGGGTAACATATGTGTGACCCCATATGGCAGGTTACGCTCCGTAGCTCTGTGAGAAGTTTAATCTTCTAAAGAGCTATATTCCGACCTTTACCTTACCTTTATTAAACTGAGTGATGTATGAAAAGTGTATTAGTTTTGAGGAGCCTCGAGGACAAAAAACGAAGTCTTAGTCTTGGTTTTGAAAGTAAAAGTTTTGTTTACGTAACTGAATAAGTCGCTGTAACTATGACACGGCTGTATACAGTACTTCTTGTTTTGCTGTTTTAAGCAGCGCCGTGACGTCGCCTACGCCTATCCATACAATTACCCAACAGCGGTTTGTTTACGCGCAGCACAGAGTACCGACTGGTCGCAAACCTGGAAACAGAGCGGATAGCCGCGAAGTGTCGTGACGGTTGGTGGCGGCAGCCGTCACTGATGTCCTGCGACATCCAATCATGTTTCGGATTAACGCCCTGTCCGTCGCTCGGTTTGTCGGTCCGTCTTTGCTGTGTGTTTCACCTAGACGCGCTGCTGGTGCTGCTGCTGCTGCCGCTGCAACTTTTATCCCAGTCAGTCTCTCTGCCTCTCTCTCGCTGGTTGTCCATCTTTACCACGTGTCGCAGACCGTCAGAATCAATGACTGTCCCAACAATGCCGCTTGTTTTCATATATACGGAACACACTGCGAACTTGTGAAAGGCCTGAAATGTTTGTTGTACAAATGAAAGCAATTGAAATTGTACATTATTAATTAAAACTTAATTACTAAGAAAGTTGTACAGTTGAACATTTTAATTTGCCATTTGGCTTTTAAGTTGGCGTTTAAAACGTTATAAGAATAGTTAAGTTAATTATGTAGGTAGGTTATTCCAGCGTTTTAACAGCGGCCCGAAGTTCATCACTTACTACATAATTTATATTTAAAATTTAAGATGCTGGTTACAATACATTCAGAGCATGCAATACACACGTACAGTAGTCAGAGATGAAGTAGAACTCTGCGTTGGCAAAAGTTGCTGATATACAATAATGTCTATGAAAACTTTGCTTTCTTCTAATCTGCCACTGCTTTTAAATACCTACATGATTGCTTAAATAACAAACAGTCTGACTGGCTGATTAGATCGGCAGTTGAATTTCAATAGTACTCGGAGACATGATGCGGATTTGAGCTCAGGAAGAAAACGCGGCGTAAATGTGTTCCAAGGTCAAAAACAAAACGGCCTCACGTTGTAACGGAAGTAGTCAGCCACTGAAGTATGGCAAGTGTTGACAAAATGTCTCAACGAGAATTAAACGTTGGTCAGCAACATGCACTTCCACCACCATCATCACGATCATCATCATCATCAGCAGCAGCAGCAGCAGCAGTAGCGGTAACAGCTGGCGTGCTTCGCTGCATTGACGTCAGTCCGATAATCCAGTCTCTAAGCCAAACTGTCGAGTCGTCGCATGGACAGCTCAGTTCAGCTGAGCAGCCGTGCATAGAGTGCTAGTCGTTTGTATGCAGATGCTCCGACTTTATAGACACAGATCAGCTTCTTGTCACCGGCCGCCGGTTACTGTCTTTCTACGGCGGACAAACTGTTGCGCACCAGAGAGACCGCCTTTAACGAGACTCAGCTGACCGCAATTTGTCTTAGGAGGCTTGCTGCTCTGTATGAGTTCCCCAATGTGCAGCAGGATATTTTAGGCAGCAGTTTGTTGCCAAGAATGTCAGCCAGACGCCAGCAACTTTATATTCTTACAGGTAATGGTTTTAAGTCTTCTCCGAAAAGCTCTTCTGCAAGTTCTCCGCGTTTTTTGGCAGAATGTCTTGCGCGTTCCCCAGCTTATTCACTGAACTGCTGTATTGGAGCGCCACTGATCGAGAACACGGGATGTGTCCTGTCAAACGGAACCTGCGTTCTACTACTGTGCTGCTCAATATTGTTTGGCCATAATGTTGACCCAGGTGTCTAATGTACTGAGTACACGAGGCGATCGTCGGCGCGATCGTCGTCGCGACCAGTCGCCGCGACGATCGCCTCGTGTAAACGCGGCATAATTGATCGTCGCCTAATTGAAGTTTTCTTTAGCTTGACCCACTATATCCGCGTTATATTTTCAACATTAACGTGTCCAATATTTACAGGTATATAAAAAAACTGCAGTTTAAAAAAGTATCTTTATTATACTGGGTATTTTTTCATTAGTAAATCGAAATCAAGTTTTAGGATCCTATGTGTTTTAAACACGCAATTTCAGCAGCTCTGACGTGGCAACATTTACAGCATTGTTGTTTGCAAACATTTTGACTCTCCGTGAGGTCCCTTGTGAAAACTTCTAACACCGCATACAGATTAAATTAAGTCGGCAATGTAAGGAAATCTTGAGTAGCTGTTATGTGTAGATCTCATACACAGTGGCGGATTCAAGGGGGTGCGGGGAGGGGCGCCCCCTATTGACTGGATGCATCTTAAAACAAATGAAAATTTTGCACCAAAATGCATGATTTTTCCCCCACCCTTTCGTCCCCATATTTTAAACTTTTGGATCCGCCACTACTCATCCATGCATGTAAAGATGCTGCTTGGCTTTAAAGGCGACCGCAAACCGATGAAATGAGAAAATCGTCGCCGTTTAACGACGAACGTTACCGCTAACTAGCAGTCGACAAAACGGGGATAGAAGCAGTTGCTGGTAAGAGGCAGTAGGGTTAGTTTGACGGACAGAAAAAAGCAGCGTAAAGATGTTAAGCCATTTGCGACGATCGACGTCGCGCAGATGACGCAAATCTCGTTGTCTCAATGAAATCTCGTGAGAAATGGCCTCGACGACACATTACTTACTTAGCGATAATGTGACCTGGTCGATAGACGTCGACGGCTTACGCAGCCTGTAGTCATTGCGCTCGTCTGCAGTAGTTCTGAACTTCTGATGCACAGAAATCATTTGCCTCTGCGATAGCAAGAGGCGATTGACAATTTAGCAACACTTCTTTTCTGTCTTTTACTAGTGACTTATAGACGGCAGATCTAGCTATAGGCATGGGCTTACAGTGCTCAAGACTGTAGTATGAAACATTTAACACCACAAACATAGTTAAGACCCCTCGGAGTTCTTTTTCAACTAAATGAAAAATAATACTCCGTTGTCACGGCCTGTTAAGCCATTATGCAGTACAGGCCATTGGGGAGTCCCGCACCAATTCCATTCTATTTTTCTGCATACATGGTCATGACACCACATTTCCTGTCTGCGTATGCATTTGCCGCTAGCATAGACTATTAAAAGGGCGCCAGTATTTGACTTTGATTGACTTGTGTCGCTGTTTTCTGTTTTCAGTTTGTTCCCTGTGCGTGTTCCCGCCAAGCTGGCGAGGAACATGGTTTGAGAGCAACTTTGGTGACGTCATCATTAGCCAATCACAAATCAGTTCTAAGGGAACTTGCGTCTACGCTGAACGAGGATACTATCTCATGAATAACACGTATGCTATTTGTTAATTTTACATTAGTGATTTTAAAAGATATTTTCAATATTTTTTTATTACTAAGTTTGTAAACGTCTGTTTTGAACTAATAGAATTTCATTGTTTGATTGATTGATTTATTTATTAAAATACGTATAGTAGACTCTCTCTACAGTTGTTAAAAATCGTGTTGACGTAATTTGCTCATTTCGATTAATTTTGCACAGCTCTGAATAATCTTGAATAAGATCGCTATTGTTACAGTAAAGTTATACCGAAAGCTACAATGCTTGTTATCATTTAAGCAAATTGTGCTGTCAAATGTGTCATCATTATAAATTATAGTTTACCAAATCCTTTTTCTGACTATTTCCTGGACTGAACTCTAACTAATGGACCTAACAGTAGTTTGTGTGACTTAGGCGATTATGAAAAATTTGAATTAATTAATTGATTAAAAGTGAAAGGAAGAAAACAAAAATTAAAATGTTTGGGTAGCAGTAGAACCTAACTCAGGCTGTGTGTTCACAGGGAGCGCGATTGTTTCGTGTGCATGTTCATTGAGCAGCGTCACGTCAATGTGCTGCAGTTTCGACAGAGTACGTCCGTTTTTCTTCTTTTGCGCTGCCAGTCAAACAGACTAATATTCTTTCTGGTCACGACAGCAATGACTGTGACAGAATACATCTATAGGCCTAGTCAGAACGTTGCTGCAGTTGCAGCACACTTTACTTTAGTGTACTTTGCTTGCATGGTTATTTCTCTACAGATTTTCACAGTGCCGTTTGTCGTATAACTTAAGTAATAACAAGAAATATTATTAGACTGTGACCAATTTAATGTACTCCTCACGCGCATAATTTTCTCCTGTATTCTTCTAAGTGCTTTTTCTTTCCTTTTAACTTGTATTAGAGACCCGACGTCAATTTGAGACCGGTTTAATATTATACTAACAGTGACTGGCGTCGAGATCGTTATTGGAAATTGTCTCCCCGTCTATCTGGCACCGTTATCAATATATGGCGCCTCAGAGATAATAGAATCACGACCTTGACCTTTCTGGGTCACGTGACGTCATCGATCACGTGACCATTCGACTTGCGGTGGTCGACTTTCTATGGGTGGTCCATTATGACCATGCGCCTGTCTGGCACCGTTATGGAAATATGGCCGTTTGAAGTTCTTTTAGGAAGGTTCTTCCAAGAACAGAGATCGGTCGTCAAAAGGTTCTCAATGTTACACTGATCTCATATACTCCTCTTCGCTACGTTATGAACATAGTGCGCGAGGAGTAAAAACTGAAAAATTAAAACTTGTGGACATTATAGCTGCATTTAATATAAGTGCGATGCAGTGATTCTCATCTTATGATCTACAACGTGACGCTGAAGTACATGTAAAGTAAACTGTTCTGGTGGTCTCTGTGTACGAAGGTTTCTGCGTGCGGCACGATGGGATGCATAAAGCGTGTTTTACTGTCAGCGCTCAGACCGTTCAACACACGCTCATCAGAGGTCATTGTCATCAGCCAGTCTCTACGATTCACTTCTCTGAGGCTTTGCCCATACCTCATACAACAGACAACAGAGATCAGGCTTTTCCAGTATTTGTTGTGAAACTCACACTTAGAAACTTAGCCGGTTATAGGCTCCTCTGTAATTCTAGTTCCAGTTGTTCAGTTCTCCATTACTTTGTAAGACTACGTCCTTTCTAAGTCGGTACTAAATGCTATTAATCTATTATGAACTGACGAGTGTTTGCTGTTGTCAGTGTCATTTGTGTGCGTGTCACTGCTTTATCTGCAGAACTTATTTGAGGCCGTCTTACTAAGCCGCATTACTGGTCTTACCCGTTCGTCTGTCCGTCTCGTACGGGCTTCTAAGTCAAAGACAAAAAGCGTTGAAAACCAAAATAGGCGTCATATCGTATGTTAATTTACAGTATTTTTTTACACAAATAGAACGTGGATGCATTTGGTCTATGTTCGTAGAGCTACAGCAAGCTTTCAGTGCAAAAAAGTCACGGGTCTTTATTTTCTGCTTGTGCTCGTATGTACGATTTTCTGAACATGACGAACATGAATGTCTGCTGTACTAGGTATCATGCAAGCATTATGTGTTCTGTTTCAGTCCAACGGTGCAGGTAGTTACTTTGCGCATCTAGTCTGGTGCTATTGGTTATATCGTACGTCTGTCACTGTGCGTGTTTGACACCAGGCGACGTGGACGCTGATCGTTCGTCGTTGGCGCCGTGTCCGCTGCGAGAAGCGTATCACTTCAGCTACGTCAACAACAGCGGCGGACCGTGTGTCTACCCAGCATCGTACGTCAAGCCGTGCGCCAGTCCTTACACACTGCGCTTTCACTTCAGGGAATGTTCGTCTGCCGCTTATACACACGAACATGGTAACGAACGACTCACTATCCATGTCAATCCTGAATCCAATTATCGCCTTCGTAGCTCTGACTGCGGTTCCAGTAAAATAATATTGTAGGCCTAGGCCTATACTGTACCACGGCAAAAATGTGCTCCTCAGACCTCCTGTATCTTTTGTTTGTTGGTTTGTTTGCCTACAAAGTCGCCTTTTCATTGGAAGTTTTCAATCGTCGTCTTAAAACAGCTTTTACCATTAAAATGACGATTGAAAATTCCCGGATTACGCGTGGTGCAAGTGGTGCGTGCCTATGGAGTAAATCAGTTATAAAGGTCGTGACTTTGACGAAAAATCTAACAAATTCTATAGGCTATACAGATGCCACGAGTTTCATCACTGTTCGTGTTGAAATAACGTAACAAGACTCGCTAAATGGTATATAGCAGATTAAGGCCATGGTTACGTTGTCACGACAAGTAATACCGGTACATTTGCAAAAATGTGTAACCACCTTAAAGCATAGGTAATGTTTTTGCTCTAAGAACGTTTACATCGTGTCATCGCGTTTCGTCGTGCCACTGCGAGATTTCGCGGTTCGCCATACAGCCGCACCCGTTTGTAAAGCTTAGCCGTGATGTTTTGTTTTACATGACGTAACCAGGCGATATAATTAACACAGGTAGTTGTTGCGCGTTGATGATATTGCAGAGCTGCTGATAGAATGCGTTGCGACGTGGAAAGACGGCGAGGAAGCGTTTTTCGTCGCCCGAATTCTTGACTCCGACGACTCCACTCACCGTTCACGTGACGTCAGATACCGCTGCTACGTACGTTTACAACACCGTCTACGTAGAGGTGTCTTGACGGGGGGCACGGGCGGAGAACTAGCTATTACCCTCAAACTAAATTTTAGTTCGTGGGAAAATTCTTGGCTTATCGGAAAATTTTTTTCATAAGAGAAAGAATGTGGTTAAATAAAAATTTTACACTTCGAGAATTTAGGGGCAAAAATGACAAATGTTGAGCACCAATAATCTGTCGGAAATTTGCAACTCTTTGGTATCTCCTATTTTTTAAAACCCAGTGGACAACGCCGCTGCGCCCATATTCTACGTGTGCGATTATATAGCTTACACTGCTATACAAGAATAAAACATAATTGCATATCATCAACCTACAACTTAAAACCTTGTTGTAGTTTTATCGCACATGTAAGTGCCGCTTAAGCCAGACTATGATAGTTAGTAAAACGCGCTCTATATACATAACGACAGGAACGGTCAGATGTTTTTACATGTGAAGAGAAGCTAATCAGCAAGCATAGGCGGATCCAGGAGTTAAAGTTGGGGGCCAAAGTCGAGCGCCGAAGGCGCGAGCCGAGTCGAGGCGCCGAAGGCGCCAAGGAGGGTGCGGCGTGGGGAGAGGGGTGTCCCCCTTCCCGCTGGGGGAAAGGTCTAGGGAGGGGCAGTGTCCTCTCCCCATAAATTTTTTTTGAGATTTTAAGGTCAAATTGGCGTATTTTCGTGCACTCTTGATGCTAAATTTCGTTTTTTTCTATGATCAAAACAGTATAGAAATACACCAGGAATACAAGGACTGCCGTGGAGATTGACTTACATGCGATAAAAAGCGTTACTCGGGGGTGTCTATTCCTCTAAGTCCTTGGAGCAAGTTTCCTCTTAACTCAAGGTGAGGCGCCGCAGGCGTCCACGAAGTGGGGAATGGGGAGAGGGTATTCCCTCTCTAGCTGACTAGAGGTTTGGGGGAGCGTCGTGAGCTCCCCTAGTGGGGTTTGGGGCAGAGCCCCGGCGAAAAACAAACTTGTTGCATTCTGAGCATCACAGAACACTTCTGCTCGCAAGATATCGTAAATATATCAGAGATGCAGAACAATAATAATATTCAACTTTCCCCTTAATTTTCCAAAAAAACCTCCCCTTTATTTTTTCTTAGAGCATTTGCATGGTGTAGACGCCTGTGGCGTTATTGTTTATAGTTGCTTACTTTTACGTAGGCGTAGCCAGAAATTGGAGTCAAAAAAGGCGAACTAGCCCCAAGGGCCAAACATTGAGGCCGAAAGCCGAGAACAAGGTGAACTTCTTGGGTATAGGGGCCGGTCGCCGGGGCGCAGCCCCGGAAGCAAACGCTTTTTGTGGCTTAAAACCCCCTAAAATACATATATTGAGTATAAATATTATTAGTTTTACTACCAAAATTTATAACGCATTGCATATGCAAGGACAGAAGGGCGACGTTGGCATCTTGAGGGGGGCATGGCTTCTTTGCCCCCCCCCTTAAATCCGCCTATGTCAGCAAGTCAGCGAGTTTTGTCTCATTTCAGTATAGGCTAATATCCGCTGTGTATAACCTATCAAAGTTTAGCGGCGCACAAACTGTAATTCGAATTTTGTGAATTATTTTGCTGTCTGTCATTATGTGTTTCACGATATCGTATATTCTAACCAACGAATTGCATAGTTAGTAGCTTATGAAGCCTGAAAGTGGACTGCAGTAGGTATGCTTTCAGCTTGAGATAATTGCATTGCAGTCGTTTAATGATGTTAGTGATGTGCAGATGTATAGAATTCACGGCACTGTCGTTTACTTGTCCATGTCGGCCGACGCATCTTGTCGAGGACTGCGGTCTCCTAGAGATGGGCCAACCATTCTCGAACTAACACAAGGTACTGTATATCTGTTTCAATCTACGAAGACGTCTACCGTGTTAACTAAAACGTCTGCCAGCTAAATCACATTTTTAATTTAGTCCGTTTCTTATGGTTCATTTCATTGATTTTATACAAATTCGTGGTCTATGAAAGAGAATTAGAAACTAAGCGATTACATGGATTAAAAAGTTTTACTTACCAAGAACGTCTAATACGCCTAAGCATTTCCAGCCTAGAGCTTCGTCGATTACATGCTGATTTAATATTAACTTACAAGATTCTTT
>Ga0209367_1004622_pt1 | contig 19044 bp, 12 predicted proteins | sample WorMetLIZISLAND2_FD_187412 | JGI IMG/M metagenome (GOLD analysis project Ga0209367, IMG submission 187412) | Marine gutless worms symbiont microbial communities from Max Planck institute for Marine Microbiology, Germany - Olavius geniculatus... ... | reverse complement strand
ATATGACGTCATAAATTACAACAACGTCATATCCGCAACCGACTCATTATAGTTTGTAAAGGATGTACGTTTCACTGACGTATAGATTGTAGAAAATATTATTGTCTAATACGTTGAGGCCGGAAACTTTTGGATGGCCCTCGTACAATGCTCTGCACAATCCTAATTCTAACTGACCTTTGACCTTTAAACTGAAAACTGACACACTGGTTACTCTAGCACTGGGGAACGTGTAGGCCAATTTTAGTTCTGCATTCACTATGTTTCTGCTTTCTAGTTAGGTGCCTGTACTGTGCCAGACGGGCATACGGACAGAGAGATGGACGATGGATGGACAGGCAAGACGTGTAAAGCCCAAATTCCATTACGTCGACTTTGCGACTTTCACCGAAACTTCCCCACGGGGAAAGTTGAGGACACAAATCACGAAAGTCCGCAACAAAAATCATGTTCCTGACTTTCATCATTTGTGTCCGTGACAAAGTTTGTCGCCGACTTTCCCCGTGCACTGTGACGGACTAAATTCCATTAAAGTGACACAAACGGGTTTGTCACGGACTTGTTGCAAACTTTGTCGCAAACATCTCGACATGTCAAGATGGTTTGTGTCCGCGACTTTCACTGAAACTTCATGATTTTATGATTTGTCACCGTTTGAGTCCGCGACTTTCATGATCTGTGTCCGCGACTTCCCCACGGGCAAGTTTCAGGGAAAGTTGGCGTAATGGAATTTGGGTCTAATACAGCCGGTTAGCAATGCCATATGGCTGCATAGAGCATTTATAATATAAGTGCAGTACTGAGTCCAAAAATGTACAAGTTAAGTACAGGGTGGTCCAAAAATGTCCAAACTTGTTTTTGTCAGAACTTCATCAAAACTGCATCAAAGTGGCTAATTTTTGGCACACAGATGGCCAATACAGTAGAATTATGTGAATTACACTCATTTTTCATCTCACCTAATTTATGTCAATGCACCACCATGTAAAATGCACATGCTCCATATTGTAACATTACGTGGTGATTATTAGTATCATATTGCTCACCTTTTTATTATACATTCGATAGAGGGCGCCATGTCAATTAATTTAGTGGTATTAAATATTTTAGGCTACAAATACCAGACAACAAAATAGCTGAGAGATGAGCTCAAAACACATCTAATCCATGAATAAATGCTGTGGAGTTTAATCAGTTAATCGTTAATGCCGCTATCAGCCGTGGTGTCATGTCTAAGCCATTGTGTACAATTATAATAATTTGGAAGCAAGTTGTTACACAAATTTATAGTTCTGTGAAATAAATCACATCTTTATTTATTGTGTGCTTAATCAAGTTGTTACAACTTCTACGGGGATAACAACTCAGCATTATGCAATAATTTGGAGCATCTGCATTTTACACGGTAGTGCACTAACATAAATCAGGTGAGGTAGACAATGAGTGTACCTCACACAATTCTATTGTCTTGGCCACCCGTGTGTCAAAAATTATCAAATTTGGTGAACATTCGAGGAACTTCTGACAAAAACAAGTTGGGACATTTTTGGACCATCCTGTATAAGCTCATTAACAGTACACCATCACGAAAAGCAACAAGTAATTTGAGCAAAGCTCCTGAGACGCGCGACAGCCTTAGCAGTTCCTATTTGCAGATTGTCTTGATCTATCTCTATCCATTTTGTCGCAATTCACTCTTGAAAACTGTGCCTCAGCCACAAATTGCAAAAAAACCCACTAAAACCCCTAACTATGCAGGTTCAAGGTCATTCAAAGTCATCAATGTTGACACCAATAAAAAGCTTGTTTTATTGCTTGTTATGATAAACAGTTGTCTCTGCCTATCTGCAACCGTTTTCACGCTACACTAGCCAATAGCAGGAAAATAACCACTTTTTAGGCGGCAGCCGTCCTTGATGCCCATCTGCGCTGGCCTCCCTCAACCTAGGGGGTCGGGACTTGGACTGCTTAAATCTATGTTTAGTGCTGAAAATTTCATAGGCAGGTTGTCTTGGTCTATCTCCAGCCATTTCATCGCAATTCAGTGGTGAAATGCGGGCTGCATCCAAGAATTGCTAAAAATTCATTAAACCCCGTTTCAAGATCGTTCAAGGTCATTGACGTTGATAAAGTTAAAAAGCCTGTCACCACTGCTTGTTATGATAAGCAGCATGTCTGTACATATCTGCAACAGTTTTCATGCTACACGAGCCAACAGCGGTAAAATAACCACTTTTTAGAAGGGAGGGGGTAGCCATCTTTGATGCTTGCCTGCGCCGGCCTCCTTCAACTTAGGGGGTCGGGACTTGGACTGCTGAAATCTACGTTTAGTGCTGACAATTTCATATGCAGGTTGTCTTGGTCTGTCTCCAGCCATTTCGTCACAATTCAGTGTTAAAATGTGAGCTGCATCCAAAAATTGCAAAAAAAAATTCACTAAAAACCCTTTTTGGTGGGTTCAAGGTCATTCAAGGTCATCGATGTTGATAAATCTAAGAAGCAAGTCATCAGTGCTTGTTATGATATGCAGCAAGTCTGTACCTATCTGCAACCGTTTTCACACTATAAGAGCCAACAGCGGCAAAAAAAACGTCTTTTTAAAAGGGCACCCCTCTTTGACGCCCTCGTTCGAGGGGAACCCCCTTACGCAGAAGCACAAAATTTTGTCACTAAAAACTAGAGTCCTTGCGACTCCTTGCGGCATCCCACAGTGAAGATTAATTTTCGTGATCCTAGCGTACACCATTTTGATACAGATCACCAGTGTGACAGACAGACAGACAGACGCCTAGACGATGGCTAAAATGCGCGAAGCATTCTGCTGTCGCGCGTAAAAAGCATGCATAAAAATGAGTTTATGACCCATGAGACAGCTGATCACACACATACCTCCATATGTGATGAAGAGGTCGTTGTACCAGCCGTCCTGTTGAAAGAACTCAATCCACGGAATAACTGTAGACTTTGACATGATTTAGTCTTCTCTACAATGCAGTCACATCAGCACATAAGCGACCGAATTAGTAAGTAAGTAAGTAAGCAAGCAAATAAGTAATGCACCACGACAGGTTGATGTGGCACACGTGCTCTGTTATGTAACAAATATTGGTTTGGTGTAGTGGTTAACATGCTGGTCTAGAACAACAAAGTTGCCCTACGTTGGGCCCAGTTAGTACCTGGATGGGTGACTATCAATGGACACGTGAACCATATCAATATGTAACCACTACCAACTGACAAGACCACTCAGTCCTGGACTCAGTCCTGTGCGCCTGCGAGATAGTAAAATGACTACAAGCTTTTAGGCTAAGTAGCAATAAATGGCAACTGGCAATGGTAAATGCAGTACTATAGCTGCCAGTTTGGACGGGTTTGTGGCTCAAGCGGATTGGCTTGGCCACCCGGTGCTCGTGCTACGGTGCTACACTAATCAAATGAACCACAGGGTAAACTCTGACACTGACAGTGACATTCACTGAACATGCTACCAAGCGCGTCAGTCATTAGTGACCATAGAACACTGCACTGAGATTGAGTTGTAATCCAGGTACGCCGTCATAGGAAATTATATATAAATACGAACGTCAAGCTTCAACTACACTGGTTACTGATCACAGGTCAAAGCTGTAAAGTACAGTGCTGTTACTGAAACTGCCTGACAGGTTATTGACATCTCACGAAAGCTTTGCAATGCCAATACCCCACTACACACGTGGCTATGGCCCTGGCCTGCCAGGCCAGTCACTCCCAGCTGTGCTGAATCAGGTGCGTGTGACGTCATCATCAGAAAATCAATCACGGACAGCCGCTGACTCAGAAAGATCAAAAGTTAACACCTTATGGTCGTGCTCGTGTTTTCTATATTTAGCACTACGTCTGCATTGGTAAAACAGGTACAGTACAACTGACAGTCGGCGGGCGAGGAATAAGTGTTTAACACTCTTATATTTAATAAGCATAATCCAGAACTTGCGCTGCAAAACCAATCGAAATAAACCACTGACTGGCTGACAGTAGCAGAAAACAAGTTATTCCGGTATAAGTTGACTGAACATCAAATCAAGTCGGTAGAATAAATGAACCAATGCCGCAGTAGTATGTCAAAGCATGGTCTGGAGTGGCATAAGAGAGCATTAGATAGTGGTCGGTCGTGCAGCCTACAGCCATCATTCGTTTGATCGTGCTTTAGTGCACCCGCAAAGTCAACAACCGTGCATACCACTGCAGACATAGTGCCAGAAATAGGCAAAACCATAAAATACAAAGAGTGCGACCGGGTAATAAAGAGGGTTAACCCTTAAGTTATCAGGGCCCGTCACGACCACGTGTGCTTGTAGTAGCCTACACAAGTATCATTCACAGTGAGCTACGCTAGGCCAGGCCGCAATGCATGACCACTAGTCACGCCTACCCGGCAGGTGCGTCTTAGCAACGCCAGCAACAGATACCTGGGCCGGTTAGCTATGAAGTCGCCAGCACCGACACAGTAGCATAACCCATGTTTACCTCGCCAACTGAGCAACCATGCGTAACCGCGGTGACCGCTGACTAAATGAATTAAACTACATTTCACACCTCTGCCAATGACCATCCTGTTTTATGCTTAGCAGTACCGAGCCCTGGACCTCAACAGAAAATGTTAGATCGTTTTTTAAATAACTGGACGTCATCCGGATTTAAGCAAAAAAAATCTGCTCAATATAGTATCAGCTGCCTACTGCCTACCCTAGGCCATCTGCCATCTCCTGCAGGTTCAGTTTAGACACTGAAAAGTTCACCTGAATTACGTCTCGGAAACCCATAAAAATCTTTGACATTTTAATTCATAATAATTTATTCATCCAACTTACTTTCAATAACTGCCAGTAATTCATTAAATAGTCTTATTTCACATAATGGCACTTAATGTGGACACTGGGCAATGCTATAGAATTGGCAATAATCTAGGCTAGTAGCATGTCATAACTCAATTTAAGCCTACTGATTGACAAACAAGTGACAAAACTTCCAGATTAACAGTGCACCTCCTTGTCCAATCATTCACCAACCATATTGCATGAATATTTCGTTTGTTATATGTCACTGTAAGTATGTGAATAAGCAAATTAGACTACAAAGCAGTAAAAATTCAGAAAAAAATTGATTTGCAGCAAATTCCATAAAATTGGCAAATGTTGTGGCATGGCATGCTGCAGAATAATGGGGGCCCTGTTTACCACAGAACAACTAGAAATTTGGGGCAGTGACCTGGCTAACGTGAGGCCACCCATCGCTGTGAAGTCCGATTGTCTTTCTTTGTCCATGACATGACTGCTGAATCGCCAAGCCGCTGACTATAAATTGAATGTGGCGAAATTCTCATCCCCTAAAAACCCCACAATGGATCTTGCTGAAATTTTGGTCTCAATTCCTACTCGGTAAGGGTAGTCCTTCCCCCTCCCTAATTTTGATCTTAGTCTGTGTTCAGTTTCACAGAAGAAGTGAAAAATAAAAAAAAAATAAATAAAGTAGAAAAAAACACAGTGAAAGCATAAGGTCTCCCATTACTAAGTGGCATAACAAAGTAATATTTACAACACAGAGAGATTTCATACCGGTACCTAGCACCAGCAGCGGTAGTACTGACAGTGGCGTTAGTATTTCCTGGTAAAGGAATGAGCTGAAATTGATGTCGAATGAACCCAGAAAAACCACAATTTTTAGCCTTAATTTCTGTCAACACAGCAGAAAAAAAAGAGTTAACTGAATATAATATCAAACTGTCACAAAATATAACCACGCGAAACTGTCACTGAGACGTTGCTGACATCAGTTAACAAGGACATAAGAGTGTAATTACAATTTACACAGAAAATCTACATTTGAAATGGCAAGTGACGTTAGCAGAGCTGCACCGTATCTGTAATAACCACATGCTGATTCCAATACTCGTTACCTAGCTTGACACTGAGCCAGTGACCATAAACCCTTTTCCCATCCCCATCCACAAGCCCATCACTAATGCTAACCCATAAATCTTTAACCAATGTTATTTATAATTTAACATAACAACAATGAACTACATGTCATGCCTGCGCTGACAGTCCTGATATGGCAACTATACACACAAGTGCCAGTATTGTAATTATTGTTTCCAAACAAACGATAGGGTGAAGTGACCTACTGTCTGGCCAAGTTACGGAAGAGTAAGTGCATGGTGCATTAGTTCAGCAACAGCGATATTTCCACATGGTTCTTGCCCATTTTTCTAAATCAAATTCAAGGACTTTCAAGGACCACACAAAGTATATATAAGAAGAACTGAATTAAATCAAACTGGCACTTTTATAAACATGTATAAGCAGGTAGTTTACATTCGACAATTTAACACCTTCAAGCACGGCCGCAATCTGTTTACGAAAAAAACAGTAAGTAACAGTAATGATGAATAGGAACAGTAGAATATCACGGCAAAAATGGCAAAAACATGGCAAATTTTTGCGAAAATCGCAAAAATCAAGCAAAGACATGGCGTCAAATCATGAGCCCAAAGACCATTATAGTCTATAACAACATCTAGCATTGACAACCATCATTACATGCATTTGAAAAAATTTTATCGCTGTGGAGCATTAAAATACATATTTCTACAATGACGTCATGCTCAGATATTGAGCGAAAAAGCAACAACAAAACGCAAAAAATTTGGTAGCACAGGCAAGAATAAATATTTTTGTGTTAAAATCACACAATAAACTTTAATTTACACTGATTAAAAACAAAAAAATCTAGTAAAAAACGCAAAATCACGGCATTTTGGCATTGTGGAAAAAATCACAGCACTTGACGAAAATCACAGTTTCCATGATTTCCATGACCTTCTACTGTCCCTAATGATGAAGTCTATTCACCACTCAGCCTCAGGCAACAGTGATTGTGAAAATCACTTGTTCGGTCATGGCGTTTTAGAAAATCAAATTCAAGCACTTTCAAGAACCATCAGACACAGATTCAAGACTTTCAAGGACCATGCCTGTTTTCAAGGACTTTCAAGGCCTTGAAAACCTTGAAAAAAAAATTTCAGGGACTTTAAAGGACCTGCAAGAGCCCTGTTTCTAAATTGTATGTTCTAGCTCGTTCAAGTTCCAGTTTCTGGTTACATCATTCCAGAGAATCAGAATACTGCAGTAAATGATCACCACTCCACATCAGGCAATAGCTTGACTACACTGACCCATCATCTTCTAAACTGACTGGACCAACTCAGCTCTCCAGACTGTTGGTCTGTCGATCCAGTGTCATGAAACACCACACCAACTGCACCGACTGCATCAACCGCTCCAGCACTAAATATGATCAGATCATGTGTGGAAGATTAGCCTTAGGGATAAAGGTAAAGGATTAGGATCTGGAACTCAGGGTACGGGTTTGGTTCAGTGATCTGATCTGATCATATATTTGTGCCAGCACGGTCGGTGTCAATGATGCGATGTTGCCAGCAGCATGTAGACTTTAAGCTGTGCTTCAGCCGTCTGCACAACCGGGCGCCGAACTATCTCTCCAGTGTGTCAACAGGTCGCCGAGAACCCTGGCGAGAACCTGCGCTCAGTTGCACGCGGTGATCTTGTCGTTCCAGCAACACGCACAATTTGCTACGGTCCTCGCGGCTTCGCTGTTATGGAACCATTAACACGGAACTCACTGCCAGCATTGTTACAAAACTGTCATCTGCCATCCTCTTTCTGGTAAGAACTAAAAACTAACCGTTTGCCAGAGCATATCTCCATTAGTACACTCATGAATGTTTTACTGCTGTAACAGTGGATGAACACTTAACTATCGACTTATCATCATCATCATATCTGTCAACCTGTTTATGATCATTTCAACTTTTACCAATTTCCGCCCCCTGGTTTTTCAGACATCCGATTGACTATTTTAATGGCACTGTCTATCATCTAGGGTCCTAACTAGAGCTGTCAAAGCTTTAATATTTTAAACGCATTAATGCACTGCATTAATTTTTTAACGTATTAACTGAAGCATTATTAATGCACCCAGGCTCATCGAGAAGGAGAGTGGGAGGGGGTAAGTTCACCCGAGCCCCACAATGTTTGAGGAGCCTCGCCTGTAGAATATAGAAAGTTAGAAACATTTTAAACGTATAATCAGCAATAACTGGCATCATAGCTGGCATAGAAATTTATTAGCATGTCGGAATAATTATTTATTTACATTAGTGATGGAAATGCAACAACAGTTTAGTAACCTGAATTCATGCAATTCTCAAATAACCGCAGTTTAACGGAATATTGGAACTTTTGCTTCACTGAATTTAGAAAATTAAGGTTAAATTGAACAATAGGTCCATTGGCAATAATCGCTATTTTTGCAACTCAAAAACTGCAGCAAATGTTAGAAAAAAACACTATTATGAAGAATTTACCTGCGGGACAGTGAAGATTTTTATGCAAAAGTAACTGCTTTTCCATCATCATTCTGCTGCTTATTCAGCTAATGCAAAAGCAACGGACCTATTGTTCAATTTTACCAAAATGAACATAAATTTACGAATGTGCGTTTATTTATTAACACGCGTTAATGCGCCGACATTTTTCCTTGTTTACATCGGTACCCAGATAATCAACACTGAGTATACGCCACGTTGTCAGTCAAAATACACCACGCCCACCAGATACCTGTCGACTGGTGTTGGCAGTAGACTAGTAGTATATTAGTAATCGGCAGTAACAAGACCTACTGAAGGTGAAGAACAAATGGGATCGCAAAAGTACAATTTCTAACAATAATTTCTGGTCCGAAACACAGACGCCGGCAACAAATTTTTACGATACACAACCACAGACGAACTACGGCCACCACGCTGGCTTTACTAGTACGGCCGGCATAGTAAAGCTGTGCGATCCGAGTAATTTATCATTCGAAATCGAATACTCGACGAATACTCGAGTACTCGTTTAATACATAAATAGGGACAATCGTTTATTTATTAGAGCTGTCAAAGTAACGCGTTAACTCAACGCGTGAACGCGTTGAAAAATTAACGCTTGTTAAAAAATTAACGCACATACGTAAATTTACTTCGTTGTGTGAAGCAGAAGCTCCAATATTTTATTGAACTACGTTTATTTAACGATATATAAATAATATTCAAATAATTAAAATTGTTTTGTTGCCACTCGATCACTACTGTAGTCTATACAAATTCATTATATGGATAAATAAATTGGTCGTAATTATTTTATCGCACATTTTTTGTATCTTAATTTTATACTTATTTTAGTAATCATTGCCATAAATTTATTTTACTTTGATACATTTACTGTGTGCGAGTACTTCATACTTCAGTCCAGTAATATCATTCAACCAAAATTCCGGACTCGAGTACTCTAACTAGAGTATTCGATACTCAGCACAGCCCTAAGACATAGCAGTAGCACTGGCCCGCCCAACCGCACAGCTTATCAATCATATTGGGCGTGGCCTCCAACAGACTATTCTTTAGGGTTGGGCAAACTCAGTTTATCTGCTGCAAGAGTTTGATTCATATGAAAGTCGAATTTTCATTCTTTCTGACACAAAAGATAACGCACACAAATAAAATACAATTATAGCACTGTTATAACACTGAACCAAGTTCCAACGGCAGACACACAGCCAGGGTTAGAAAACTGATCTGTAAAAAAAACTTAATTTTTTAAGTTTTTCAAAAAACCTTTAAAATCTCAAAAGTTCAATTTTAGATTTTTTATTTTGTTGTGAAATTTATTACATATGACGTTAATCCTGATTTTTGAGTTATGATCAACGTCAATCGCATCATTATTGAATCAGTTACAAAAGAGAATGTATAAAATGTTTTTCTGGGTCCTAATTTTTGTGTATGGTAACTACAGTGTTCATTAGACACTAAATCAAAAAACCCTTAAAAACCTAAAACATAAAAAATTTCTTGTTAAAAACCTAAGTTTTTTTCAGCCCTGCATACAGCATAAATTTGTTGTCAGTGACGTTATCAAGGACTTCGTGTTCAAGGGCAAAGCCAAAGTCAAGGACTTACAAAAAAACAATGCCAAGGAGAACTTAGGCCTTAAGGCCAAAGCTAAGGCAAGAAGAATTCAAGGCCAAAACCAAAGATATCCAGAAACCGCTTCCACCACGACACAATACACACTACTATAAAAATTTCAATGTTTAATGGAGTCTTAGTCTTAAATTGTAGACAAGTCGCTTGCCATTAATGTTTATTATTTGTCTTAAAAGTCTTCCAATAATTCTCGGTGTGGCCCATAATATGATGTTCGCTTTTGCTGCTCACTGTTGTAATCAAAAAGCGGAATCAAGCCAAAGCATGAACTGCAGTATGATTCACTGTTGTAAACGACCAAACTACAACTTCTGCATTTCACAAAGTAGTGTAGCAACAGTACTAAGATAAGGTGGTCAAAACTAAAGTCATTTGCATCAAGTTTCTTCTTGATGTTGCATGCCAAGAATTATTAAAATTGGCGTATGTTTCACAGAGCTATTCAAAAAAATAAAAGTGGCATCTTTTTACGACCCACGGTGTCTTGCACAGTCAAACGAAAAGCGACCACACTCATATGACCGAAAAAGAGAAAGAAAATCACAAAAAATATTGTATATTACAGCTGTATATTACTGACACAAAATAACAAACAGTAAAACAAACGAAGGCACTAAAATGATGAACATGAAAATTACTGAGCATCAAAATTGCAGAACATGAAATTGATGAACCAAGTAACAGGGCATTAAAATGCAGGACATGCAGGCATCACAATTCAAACATTAGTAACAACACTTTTCGCAATAATATGTACCAAATTAACAATGAAATGTGCATGCAAGGCACACACAGAAAAGTAAAAACCCATGTGACCTTGACCTATGACCCACGACCTTGATATTCAATAGAGTTCTAGAGGTTGTGTAGCTAAATGCTTATGCAAAATTTCATCTAGCGAACTTTTTTTGCAGTGACCCCTGAGTTACCATGTCAAAAGAAGCAAATGACATTACGACTGTGACTATTATCACCAATGTAGACTATGTTTACAATTTCAGAATAAAGTTAATACATAATATATTAATTACAATCATTAAAGGAACCTTCTGGCTGACTGTTTATCTGCAAGTTTGATCAGCAGGTTTCTATATACTAACAAGCCGATTAACATGCAAAACAGTATTAACTGCTAATTAATTGCAATTAATCAGTTAATAAATTAACACGCCTGCCAAGTCACCTGCATTGAGCTCGTAACACCTGCAATTTAACCTCATCACCCACACAAAGTCAATTACCACTCACCTACAATGAATGACTCCCAATTTTAGTCTCGATTTGCCTTTATTTGTCAAGATGCACTAAATTTGGTCAGTTGATTCTTTGGAAAATAATTAAAATTGTTGCCACCGAATTTCATACTTTACGATTAAAGTGCACCAAATTCGATATTCGCTGGGGCTACACCCCAAACCTGGGTGGGAAAGATCACAGCACTCCCCTGGATTCCCTATATATCTGCAGGTCCTACTAAGTAAGGGAAAAGATGGAAAAGGTAAGAGAAGAAAGGGGGTAGAAAGGGAAGGAAAGAAAAGAAAAGGGAGAAGATGGGAAGAAAGATAAAGGGAGGGAGAAAGCATGAAAAGAAAAGGGAGAGGAAGAAGGGGCCGAGAGGAATTAACATCCACACTGATGGCGTGATAACTTGGCAGCCCTGAACTACTGCTGTTGTCAGTCACGTTTTGCACGACCTCGAAATTCAGTCATCAGCGATTCATTGCCGATGAAGTTGTGCAGAAGCATCTGAGCTTTCACTGGCAATAAGCTACACAGAAAACATCATCAGTGATATCAGTTAACTCAAAAAATTACACATAGTACATAATAACGCTGTTTTATTATGCGACGTTTTTGCAGGGGAATGCAAGTCTTGCCCGTCTGTCTGTTCATGTGTCCCATATAGGGCCATCTTTTGCCAGTGCGGGCCCTTAGCACTGACCTATCCACGGGGCCCCTGACAGTGATACCACACTACAAACTATAGGATAAGCTTAAGTCTGTAGGTAATGTATATGTAAGCCTGTACCTTTTGTGTTTTTATGCGTAAATTTGGACCCTAGATTTTAGCTTTTCCGTTTAACATTTTCTAGACCTTCTAATTGAGTTCAAGTTGTGTTAGTAATTCACCCCCAAAGGCGATGAAAATTGGTGACTGATCTGTTGCAGCAATCATCATGGCACACGCCAAGGTGCCACCCAAGTAAAGACGGGCCTGCCCGTGAGAATGTTTGCCCCGGGCCCCGCTGTGACTCTTGACGGGCCTGGTTAGATGACTAGTTAGGCCTAAACATTTACACAAACAGTCCAAGTTAGGCATACAATGATAGAATAAACCATGCATCATGCAAGTATACAGCCAAAGTGACTGTCTAACAAGCAGATTTGTATAAAGTCAAAGCACAAATAATCATAGATGTAAAAAAGTTTTTTTTTACGTTTTTACGTGCGAAAGCAGCTACTGCTTTCAGCGCATCTTAGCCATCGCAATTCTGCCTGTCCGTCCGTCCGTCTGTCACACGGGTGGATCAGTCAAAAACGGTGCAAGCTAGGATCACCAAATTTTCGACATTGGCTGCCCGGAAGACTCATAGTGCACATAATGCTGATCGATTGCACTGATTGAGTTGTTATATTTTTATGCACGAAAGCAGCTACTGCTTTCATTGCGTCTTAGCCATCGCAATTCTGTCCGTCTGCCTGTCTCTCCGTCCGACCGTCACACAGGTGGAACGAGACAGGGCCTAGGTTTGACCTTGGTGCCATGCTACTATTGTTATGCGATCCAGATAGAAAATCTGGTATTTGTATTAGCATGAACACCCCGATTTTCAGCTAAGCTACTGAACCGGAAATGATATAGGCTTTCGCGCATCTCGTGAGCATTAGCTCAAATTTCTTGTTTTATTCTTGCAACGTTTTTGTGTGTTTTTTAATTTTCTTAACATTTTTTTTGCTTAGCGCAAGGCCCCTAAAAGCGCGGGGCACATTCTTGGTAGACATAACTTTTTTAGTTTCATTAACTATTTATATTCATGGTTTTTGTTATGTATGTTTAATCGAAAATGAAAATGAATAACAGTGTTTTGGCAAAAAACTGTATGCTGATATGGATGTTATACTGACTGTCAGAGAAATACCTTTCAGCATTTTTCACTCTTTCAGAAAGATAAAACAAAAAATTTGAGCTAATGCTCACAAGACACGTGAAAGCCTATAGCAGTTCCTGTTCACGAACTGTAAGTCTATCTCCAGCCATTTCGTCGCAATTCATTCTTGGAGTCTGCGCTGTAGCCGAAGATCGCAAAAATCAATAAAACCGCTTATTTTAGAAATTCGGGGTCTTTCAGTCATCAATGTTCATACAACTAAAAAGCTCATCACTAGTGCTTGTTGTGATAGGCAGCATGCCCATGGTGATCTGCAACCATTTTCACAAAAAATTGGCCAACAACGGTAAAATAACAACTTTTACGGTGGTACAGCTCTTTGATGCCCTCGTGTGCAGGTTTCCTTGAGCCTAGAAAATCAAAACTTGGACTGTTAAATCTATGATTAATGCTGAACATGTCATGTGCAGGTTGTTTTGGTCTATCTCTGGTGATTTTTGCGCAATTCATTCTTGAAATGTGTCTTGCGGCCCAAAATTGCAAAAAAAATCCATAAAAGCCTTTCTTGGGGTTCAAGGTCAAGATTCAAGGTTCAAGATTTTTCATTGATTTCAATACCAATCAAAAGCCAGTGTACGACTTCCTATTAGTGATTAATAGTAACCTAGGCCCTATCTCGCACTGTTTCTGAGATATGGCGACTTATTGGCCAAAAATCGCAAATTTTCCCTACCCCCTCTCATTTAGCACCCTCGCTTGGGGTAACCCCTTTTGAATTCATGGAAAAGCTTTACAGATCCTAAAACTAGAGTCTTCCATGCAGCCGACGGTGAAAAATTGGTGATCCTAGCTTGCACCATTTTTGACTAATCCACCCATGTGACAGACAGACAGACAAACAGACAGACAGAATTGCGATGGCTAAGAAGCGCTACAGCAGTGTAGCCGCTTTCACGTGTAAAAACCAAGATGTGAGACTGACCTTTTCAGTACAATACCGACGTTGACAAATCGCGGAAGACAAAGCATTGCTTGATTGATGAGAACTGCATTGACAATTTCATCAGCTACATACTCTTGCTCCAGAATAGGAAGCAACCACCAAAACCTAACACCCCAGACATAATTGTTACAAAACACAGCACACACTAACTACCAAGTCAACTTAGCACTCTACACTCTGTGGGACTGTAAAATCAGTAGCTGAGTAATGAATGTAAACACCATCTGTGTCCCAAGCAGATCAAATTAGTCAAAGATTGAAACAGCGCACTGAAGATTAGATGTGTAGTTTTGCATTAGTCTATTTGCTATCATCAATGACTGCCCCTATGATCACCCCTTTCACCAACAATAGACTAAGAACACTCAAATCTTTTACTGCCAGCAATAAGCAAGTAAAGGATTAAGGTTTACATGCTGTATTTATTTTTCATTAACCGGTTATGGTGAAAAAGTCACTTTTTTACTTTCAGTCTGGTTCAAATCAATTGTGGTTGTTCATTCCTCAAGCTGTTGTTGAAATCAGAAAACAATATCTCAAATATTACAATTAACTGCAACGTGAGGTGTTTTCACCTGTAACACGTTTTCCTAGATGCTATATGAATGGTGGCTGACACACCACCCTATTGTTTTCTATTGACTGCTTTATTGTGAGCACCAAAATCTTTATATAAAGAAAAAAAATTAATCAATAGAATAATCTAGTCATGACATCATCAAACAGGCCAGTGCCACAAAAATGCCGATGTCAAAAAAAAACAGACAAAACCAAAGTTCTGTGAGCTCCGTTAAACAAATTGTTTACATAAATAAAAAATAAGTAAAAAACGAAACAAAGTAACCTAGATGCGACACCATCAAACATGCCGGTGTCAATAAAGAATGGACAGACAAGTGTAGTGTGCACTCCGTTCTTCTGCCTGGCATACAGTTCGGCTCTGAGTGACTCATGAAAGCAGGCCGCGGCCGCCTTGCTGGCACAGTAGTCACCAAGACCATTTATACCAAACAGAGCAGCGGCACTCGACACAGTCACGATGTGACCGCTGTCTCGTGACATCATGTCTGGCAGAAAAGCCTTCACCATCTGACACACACACACACCAACAAATGAAGGGTTCAGTGCAAATACCGAACATCTGAGGATGTCTGGTTCTTGCATGTAATGAGTCTACGGGCACGTATCAGCCAAGATCTATAACATATGTGTAAATCAGCGTGATCTGAGCAGAAATAAAAAAAAGCTTTTAGTGGCAAATACCAGTTAACTTTACTTATGAGTACTGGTCTTGCATGCAGATATTGCACACTTTCAGTCAGAGTAACAGCTGTTGCATGCCAATACAAGCAATGTTCAGTTATTTAACTTGTGCTCATCACATTGGTGTGCAAATACCAGATAACTACCGTTACTGAATACTGACAGAAACAGTGCATATATAAAAAACTGTTGCCCTTTCTGTGCATTAAGGCTTGTGGATATACCATAGGAAGCGAGAGATACAAATCCCCCCACTTTCTAATACTGGGGAGTACAGAGAGTTACATTACTATGACATGTCTTGGACTTGCATGCACCACGATGTTAATTAGCGCATGATCTGTCATACAAATACAGGATAACTAAGTAATTTACATACAATTAGCATATAACTTTGCTACTAAGTTCTACATCCCAATTACTCTCTGCATGCTATTCTACTGTTTAAGTTGTTTTGCAGCAAACAAAAAAGTACAGTTAAGTTTTATTTTAAACGCGTTTTTCTCAAAATCATCATTTTCATAAATGTCTGGTATTTGCACTAAACACTTCAAATAGTTAAAATCTGTTTCACTTTGTCTCGTGTGTGTCGTGGCCTTTAGCTTCCAGTTCAATTGTGTTCAGTTCAGTTCACTTGTTTCGTTCCATTCAGACAAATCAGACAAATAAAAATCAGTGGTTTTGAGTTTTTTGAAGTTGCTCGCAAAGCTCTGGTCTTAGTATCCAGATTTTAGCCTCATTTGCGTCACTGCGACTCACCCAGAAATGTGCGGTAGCATTGACGTCCATCGTTTTCCTCATCGCTGCATCAGTGCAGTCCAGAATCTTGCGGCCGCTGACAACGCCGGCATTGTTTATCAGAATGTCAACACAACCAACTTCACTCTTCACCTGACCAACAGATTCACACTGCAAGTTAGTAAGTAAGTAAATTTCATTACACATATAGCAATTTATATGTACACAGGAAATGAGAAAACAATTGAAAATGATACTGAACAACAAACAATCTAGATAAAAAAAACTAGATCACAATAATGACGTTATGCATTGCAAATTATAGTTACAACTTATAGTTTTCTGATTCTATCTTCAAGTAGAAGAAGAAGAAGAAGAAGAAGAAGTGCTTCAAGAACTATCTTCAAGTTCTCTCTTCAAATTCTTATAGTCCTTACTCATGATGTCGAAGGCACTTTCATCCTCTCTTGCTGCTTTGCCCAACTTCCTACCTCCAAACATGACTCGTAACAGTGAGAAACATTAATGTAATATACAAGTAATAAAAAAAACAGTACAAGAATTGACAAAATGAACAGCAGCAGTGCATTATAACAAATTCAATCTATAAGTCTGATCAGAGTGCAGTACCTTCTTAGCAGTGTTGTATACACTGTCATTATTAGCAATGTCGCAGGTGTAAGTGTAAACATCAGCATTCTTTTGTCTCAGCTTGGCCGCAGTCTCTTCATTGGACTCTGGTTTAACATCCCAAAGTACCAGCTTACAGCCATGCCTTGCAAACCGCTCGGCCATCAGACGGCCAAGACCTGAACCTGTCAATATCAATAAATTATATTATACATTATACATACATACAAAAACACTATCCTAATACTTACAATATATACAATGCATAAAGAAAACACAGTGGAACATAAGAAATCAAAATAAAAACATAATAGTCATAGTCACGGTAACAGTAACAAACAGTAAGTTATATACAGTCAGGTCTCAAATGTCTCAGATGCTGACACAAAAACATTCAAAATGCTACCAGCTAAAACTAAAAAAGAGAAATACTTGACCTAGTCAAAATGTACCAAACAGTAAAAAATGAAAGAATTTTGAAATTTATTAGTTCTAGCTGGCAGTGATTTGAATGTCTTGGTTTGGCACAGTCGGCCTGTCACTGAAGAGTTGCATTTGTCTAGCAGTGGTACAAACACAACTCTTCACACAGGATGCTGTGCTGAAAGAACCGCTCAGTGAGCTGAACACGCCATGTCTCGAGCATGTCCAGACAAGCCAGCATCAGTGACATCTCATAATCATTGTCCACAAATACAATCCTCATCGCCTTATGCTGTATCGCCTCCAGAGCCTTCAACTGTCCTGGCCTGGCAATCAATCAGTTAGCCAATTGATCAGCAAGTCAATGAACCAATATTTTCAAAATATGACAGCACTTTCTGGCCTTAAGTCGATTACAATAATATACTATGTATTCTGTCCATGTGAGTAAAGCCTAAGCAGTTTTCAACGCAAAGTTGCTGCCTGCATCCGTTGTCAACGTGCAGCGATTGGTGACTGCACGATGCGCGAATGGCTCAGTGCCGAAACAGTTAGCGGCTTGCAGACTCGGTGTGGTGGATGATTTTTATCTGGCTGGTGTTCTAACAAAGTATAGTAGCTTTGTGCAAAAAATTATAAACATAGCTTCGGGCACTATAATACCCCTAAAAAAGGTTGAATAACTCAAAAACTAGAGATGACATAAGTTCACTTTTTTCACTAAAAAGAAGCAGGAGAGATAGCAGATTCCAATAATGCTACTTTGGAAATTTTTTTTTTGCGGAGGGTCACGAGGGTGGTGTCTGCCCAAGGAGAGCTAATGTGCTTGTTTCACTTATTTTCGAGTTTTTAAGACAAGAAATCTTTGACCCTAAAACCTGAAAGTGCGGGACTTGTGGAAAGTGCGGCTCCAAGTGCGAATCTGGTGATTTTTCTTATCTTTCCTAGTAATCCTCCCAAACCATAAAATTTTACAGCCTTGTGCTAAAGGTTTAAAGCTATTTTGTTCAGTCAGTATTTTCTGTAAATCCTGAAATTCTGACAGAGAGACTTTATCACTGTTGAATTCTGTAGTGTTAGAGTTATGAAATTATTTCTCAGTATTTTGTAAAGGCTTTAATTGTGTTATGGTAAGCTAAATGCAAGGGTTAAATGTTCATTGTTCAGCTCACATTTGCTTGAGTTGAAAACGGTAGGCTAGTTTTGCACAACTGTGAATACGATAAGCCTCAACGAGCTTGTCAAAGAGGCAAAGAAAAAACGACAAAGCAAGTCGTTGTTGTTGGTCCGCCTATCAAGAGAAAAGATTAGTGGAAATGAGATTAGGCGACATGAGAATAGGCGAAATGAGATTAGGCAAAATGAGACTATACAAGTATAATTGAATTAAAGGTCTTATAAACTGACACAAAGAAGTTTTTTTTCATGTTAGATGATGTTGTAATCGTATATAATTTGGAATGTCAAAAGACACCTAAAAAGTGACTGTAAGACTTCTGTCGTAAAATTGTCCTAAGATGTTTTGTGAATTAGCACATCGGCGTATGTGTGCAAAATGTCATGAAACTGTCCTAAAATTGTCCTAAGATGTTTTGTGAATTTGGCCGCTGATCTAACCAGCAACTTCAAGTATCCAGGACCATTGGTCCATTACTGGATGGGGCATGTTAAATATTCTTGGCTAAATTAGTTGTTTACATAGCTTTCGCACGACAAAGATAAGTTTTCGGGCTTTTCTCTCACGTCTAAACTTTAACAGTTACTTACAGTATATTTTAATAGTTTAATAG
>Ga0209367_1004621_pt1 | contig 19044 bp, 9 predicted proteins | sample WorMetLIZISLAND2_FD_187412 | JGI IMG/M metagenome (GOLD analysis project Ga0209367, IMG submission 187412) | Marine gutless worms symbiont microbial communities from Max Planck institute for Marine Microbiology, Germany - Olavius geniculatus... ... | reverse complement strand
TTGTTTGTTCTTGTTTTTTTTTCTTTCATTTTATTAACTATAAGTATTTATAACGCTAGTATCAATTATCCATATACCGCAGCTAGAATAAAGGTAATATTTGCATTATTTTATTAGATAGAACTCTGAATCGGTTATAATTACTGTCGTCGTGACTTGTGAACAAGCCTGCGGCTACAGCGACAGAAAAGTCTGGCAGAAGTTTTTTTTTCTGAATTCTAATTCTGACTAGGGCTGTCGATGCGTTATTTGTAATGGCGTTAACGCATGCATTAATTTTTATCGCATGCGTTAACGCGTTAATTAACTCGTCATTATATTGCATTCGTGTTATCAATTCCCATTCCCACAATGCATCGGTCAGCGCAGGTGTTCTGGTTCTGTTTCAGATGCATTATGGGCAGTGATGGGAATTATGTTAGACCGAATATGCTTCATGTAGCAGGTGGACTACAATGAGCCGTCAAGAGGGTGATTGGAATGATGACTGACGAACTTGTTGTTGTGTCGCAGGACCGTGACATCAGTGATGAAATGGCAGCAAAACAATTTTAATTACTTCGATATTATTTGATCATCAAATGATTACAGTTTAATGGAATATTGTAACTTCTGCTTCACATAATTAGGAAATTTACGTATGTGTGTTAATTTTTTTCAACATGTTGTTTTTTTATTGTACGTTAATTGTTTAATACGTAACGTGTTAAGTTAGCACAGTTAATTTGACAGCTTTAATTTTGACCCAGAATTCTTGTGCTAATGCGACACTCAGTGGTGGAACGAATAGACCTAGTCGGTCAGGGTATTTAAATTGAACAGATTGGCGCATTATCTGTTGCATTATCGTTCAGGTGACAGATTCCAGATGGCGACTGCATTGACAAAACGACTTGGCAGTGAGCCTGTGTCCAAGGTGGAGGTGCACATCAGTTGTGACAAGCTAATGGACCGAGATATCACGTCAAAGTCTGATCCGTGCTGTCTGCTCTATGTCATGAACAATGGCCACTGGGTTGAGGTGTGTGGCTTATACCAATGCCCCGCATTTCTGTTTTGGCCTTAAGGTGAAATCTCACTACCATATGAAATTTATTGAATGGAGATCCTGTCATGCTAGAAGTGGCAATTTGTAAATCTTGAGTTTACATTTAGAGTCACTAGCATCTGCAGTTACGACCATATGAAGTGATTTTCATCATTAGCAAAATTTTGCTTTTGCGCCTTTGCTTGTATGGTAGTGTTTATAATGGGATTCTCCAGCAGTTTTGTAGTTTTTTCCGTATGTCCTTGTTATTACGTGTGAAAGCAGCTACTGCTCTTAGCACGTCTTAGCCATCACAATTCTGTCTGTCCGTCCATCTGTCTGTCACATGGGTGGATCAGTCAAAAACGGCGCAAGCTAGGATTACCAAATCTTCATTATCAAGACTCTGTTTCAGGAACTGTAAAGCTTTTCCATAAATTTGAAAGGGGTCACCCTAAACGAGGGTGCTAAATGGGAGAGGGTGGGAAAAATTTGCGATTTTTTAGCCAATAAGTCGCTGTATCTCAATAACAGTGCGAGATAGGGCCTAGGTTACTATTAATCACTAATAGGAAGTCCTACACTGGCTCTCGATTGCCACTGAATTCAATGACCTTGGGTGACCTTGAACGCTAAAATAGGTTTTATGGATTTTTTGGCGATTTCGGGCTATGACACACATTTCAAGAGCAAATTGTGCCGAAACCAATTGAGATAGACAGGAACAAGCTGCATATGACATTTTTAGCATTGAACGTAGATTTTGACGGCCCAAGTCTTGATTTTCTAGGTTCAAGGAAACCTGTGCATGAGGTCATCAAAGAGCGGTACCCACGTAAAAGTCACCGTTGTTAGCCAGTCTACCGTGAAAATGGTTGCAGATAAGCATGGCTATGCTGCCTATCACAATAAGTACTAGTGACGAGCTTTTTAGTTGTATCAACATAGATGACTTTGAAAGACCATGAACTCCCTAAATACGTGGTGTTATTATTTTTTGCAATCTTTGGCTGGAGATAGACTAAGGCAATTTGCGAACACGAACTGCTATAGGCTTTCGTGTGTCTCATGAGCATTAGCTGAAATTTCTTGTATTTTATTTACTCCTGTAAATGTCACTTCAAATGACTTTTCTAAATAGTAGATAGACATACAGGTAGCTTTATATATAGATTGTTCTTGTACTTTTTCATATTTACTGCACGTTTTAACACTTGCTTGTTTTATTATGTTTCTGTTTGTTGGAGTTTTGGAAGTGTAGGGTGATAAAACGAGATAAGGCTAAGAGGCTTGTTAAGTTCCGCTTCAAAAAGTTTACCTTGTCTACATCACAGTCACTCTTTGCCAGTTGAATGCAGTTGGTAATCAGTAGACAAGTGCTGTGGCATACGTTGTGTCAATATGGTGATTATTGCATGTATGTGAAATGTGCATTATAATAAGCAACGTGCTCAGTACTATGTCAATAAGTAGAGATCTATAATTATGTTTTACCATTGCAAGATGTGATTTGCATAGTTTGGACGGACGGAGAATGTGAAGAATTGCCTGAGTCCACAATTCACTCGTGCTTTTGAACTGGATTATTACTTTGAGGAAATGCAGAAGCTGCGCTTTGCAGTCTACGACATCGATAACAAAACTCCACAAGTGTCGGATGATGACTTCCTCGGCCAGATTGAATGTACTCTCGGAGAGGTGTGCTGTCATTTGCATTTGCAATCCATTTTATTTGCTTGATTAAGTCAGCATGTCTTTGTGTGCTCGTTTTTAACGATTTTAGTGTTTACTTTATGTACAATTATGTACACTTAATACATAAAATTAGTGACAGGGTCAGTGTGTTCTGCAAAGTGTTGCATCTGCCTTTGCCAATTAAGCTTAGTGGCTGACATATTTTGAAATTTGTTTTATTTTGATATTGTTACTTTGACTCATTTATCAGACATGATTTTAGTGATGTTAGTCAACTGAGCAGTGACTACTCTCTGACTAGCTGTCTTGTGCTCAATTGCAGGTAGTGTCTGGAACTCCTTTCACCAGGCAGCTGCTATTAAAAGAACACAAAAAAGCTGGAAACGGAACCATCACGGTATGTTATCAGATTACTTCTATATTTTCTTAGTCTACAGTACATAGTTATTAGTTAGTGTACCAGATCACCTGTGTATTGTATTATGTTATGCTGCATATCACGATTGTCTTTCTGCAATTGTGTTGTCCATACTATTGACTGGCGCGTGCTGACTTTGATCGCATGTATCTCCAGAATGGATGAAGATATCGACAAGCGAAAAATGGCATATATACCCACGACACCTTTCATGTTGGGCAAAAACAAGAAATTTGAGCTAATGCTCACGGGACGCGCGAAAGCCTATAGCAGTTCCTGCCCGCAGGCAGTCACCCATCGCAGTACTAACCGGGCCCGGCGTAGAGTAACTTTGTTTCAGCCGAAATGCGTTACCAACTACGCCATGCCACCAACGCCAGTACCGTGACGCCACCTTGTGAATGATATAGACTTGTGTCACAGCACTTAATCGGCAAAAAATCCATTAAACCCCCTATTTTGGCAATCAAGGTCATTCAAGGTCATTGAATTCGGCGCCAATCGAGAGCCAGTATACGATTTCCTATTAGCGATTAGCAGTAACGTAGGCCTTATCTCACACCGTTACCGAGATACAGTGAGTTACTAGCCAAAAATCGCAAATTTTGCCCACCCCCTCTCATTTAGGGCTCTTATTCGGGGTGACCGCCTTTGAATTTATGGAAAATCTTTATGGTTCCTGAAACTAGAATCTTCCAGGCAGTCGACGGTGAAGATTTGGTGATCCTAGCTTGCACCGTTTTTGACTGATCCACCCGTGTGACAGACGAACAGACAGATGGATGGACAGACAGATGGACAGAATTGCGATGGCTAAGACAAGCTGAAAGCAGTAGCTGCTTTCGCGTGTAAAAACTGGTGAACTTTGATCTATTAACAGCTTAGCCCCATTGCTTTCAACGATTCTGAAAGTGTATGTCTGTGTGTGCGTGGCTTGGCCCATGGACATTGCAGTGCATTGGGTCAAGCTTGTGCTGCTGCTGCTGCTGCTGGTCGCTATTTATGATTATAGATTGAATTTTCAGAATACTCATAGTTTTTGGTACAGTGCTGTTGGCAATGTCAGTGCGTGCCTGCATGCTCATGTTATTTTTACGCGCGAGAGCATGTCATGCTTCGCGCGTCGTCGCGATGTAATGCTTTGTGCATTTTGGCCATTGTCTGGGCGTTTGTCTGTTCGTCTGTCCGTCTGTCACAATGCAGTACTGTATCAAACAGACGCGGGCTAGGATCACGAAATCTTCACTGTGGGTTGCCACAAGGATTCTAATTTATCGTGACAAAATTTTGTGCACCTGAGTGAGGGGTTCTCCTGTTTTTATGTAATCTTTAGTTTATGTGATTTTTATTTTTCAGCTCAGAGCTCTTGAGGTGGGCACTGCTAATGACGTACTGCGTCTGTCATTCTCTGCTAAAGGTTTGGACAATAAGGTAATCGAACTTTTCTTTTAATATAATTATTTTTATTTTACACTGTCATTGATGTATTGTTGTTCTTATGACTATTATATAGGTGTTATGTGTATGCATATGAATTGTCTTGACAGTCGGGTTTGTAAGCACAGATGTGAGTGAATAGCCAGAGAATTCTCTCATTAAGGTGAAATAATTGTGCAGTTATTTCTTATTGAATTTTATCTATTTGCCTTGTGTGCTTTATTATTTTTTAATAAATGTAACTGTAAAAAAGCAGTGTTGCAGCAATACAGATCAGAATTGCTTAGTCTGTGCAGTTTCAGTATAACATTGAGATCAATTATGTATTATTTTCAGGATTTCATGGGAAAGTCCGATCCATATCTGGAATTCAGTCGGCAGATGCCAGATGGGAAACTCCAGGTTGTTCACCGAACTGAGGTACAGCATACTGATTTTTTTCTGTATCATCATGATAACATGATTTTCGTTTAAAGTCTGAGTTGAAGACTAGTATACTCAGCAATTTAGAGGTTTTTAACGATAATGTGCTATATAAATTTACATTCGACATTGACATTCACATTATATTGTTTGCTATGTATTGTATCAGAAATTATATTTTTTCGTACTTGCTTATTGGTGTTATGTATGTGTCATATTTAATGGAGTGATTTGGAATAGCTTCAAAAAAATTAATGGGTTAAACTGACTAGTTTACTATTTTTTATGACTGACCATCTAATTTTTTATCTGTCACAGAAAATCATTTTGTGAATTTATTCAGTTGACTCATTAGGAACTTTTAATGAATTTGTTTTAGTAATATTCTGGTTGAGTTTCGTGATTGCATTTTGTGCAGGTTATAAAGAACGATCTCAATCCCAAATGGCGTCCGTTTGATGTCAAAGCCAGTCGACTTTGTGGTGGGAATTATACTCTGCCAATTAAGGTGATGGACTTTTGCGTGTTTTGTGTATTACAACAGTATTTCATGTTATTCATTTGCAGTTGATTTCTTATTTTGTCATTATGTCACTGTGTGTTTAGCATGTCATTTTATAAACCTGCGCTTAGCACTGACACCGCTGTTATTACGGAGCTCTTTAATCGGCCTGTATTGTTCAATTTAGCTTTTAATGTGGACTTGCCTGCCAGATTATAACAGTGTAAAATGTGTTGAACAGAAAGTCTTTCTGTAGCATACAGTGTTTAGTACAGTATCAGATAAAATGTTACTGCTGGTAATTGTTCATACAATGTGGAAAAAAATTAGTTAGTAAACTTATCAGTTTATTTTACAAAGAGCTCTGTAATAACAGCAGTGTCAGTTTGGCTCGATAGTCTAGCGGTAACGTGTCGGACTTGTAATCCTGAGGTAACTCAGAGCCGCAGGTTCGACTCCCCACCAGGACACTGCTGGGTAACGACCTTAGGCAATTTGTTCACACACATGTGCCTCTGTCACCAAGCAGTATAATTTGGTACCGGCTTCACCGCTGGGACGTAAACAGGCACATTATGTGATACACTGGCCCCGTATCCATGGTCTCGCAGTGTAAAAACTGGTGTCTGGCTGAGGGCCTTAGGAAACGGAGATCCGCGCTGCCCTATGGGCCGTAAGGCTCGGGAAGGACTTTACGTTTTGTTACGTTATTTCACAAAATGTTCAGTTGAAATTCTTACTGCAGTGTAGGTGAGTGATGAGTTTCTTGCTTGCGTGTGCTCATAGGTAAATTGCTACGACTTTGATGACAACGGAGACCATGACCTGATTGGAAGTTTCTCGACGACCGTTGAAGAACTGATGAAGGCTGCTAAAAGTCCTGTGAGTTGACAGAAACTGTTTTTTTCTTGATCTCACATTTTAAAAGCAGGAAGTTGACGTATTTTGGTCGCATCATGCATGTCTTAGTGGTTTAACAGTAGCATATCAGACTGGGTACAGCAAGGTAGCTGGTTTGACTCCCAGCCAGTACACTACCTGGTAATAACCCTGGGGAAGTTGTTCACACACGTCTCTCCACCAAGCAGTATAATTTGGTATCGGTCAAAGGTCAGTGACGCTCTGCGGCTGGGAAGGCAACTAGGTCTGGCATTGCACTGGCCATGCATCACAGACTCAGTGGTTTATCCACCTACGGGCTTAGTGGCCATAGAAAGGGAGATGAGCACCCCGCTTACACCTCTTTTGCAGTATGGCACCCTTACCTATGCGAGGCGAGGACGAATGATGAATTATTTGTTTTTCAGTGCAAATCATTTGTCCTATCATATATCGTGGGATACAAGAGACTGCCTGGGATTAGCTAGGTTTATTCGTAAAATGGCTGATAGAAGTCTGTCGTGTATACGAGTGATTTTGTGAGTTTGCTGATTCTTGCAGGTGCAGTGGCCATGTATCAACCAGAAGAAGGCAGCTAAGAAGAAGTCCTACCAGAACTCAGGAGTCGTCCACTTAGAGTCTTGCCGAGTGAGTCAGTGTTACGTATACATTGTTTCTATGATCTTGTTTCCACTTGTTTCGACTTGTCTGCAAACTTGGAAATATTGTGGAACTTAAGAGTGACCAAGGAAATGTCATGGATTGAACCAGATGTCTGAAAATTTTCAGGGAACAATTTTGCAGTAAGAACTAGTCTACATTTGGGCAATGCCATTGTTCGGTAGCTTTGTAGTAGTATAATAGTGTATCTGATGTATTTCTGTTGTGCATCTATTTTGATCATTATTATTACTACTACTATATTCTGTTATCGTTACTAATAGGAAAGAAAAATATGATTCCAGCTGGTTTTTTTTGAGGCCACCAGTACAAACCAGAGATGTGCGGATCCTGAAATTATGGAGTCCACGTCAGTCCGCAGATTTTGATTAAGGATCCACTGTCAGTCCGCGTCCGCAACAAAAGAGAGATATTGGATCTGCGTTCGCACTAATTAGGCCTAGGCCTTTAGTCATTAGTATGTAAGGTAGTCCGCTACGGCTGGGCCTAAAGCAGATTGCAATTTACCTGTTGAGGTACTTCGGCGCTACGCAAATTTCAATACACATCACTAATTTCTGTTTTTAATTTTTATTAAGAAAAATACACTCATCACATAACAAGTTCCGCGTCAGTCCACGTTTGCAAATTTTGTCACAAAACAGGATCCGCGTCAGTCCACGACCGCAAAAAAATTCTACGGATCTGGGTCCGCGGACTGACAGGTCCGCAGTCCACACATCTCTGGTACAAACTCAAGAAACAGAGGTGATGGCTGGAGAGTGGAATAAGCTGCCTGCACATGTCCTGGATGCTGAAACTGTCATAACATTCAAGAACTGTCTTTAAAACTCTATCATACGAGGCAATTAAAGCATCAGCTTCTGTGCCCGCCATCAACAAGTAACAAGTACACAATTTGTGTTATCGCAGCATGCAATGGAATGTGCCAAAGAGTTTGCAAGATTTCACAGAATTTTTCATGCTATCTTTATTCATATGGTTCATTTTAATCATTAAGTGTCCAAAATGTGTTTATTTCTGATAACAGGTTACCAAGAGCTATTCATTTCTTGACTACATATTCGGAGGCTTGCAGATCAATTTCACGGTATGGTACTTTCAGTATCTACAGCTTCGAGAAATATTCAGCAGAGTAGTTCTAAAAGTTTTTTCGACAATTTATTAATTTGATCATAATTTTAGTTTTGCATTTGTGATTTTTTTTGGTAGGAAAATTTAGTTTTATGCATTTTCATTGTGTTCCGTATAAATTATTTTCTATCATGTTTAACCACAGAATTGAGTAGCACATTAGTCTTCTGTGATTGAAACTTGATATTATTTAAAATTCAATCGATTTATTTAGCCCTGTTTAAGACAGTGGCTGTCTCCACCACTTCCATTTAGTCTTTTTACAGTATTTTTTGTGGGGCCTACTTTAACCATTTGATCATTGCACCATTTGTGTATGGACCGATATGGCTGCTGATACTACTGTTTTGTCAAACGGTGAGAGCTATTTTCGGTCATAGGTCGGGATTGACTTCACGGCTTCAAACGGCAATCCAACTCAGCCGAATTCACTTCATTTTATGAATCCCCAGGCGCCCAACTCTTACATGAAAGCTATTCATGCAGTTGGCTCCGTCATCCAGGACTATGATAGGTAACAACTTTTCTGAGATTGATTTCTGTTCTGTTAAGGTCGAATATGTTTAACAGTCAGTTTGTGATTATCAGTAACAACAAGAAAAGCCCTGCTAATGCAAACGGGAACATGCAATAGCGGTGCATGTTTGAAAGCCCAGTAAAACAAAGCCTAAGTCAGTCGCCAGAGGGTGCAAGACGACCGGCAGCAAATTATCTATAGTGTTTCACTTGTACTCACCAGAGGGCGCCACCCGTCTCGCTCAGCCAACGCCATATCGGCTGAAAATTGCAAATTTTTCCCACCCCTTTCTTATTTAGCACTCTTGTTTGGGTAACCCCCTTCGAATTTATGGAAAAGCTTTACTAATCCTGAAACTGGAGTCTTCCCGGCAGCCGATGGTGAAGATTTGGTGATCTTAGATTGCACCGTTTTTGACTGATCCACTCGTGTGACAGACGGACAGACAGAATTGCGACGGCTAAGACGTGCTACAGCAGTAGCTGCTGTAGCGCATAAAAATTATGTTAATCAAATCAGTGTGGCTATTTTTAAAATTTAATTTATTTTTTTAATGATTTTATAGTGAATGTGCATTCGTACACTGCAAGCAATAAATGCTATACCGGTATCTGATGTGCACATTAAAAATTCTATTTAACTGAATGTGCAATTAAATAAGGTTGTTAATGTCAGATTATTTAGGTACAAGGTGGTAATCACCATGTACCACAAAGGTGAGACAGTTTCCACAGTTAAAAACAATTCAGATTAGCTTTATTTTCAGTCTTATGTGTTAACTGATCTGTTGCAAATTACTGACGATTTTTTACGAGATGCATAATTTCCCGATAAATATCATCTGGAAAGAGAATTTAGCAATGTTTGACATCGTTCGTTTCATCTTTGGCAGCAATGTGTTGTTGTATTATACAGCTATTTTAGAAATAATTTTTGCACATATTCATTTCAGTTTTTTGCATTTTTTTGCTGCTGTTGTGGCTAATAAAAGATGTCTAACACATTATCGGTCTGTATAATATGTTGCCAGTGATCAGATGTATCCCGCCCTCGGCTATGGCGCCAAGATTCCGCCATCGATGGAAGTTTCTCACTGCTTCGCACTCAACTTCAATGCATCCAATCCTTTCTGTGCAGGTAACGTATCTTTTTCCTGAGTACTTTTGCAGCAGATTATGAAGTCATTCTCGGTTAAGGTGACTTGCCTACTATTGTGTCTTTATTAGCTACTTAAGTGAATAGTGCTAAATACATGATCGTTTTTGGGCCAATTGCTGAGTCCGTATAAAGCTGACTGACAATAACAGATACAAATGCAAACTATGATGTCACTACTAGTTGCCACTTTAAAGGGCACCTGATAGTGCATATATATATACCTTCACTGAGGATCTTTTGTTTTTGATGTTTTATTCTTGGCTGTCTGTAGGAAGCATATATCAGCAAAATGTATATATTTTGCCTACTTATTCTTGTATTTACTAAAAAAAACAGTTGTTAGTATACTTGGTAACCTCACTACTGCATCGCATAGATACTTTTTTTTCTGCCTCTGTGCTGTACAGATTTATTGTGCATTGTGTTGTATTGGTATAAATATTGCAGTTTAGTGATAACTTGCACACGAGTTGTGTGCAATTTAGTTATATGTCTCTGTGCACTGGCTTAGTTGATAATGTCGTTGGTCACATCAACAGAGTTAATCAATATCGAGCCCAGTTAGTACTTGAGGATGGGTGACCATCTGCACGGGAGTAAACCATCTCAGTATGTAATCAGCCACTCAGGTCAACTCAGCCTGGCCATCCCTCCGTGGGTAGGCGCCATGAGTACGTGTAAAAGCTGGGTCATAAACAGGCACACCGCGCAATGCACCGGCCCCGTGTCCTTGGTCTTGCAGTGTAAACTGGTGGCAGACTGAGTGCTAAGGAAATGGAAGTCAGCATCATACTGTTCTCTTTATGACTTGGGAAGGACTTTACGTTTACGTTTTGCGTTATGTGCATGTTAATTTTGTTCATTGCAGGAGTGCAGGGTATTCTGAATGCCTACCAGGTTTGTTTGAATCATGTTCAGCTTTACGGCCCAACGAACTTTGCACCAATCATTTACCACGTTGCTCAGTTTGCCGCTGCAGCTAAGGCTGATCCAACTCCCAAGGTTCGATATACGATGAATGCTAAATTAATGTATTATACACTATGAGGCATAAAAAACGCAGCAAAATTTATCGATCGTAACTTGAAGATGGATTATCAGATTTTTATGCCTCACAGTGTAGTTGCTCCTGATATGTCATTTACTGTAAAGAACTGACACAGTACTTAACGTATTACAGTGAGTCTTAAGGTAACATAAATATTATATCTGACATTTTATGTGACATTTTCTGTGATTTGCATTGTATGTATTGTCACAATCCAGGCTGCAACACTAATAAACATTCATTCATTCATTCATTAACAAGATCGTTATTGATGACACATTTGGCAGCATGGCAGCAAGGAATGCAGATCGATTTCCATTTTAGTGTCAGTATTATTCTGTTGTCTTTCATGTGGCTGTTTTAATAGGCTGCATTTTTTTCATTTTTTGTCGGGGGCGGGGAGGTGAGGTGGGGTCACCACCCCAATCTTCTGGAAACTTCATAGGCGTTGGACTCGTCGATCGGTTTGAACTTGAAGGTCCATGTCTTTCTGATTGTGTGCCGGACACTGGTTGCGAGTCTTTGTCTGTCTGTCTCTGTCCATTGCATAGGGCATACAGGCTTCTAACTCAGAAACTGAAAATTTGCACGAAAACTAAAATTGTTCTGAACGCTTTCCAGGGCCGGAGTAATTAGTGCCCTAATTTTCTGCTCTACAGGTCAAAGGTTAAAGTCGTCGAGCGTCAGAAGTCTTTGGAACATGGCACAAAAATGGCTCACATGCATGGCTGTCTTCGACCAACTGTTTGCTATGCACAGTGCAGTGGGCAGATACATTGGGCGACTTCACTTTTTGACTTACATGCAAAGTTTCGTTAAGACTTTTGCTGAGCCAAAACTTAGGTGCAAGTCCATGCTTTTGTCAAAAAGTGAAGTGATTTCTAAAGTTTGGTCTAAGTAGGTACTTGCACTAAAGTTTTGGTCTAGACTTAGACCAAAACTTCGGTCTAAGTACCTACTCTATAGACTTTGACCAAAGTTTAGTTGAACTTTGGTCTGAGTACAGACTTTAGCATTCTACTTTAGCTTTGGCTCAGCCAAAGTCTACGTCAAAAGTCTTAAGTCAGAAAGTGAGTTCACCTGTTGTGCAGTGGGCAGTACATGGATGGCCGCATGCATGGCAGCACAAGGCGTGGTAATATCTTTGCTCATTACATTGCATTGCAGAACTACTTTGTGCTGCTGATAATAACGGACGGAGTGATCTCAGACATGGCTGATACGAAGCGAGCGATTGTTTATGCTTCAACGTTGCCTTACTCCATCATCATTGTGGGCGTCGGCTCGGCTGACTTCTCAGCAATGGATGCTCTCGACTGTGACTCCGGTCTGCTGAGAGATCACGACGGGCACGTTGCCCAGCGAGACATCGTACAGTTCGTACCGTTCCGCCACTTTGAGAATGTAAGTTACGGTGGCATTTCGGTCACTCGCATGACTATGTTTACCTCTGCTGTGTTGGTTATATTTTTGGAGCAGCATGTGTGGAAAATGTCTCAAGAAGTTTGGGAAGGGATTTTATTCAGTTTTCCAGGTAGGGACAAGTCAGTTAGCTGCTGACCGTGTCTCTGTCTTTCATCGATCCTGCATCATTTTCCAGTAATCTTTTTCATTAGCAGATAAGGTACAAACAGATGTTATGATGATGATGAGGATGAGTGAGTAGAGGTTAAGCATCTTGCTTAACACATAATAGGTCATTTCGGGGATGGCCTTATCAGGCAACGCGCACATAAACACATAGCAGTGAAACACAAAATTTAATCTTTACGGTAAAAACCCGATACGGAACATACGATACACGAAATATCAGTGTTGTATTTAAAATTAAAATTAAAATCGTAAGAACTGTCTGTTATGAGTGTGCATGTATAACAGTAATTATGATGGTGATGATGATGTTAACACATGCAGGCAGCGCCGGGCGCACTTGCCAAGCAAGTTCTGGCCGAGGTGCCCGACCAGGTCTGTCGATACTTTCAGCTCAACAACATTCCTCCCGGCATTCGAGCTGGCACCGCTCCTGCCACTGCGACATCTGTGCCACCTTCCCAAGTCCAGGCTGCAGCCTACCCACAGATTCTGCAAGTGCACCATTAGTTTACAGCTAACCATACTGTTCTACTGCTTACGGTGTGGATTTTATCATTTGCTTTTACCATGTATTTATGTCGCTAAACAAAAAATGCATAAATCTCTGTAACAGTAAAACTTTGGTTAATGGTATGTGAGTTAGTCATTTGGTAGCGCGCTGAAAAAGTAAAAATGGTAAAATGTGTATGCAAATACCTACAACTTCCATTTCATGCACAAACTTGGAAAGGCGTGTCTGTTGTCCAAGTATTGTTATTAAGAATTGTCACTCTTTTATAATGCATTGTAATTAGTATGGACGTTGTATTAATAATTTAATGGTATGTAATGTTTTAAAATGCTTTTTACGCGTGAAAGCAGCTGCCTGGAAGACTCTAGTTTCAGAAACCGTAAAGCTTTTCCATAAATTCGAAGGGGGTCACCCTGAACGAGGGTGCTAAATGAGAGGGGGTGGGCAAAATTTGAGATTTTTGGCCAATAACTTGCTGTATCTCAGTAACAGTGCAAGATAAGGCCTAGGTTACTATTAATCACTAATAGAAAGTCGCACACTGGCTCTTGGTTGGCGCCGAATTCAGTTGCCTTGAATGCCAAAATAGGGGGTTTTATGGATTTTTTGGCGATTTCAGGCTGCGAAACAAGTCTATATCATTACAATGTGGCACCACGCTGCTATTGTTATGCGATCCAGATAGAGAAATTTGGTATTTGTATATTAACTTAGCGTGAACACCTCAATTTTAAGCTAAACTACTGAACCGGAACTGCTGTAGGCTTTCCCGCATCTCGTGAGCATCAGCTCAAATTTCTTGTTTATATTTAGCAATTGAGTGGAGTTTTTAAAAAGCTTGTATATTTTTAAACGGTTGCCAACTTCTTTTTTCTGTTAGAGGCTTTGCAGTGTTTTACTTTTTGCCAGATATTTTTGTACCGAGCATGTTTTGTGTGAGCTGGGCACTAAGTAGCACTAGTTATTGGCAGAGGTTTATGCCATCCAAAGAGTTTTAGTTTACTTTTTGTAGTCTGATTTTACCCCTGTCCTCCCATAGACAGCATTATGAGATTGATAACTCTCTGGAGGATAACAGGGAAGATTATTAGAACTGCCATTTTCGATACATATGCACAATTATAATTGGCAGTTCTTACAATTTTAGGTTTCCGTTATTTTTTTGTGTTTTGTGTTTCATAAAGGTTCAACTTTCTGTAAAGGTTTAACTTCTTGTTCCTTTATTATGTGTATGTGCAATTTTGCCTGCAAAGGCTGTCCCCAAAATGACCTGTACTGTGTTGGGTGGGACGTTAAACCCTACTCACTCACTCACTCCCTGAGTAATGCCTTTTGATCTGCAGCTGTATGAATAACAAGGATGTGCACGAGACCTTCTAAGCCGAGACCGAGATGAGACTTGAGACCCATGTCTCCGAGACGAGACCGAGACGAGACATTGCAGTTTCCGAGATGCTGGCCAAGACCTTAAAGCTACTGAGACTCTCAAGGGTCTCCAGAGCTTTTTTCCGTGACGTATGATAAAACACATTGACAATGAAAAAAATTATATGGATTAATTAACTCGCACCATGGTAAGCACTTTTTATTTGTGATATTGTGGGTTTTTGCAATTTATTTTGACAAATATCACAGAATAATTAACAGCTTGCACCATAAAGAATTACAACTGCAGTGCTGTAGACATGAGCCATTATGTGTATCGCAATTTGCAAGCAAACTGAAATTAGTAAACTACAGCTGATTATAGCCTTATACGTCATCTACATTTGGTTGATAGTATTCATTCTGGCATCATACACTTTATCTTCATTGCGACTAGGTCATTTTATGATGAAAAAAAGACTGACGTGACATAGGCTTAATTGTGCTTTATAATAAATAAGTAAATGAAAGAGTAAAAAACTGTAAACGAATATGTCTAAGCCACAAATTTCATGCTGGTTAGTATCGCTCTAACTGCAGTTACCATATTATGCACAGCGCACGCTTGCACAAAACGTCTCGACGAGACGCAATAGCCCGAGACCCAAGACAAGACCTGAGATGCATCGGTCCGAGACCGAGACGAGACGTTAGTACGTCTCGAGACCGAGACGTCTCGACCAAGATCACATCCCTGATGAATAATTTTATCTTGTTCAGAAGCCTAGATGTTCAGTGCCACACCTCAATTTTAAGCTAAACTACTGAACCGGAACTGCTGTAGGCTTTCCCGCATCTCGTGAGCATTAGCTCAAATTTCTTGTTTATATTTAGCAATTGAGTGGAGTTTTTAAAAAGCTTGTATATTTTTAAACGGTTGCCAACATCCTGCATGATCAGTCTCCCTAAACACCACAGATCATTACAGATCAGCTGAAATAGCAGATATTGTTTTAGTTTTTCAATTTCAGATCGATATACGGCATCATAGAGTTAAGATCGGGTTAGGGTTATCGTTAGGATTAAAGTTAGGTTTAGGGTTAGAATCTGGGTGATCTTTGGTGTCATACACCGATCTGATGTTTGCAAACTTAAACATTATCTGCCATCTCAGATGATCTATGGTGATGTGCGGTGTTTAGGCAGACCCTGCATGATGGTTTGGTGATATTCAGTAATAACAGCAAAAAGAAATGTAATGTGCTCAACCAGTGTTACTTTGTGTCTGATAATGGTAACTTCGATTACATGACGAAAGACAATGAGTGCATTACAAAGTTCATGCTTTGGTTGTTATTGATGTCGTTAGAGATTGATATTTATTTTTTGGCCATTTATGTACAGAATGCAAAGTATTTTGGACAAAACAGCATTTGCATATTTTATTAGTGTGTGCAGCAATGGATTTTATGCGCATGTGAAGGCCTTGGTATAGCATTGCTGGACATTATAATGAGCTGCATATGATTGTTAGTCTTGCATTTGCTAGCTGTTAGTGACATATGCACAGATGTTTTTTTTTGCTTTTTACCAGCCACTCTTGGTAATGATGAAAACACTAATTTCTACGTCGTGTCTCAAAAAGACAGTCAAAATTGTTTTTGGCATAACTTTGTCAAATTTCCACCAACTTTGATAATTTTTGGCACAAAGATGGCCACAATGATATTATTATGTACGATGCAGTCATTTACCACCTTGCCTAATCTATGTCAACTCAGTACCGTGTGAAACACAGATGCTCCAAATTGTTACATTACATTTTGATTATTTGTATCAGATGGCGCACCTCTGCATCATCAATTTGACAGAGGGTGCGACATGGTTTAATAATTTTGAGGTGTTACATATTTTATGCTGAAAATAGCAGACAACAAAATAGCTGGCTGATTAGCTTAAAACACATCTAATCGATGAGTGAATGCATTTGATCTGGTGATCGTTTATTCTGCTGTCAGCCATTGTATGTGGAGCACACTTTGGCATAAATTCTAATTTGCAAGCGAGTTGTTATACAAACTTCTGTTAATTCTGTTAAGTAATTGAGATTATAGTGTATTTTGTGCCTAATTAACTCGTTACAGTGTTTACTTGAGACAACAACTCAGCTTGTTTTGTGTTTCTGTTAAGGTTAAACTTTCTGTTCCATTAATATGTGTTTGTGTGCATTCCGCCTGGAAAGGCCGTTCCTGAAATGATCTATACTGTGTCGGGTGGGACGTTAAACCCTACTCACTCACTCAGCATTATGCAACAATTTGGAGCATTTATGTTTTACATGGTAGTACATTGACATAAATTAGGTGAGGTGGAAAATGTGTGCACCTTACATAATTTCGTCGTCTTAGCCATTAACATTCCAAAAATTTTTAAAGTTAGTAAAAATTTGACAAAGTTATGACAAAAACAATTTTGACTGTTTTTTTCTGAGACATGGTGTAGAATTTAACAGTTTTTAACACTGATGTTAACTTGAAGATATCCTTTACTGTTGTCACCTGTGATGTTACTCGAGTCACTAAAAATGAACTGTCAAGCCCCCATTTTATACGCGCTTGGCCATCGCAATTCTGTCCATCTGTATGTTTGTCTGTCCGTCCATACCAATATGGTATTATGCTTATTATGGCTGCTTTGCAACACGATTGCTTGGAAAGATCTAGTACAGTACTGCACTCTGTTTGATAAAGACTCACAGTAGTATTGGCGGTAGTACTTGTAATGTACAGGGTGGTCCAAAAAAAAACGCACAAATTTTGCAACCGTACGTCATAGAGTCATATGGTTTTCAGCAAAATGTTCCGAAAAAAATTTCTTACGTGACTAAAGTCAGCATTTGAATACAGCAGTTAAATATTCTTTGTTATTGCCGCTGAAAATTGAACTGTGCAAAAAAGTATTACCCTCGACACTGCGGTCCATAAAAAACATGCCAGTTTTATTTTTTTGAATAGCTCCGTGAAACATTGGCCGATTTTAATAAATTTTGGCAGGCAATATTAGAAAGAAACTTGACGCATGTGTCTAGTTTTGGCCACCTCGCTCTAAGGTTGTCGCTACACTACCGTGTGAAATGCAGTGGTCACAGTTTGGCCATTGACACCAATGAATTCTTACCGGGTAGTGCATGCATCAGCTCAGAAAATTACTGAAACCACAAAATCACTGAAAATCTGTTGCTTCGTCTTTATTTTAAAACTGTACTGGTAAGTCAACAAACTAAAATGATACATCAACAGCGAGTGGGCCGTCTGAGTCATGCAGTTACTGAACGTGCTGTTGGCAAATGGTGTCAATGTCTACCGCTTGCGTTTGTACTGCAGGAGGACATTTTGAGCACATGCTAAAATGAAAATGACGTGATGTGACACGTGTGACTTTTTGAGTGATAATAATTATTGTCAATTGCATTTGTCGCTATTCAGTTAATAATTTCTTTATATTGATTGGCATTCAAGAAATCAATTTTTCTGGTGTTTACTGTAGGCATTCTGGGGAATTGACCAAACCAGTGGTGCTACATCTGATAGAATGAAAAATTACTGTTGATGAAGCTAGTGAGCCATTCCAGTGTTAATTTTGTTATTTGTCATTATTGTTTTTTTTCAAGTTCTACCTTGAATTAGGTCTGTATTATTGGCATTTGAATAGGAAAACTTGTTTATTCGCTGTTTCGTGATAAGTTATCTTTTTCTCCACTTAGATCATCTTAATTTTACTTTTATCTTTTTCTTCATCTTTTTTATATTTGTCGTATTACATTTTGCTTTGCAGTGGTTTAATTTAGTCAGTTTTCTTGTAGACTGTTGGTGACAGCCAATTTCTACTCTTACTTTTGGTGGCATGCTATTATTTATTTATTATATGCTTTGTACTTGTTTATGTGCTATTTAGCAGTAATTTGTTTGCTTTAATCGTATATATCCATTTGCAGTCTTCATTATATAATTGTTTCACTTATTGTACATTGGTAGGCCTACTGTGCAGTGTCATTTTACAATGATAGTTTTTTTTTAATTATTTCGATCTTTGAACTAAACCTTGCTTAGCAATTGCTTTCATTAATGATTATTTGTGTTTATTAAATAACCTTACGGGTAGTAGAGTGTATTTTGTTTTTACATTGATTGCAAAGTATCAAGCATTTCTAAATTTATAAATGCATGCTAGCTCCAGATTGTCATTTTGGCAGTGCTGGTCCTAGAGGGTTGGAGACCCCTTTAAAATCCAACTGTGAGGCTTCTGTAACAAGGGTCTGGGGACGGAGCCCTCAGTGGGGTCCAGAGGCAGAGCCTGGTCAGGGGCAAAGCCCCCTGAAGCCCAAACACTTTTGACTTTTGGGACATTCAATGGAAGCTGCAAATTTGCCCACTTTTGTAAAATTTGGAAATGCAAAACATCAGATACAGCTTGTGTTGTTTCTGCAAAAAATGAAGTTTGATAGGCCGCAGTACTTCACAGATTACTGTACATTAATGAAAAGTAATAAACTTGTCCATTTTGGGTAAACTTTCCTCATGTTTACTTATTTTATATTTTGAATATGTGTAAAATACTAGAATTTTTTTACATTGCATGAGGCCCCTCAGCATACGT
>Ga0209367_1004620_pt1 | contig 19045 bp, 11 predicted proteins | sample WorMetLIZISLAND2_FD_187412 | JGI IMG/M metagenome (GOLD analysis project Ga0209367, IMG submission 187412) | Marine gutless worms symbiont microbial communities from Max Planck institute for Marine Microbiology, Germany - Olavius geniculatus... ... | reverse complement strand
TGAGATTGATGACTGTCTGGAGGATAACAGGAAAGATTATTTGAACTGCCATTAGTCTTACATATGCACAATTATAATGGTGAATTCTTACAATTTTAGGTTTAGGTTGTTTGTGTTTTATGTTACATATTAGTGTTTTCTGTGAAGGTTCAACTTTCTGTTCCATTGTTGTGAATGTTAAACTTCCTGTTACATTATTCTGTGTATGTATGTGCATTTTGCCTGGAAAGGCCGTTACCGAAATGACCTATACTGTGTCAGGTGAAACGTTAAACCCTACACACTCACTACCATGTGAAGTGATAACAGCATTGATTTGAGTATTTAAAACATTTGTTAAATTTTAGTTATGCAAATGAATCTTGATAAAGGTTACTGACAAGTAAAACTTCAGCAAATTTTTTGACTGCTATTTTGCAGAGTAGTATAATGATCATTCAAATGAATTTATGTTAATCATGCACTCTTGTAGTGTGCCAGTTAAAGAAGTTGAAAAGTTTAGTATTTCCTGCAATTTTTGGTAAGTTGTGCCCTAAATTACACTGAGATGCGTAGTACGTGCTAAAATAATCTCACTGCTTCAGCGTCAGACACCACTTTTGCACGTAATATAGAAATCGAGCTAGGCATTGGCAGCACCAAGTGTATATGCTAAGTCCCAGGCCATAATGGCAAGGTCTGAGGAGTGCTTAAGCTCCCCCAGAGGGTCCACGTGGAGCCTGGCTAGAAGATGATTTATAACGCATTTTAAACAAAAACTTGCAGTTGTGAGCACAGTTGGGAAGGCACATCATGTGGAATTCTGGCCACCTATTACATTTTCATTGCCACCTTGTCAGTGCTAACCAATGGTAAGGTCTGAAATGGCTATTGTTAGATGCGTAGTAGAGGAAAAGTAAAAACTACACACTGCAAATGAGTAATATTAATATTGTTTGATAACTGAATGTTTGATTATGGTAATTCGTTGGTCGACCACATTGCTAATTTTGCATATGTTGCAATGCTGAGGCTGTCTTCAGTATACAGGATGATCACTTGTCTGGAAAACAGAGAAATGTCACGAAAGAAATCTTGTCATGGAAAATTGCTAAAAAAATTCAGAAAAAATTGCATCAACAGCCTTTTTGTATCGCTCATTTAGTACATTATGCCAATTATTTTATGCTGTTAATTGCTGAATTTTACTCACTAGTGTTTGTGTTTAACATTTATTCATCTTATTCATTTATCTTACATTTTAGTACTAGGGTTAGGTTACCATAGTTGAGTACTGTTTAAAATGGTCAGATGTGTCTCAAATCAATCACCAGGGTATTTCAGTGTCTGGAAATTGGTCACCCTAAGTATATGCATATTTAAAACTGTGTATGCATACACAGCTCTTCTACCTATGGAGCTAGGTTGAAATTGTGTAACATTGTTGATATGTACAGAGAACTGTGTAGTGTGAACGCTTTTTGGTGATATTGCGTCTATGTTCAGAGATTGTTTTATCAGTTGAAACATTTTTATCATGCTGAAGTCATTTTGTAGTTTGCGTTGTTAGTTGCTGTGAATAATTTCCGAATACTGCTGTTTTTTTTCTGAAGCTGTGTGCAAGATAAAGTTGTAAAACTGAAGTGAAACTTGTGGCTGGATTGTAATTATGTATAAAGTTTACCATATATTCGTCATATTTACACAGACACAAATTGTATTTTACAAGTCGAATCCGTAGTGCACGTTGAATTGTGTTTCATGCAGTTTTTACGATTTGTCAAAACACTTTGGAATTCACTAATCACTGGCATTCGTCACTTTTACATTTGTTGATGTTTACAGTGAACTTTTTACTGACATAGCAGCTTACCAGAATGTGCTTTATTCGTGGCATGTTTGACAGTATCCTAGGTTTCCTTGTGTTATATATACACTTTTGACGTCTCTGTGAGCTTTTCAGCAAGTGATCACATTCACACGTACTGTCCAGTTTCAGATCTGTGCAGTAGAAGACAACAAGCTCAACATTACATCTGATTAGGGAAGCCATCCCGGAGTCCCTGACACCCGGACAGCCAACCCTGGAATTTTTACCCCAGGGGTGGAGGAGGGATCCCCGTGCCCCCGTTTGTACCTAGCTGCAGACGGCTTACATTGCAGACAGCATCTATCTCGTTATTCTGCTAACTGTGAGCTGCTGCAGCAGACTATCTGGTCACACAGTCACATCCATGCATGATGCTTGCTGCGTCAGCGGCGTGACTGATACGACACTGCATGTGCAGGCTGCATCGCCAACAGACGTCTCACTGCTACACTGACAGTCCCCTAATTCCTAGTCGTCACCTTCTTTCAGGACTCACTGGATATTTGACCGAGCTGAAGAATAGCACACTTTTGATTTAGGACCTATTTATTCCAGGCACTAGTTTTAACCGGTTAACGACAACAAAAGCATTTTACATCAGCTTATACCTATAACGCTTGCATAAATTGATTGCAAATGTTGCAGACATGCCAACCCTCACCCATCTGGCTTGAGTGTCGTGCGTTACTGCCTGCTAAAATATTATCACACATTTTAGTTTCTACTAATTTAGCTTCACTTTCAACATTTTGTCACTTCAATCAACAGAAAATAGTTTACATTAGGTTCAATTTTTAACTTAAAACAATAAAAAAGTGTAGCCTGCATTACATGGAAGAGAGGAGGGGATCATTCGCACTTATTCTTTCTTACCAATTACTATATATCTGTTGTTCTGCCCCAGGGGTAAGATTTTCTACCCCCAAATCCTCGGGGGTGAAAGTCTGTGGATGGGGTTGGTTTTCCCACATCTGATGCCGTATGTTTGGGCACACTGTGCATACCAAAATGTAGAATCCAACGATTAGCCTAGTGTCAAATACAGAACTCTAGCGAGTGGTTTTCACACAAAACAGATGAATCGCAGCAATCACACAGTTAGCCAGCATGATACTGAGTTTACCTCATCCATAGACATCATTGAATGATATGGTTAGTTATGTTATGACACTAAATAGAGCTGTCGAAGCATTAATCTTTTAACGTATGCATTAACACGTTAATGACACATTATATTGCTGAAGAGTGACTGGAATGACAGCTGACAAACTTGTGGCTGTGTCGCAGAACTATGACAGTAGCGATCGAACAGCAGCAAAACTATTTTTGATTACATGTATGTTGCTCAGGCGTCAAATAACCGCAGATTGATGAAATGTTAAATTTAGCAAATTTACACGTCTGCATTTCTTTAAAAGCGCGTTAGTTTTTTTAACGCATGTTAACGTGTTAATATGACAGCTGTAATACTTAACGCTAGTGTTGCTCAAACATGAAGCTCACAGTAAAAAAATTTCTCTGACATGGTTTTCCTGCCAACACCTCTTACTGCAGAACTGCACAATTCTAAATATTCCAGACAACTGTTTCAAGTCACTGATCAATGTTCGGCATAGATATCAAGTTAACTAAATGGAGTGTATTATTCCTGGTTGTCGTACAATATTTTTTTGCTGGAGTATTCAGTGTGTAAGAACTTCTTTCACTATATGAAATATGTTGCATTTTCAACACTAATAAAAACTGGCATCAGCTTGTTCACCAGCTTCTGTAAACAAAGTCATAGAACATGTGAATTTATTCCGACAACACAGTCTGTCAATGTATAAACGACAAGTTGATTACGTGCTGACATGCACGAAGTCTGGTGCAGTTTATTTAATAAATGTTAACTTTTAGTTCACAAATGGCAACTTTTCATAGCATAAAAATTTGAATTTGAGCACAAATTCAACGAATTCTTTCAGACTCAAGTATGTTTAACTTTCTGCATTTGTGTGTGACCTTAATGACCACAAGATTTGTAACTTTTTTTTTACATTTTTTCAATCAAACATCATTAAAAAATATTGGTTTTGACAAAATTTGGCAAAATTAAAGTCATACACATTGAACAGCCTATAATGTCACAAGCTGAAATCATAGTGTGCACTTTTGCACTATTCAGATATACACATACAGTTAGCCAGCACACCATGCGTTAAAAGCAATAATGGATTACCGGTAGCTAGAGACCACTTGATTTTTACCACAAATCACAACAGTGTTCATGAGTAACGAAAGCGACGTATCGACGAGAACAACCAGAAAACTGAAGCAATGTACCTGGTATCAAAATTAAACGTGAAGCACTAGAAAACGATGTTCGTTGTGCAGTCGGTGTATGAAGCAAGATGTGAGAGTTAAACGTGCCACGACAACAAGTGCTACAATATCACAGAAACATTCATTGACTGCTGTATAGCGTATGCGTAGTTAGAACTGGAATCCTTGTGTTGGAGCGCTAGCCGCGAAGGAATAGACGCCGCTGTCGGTTGCCTCAGGTGCGACTGCCGCATCCTCTTCCTCTTCCTACAACAGCAATATATCATGCGTCAATCACTGCTACTCTTTGAATAAACTCACTCACGGGTGGATACAGTAAGTTAATTAAGTTATCAAATTGCAACCTTCATACAGCTTTTTGTTAATATCTCGGCAATCTCTGCTGCCTTGCTTCCTTTCCGAGGAAGGCAGATGCTGAAGCAGCAACAAATTAGTAGCAAATGAAGGGTGTAATCTGATGAATTCACATATCACGTTGCACGATTTGTGTTAGCAAAAACCGCAGAGTATAATTTCCGTCATTCAGCTGTGTCCAGACTCCAGAATTCCCCCAAACATGCGAGAGTAAGACAACAATTCAGTGAATACAAACTGACCTTGGTAAGCTTTCTTAGAATCACTAACAGCCATCCATTTGCAATATCACAATATCACTGAGAAATTTCACAATAAACATGTTAATTGCTGAGTGCTGATGTGTTAATTTTCAGAAAGAGGCTATCAAAAATGGTGTATTCAACATCACAGATGCATTTCAATAGTCAGTATTAACAGACAAAAATAATTTGTAAGACATTTGAAATTTTGCACAGTGTGTAAAACAATGTTAGATGTGTATACGTGTTGATGAATTATATTTTAACCTGACATATTCTTCTGTACATTATTAATGGCTTGATGCAGCTCATGGTTGTACTTTCCTACTACATTTGCCAATGCTCAGAAATAATCTAATCTCTCTCCTTTCACAAAAAACAGTTTGGCTAAAAGTATGAAAATAAAAAAATCGGCAGCTACAGTTACAAAGCATGATTGTCAAACTTACGTCAGAAAAGTAAGTTTCAATAAGTCGAAGTGCTGCCTTGTAGACTTGTTCGTTTTCATGGTTCTGCAGCTGTTCAATCTTATCAAGTCCACCAACCTCTTCAATCATCAAACAGATTCCTTCTGCTTGCTCGCATTTTGCTGCCGCCTGTTAACATCAGAGTTAAAACAAAAATTCAAAAACTCAACAACCAAATATCTTGGCCATCCATCTGTGCCTCTGTGCTGAGCACCAGCTAAGACGAGGGCGTAAACAGGCACAATGCCCGACAGGACCCCTGATCTCATGGTTTAAAGTGGCGTTTGGTGGAAGGCTAAGCATATGAAGATCAGTGCCACCCTACGGGCTTTAGTTTACAGGGCAACAATCATATCATAAAAAACCTGCAATAAAAGTTACAGCAAATATACCTTGTATTTTACTAAAATGACAGATTACAGTGCTAAAGATGATGAAAATCATGTAGACGCTCCTGCAGTACCTTTCAATTATTTCTTGCTATGATACAGGCTAAACCCGAAACTTGTAGTACAGCAGACAGTATAGGTGCAATATGAAGGCCAAAAATGTAAATGACTGATAATCCAAAACTACAATGATTCATTCAGCACTAAAGTTCACCCACATCACAACTTGAAGTTTCAATTAACAATGTGCATGTTAATTATAAACATGCCCACAGTCTACAATGCACCAATTAATGAAGTATGATGCATATGGACAACTTGACAAACAATTATTCACCTGTAAAATGTTGCTGACTGCGTCAAGAACGATCGTGATGACTTTGGCATCCTTCACAGTGAGCATTTCACAGAGGGGCTTGATGGCACCAGCCTGAACGCAGTAGGCAATCTGCTCCATCGAGCCACCAGACGTCAGGTTTGTTATCACCCAAACTGCCTCCTTCTGGCTCTTGAAGTCGCCCTGCTCAAAATTACAAATGAAATGTCAAAGACGTAGTTGAGTCCCGCAATATTACGCTATACCATAGCAGGCATGGAAACTCGATGTCTATAGTGGAATTCACAGCCCATGAGCCTGTTCGATTTAACACCACAGCAAACACACAGACACATCTTTCACAAAAATCTGGTTATCACGTAATTTCTCACACGTCGAAAAGTGCAAAGATTTCCACATCTACGTCTTAAAAATAAGTATGTGCACTTTCTGCAATGCCAAAGTCTATCAAATAGTTTATTTGCATGTTATCTTGTAATTCTGGCTCCATCGCCTGCCCATCGTATTTCAATAAAAATTTCTGGTTATCTCCAGATTATGCAGAGCTGACAATCACCTTGTCGATGATTTGGATAACGAGAGGAATAAGGCCATTGTCGATGACGGCTTGAATCTGGTTCACATTGCCAGCAGTAATGTTTGAGATCATCCACGCAGCCTCCTTCTGAATGCTGTTCTTCTGATGTGTGAGAAGAGCCGTGAACAGCGGCAGACAGCCCTGGTCTATGACGAACTGCACAAAACACAGCAGCCGCATCATCACGACATGCGTATATCAACAGCGAAGCAACATCAACCATGTATGTTCACACGACCAATCTTAACATTCGCATCTACACGGTTCTTGCCCATATGTCGAAATCAAATTCAAGGACTTTCAAGGACCATACGAAGAATATATAAGGAAAACTAAATTAAATCAAACCAGCACTTTTATTAGCATATATAAGCAGGTGCAGTTTACATTCTACAATTTTACACCTTCAAGCGTTAGCACACTAGAGATTTCTCAAACGATAGTGTGCTATATAAATGTTCGCTTATTATTATTATTATTAATCAAAAGCTGAAATTATCAGAAATTACCACTCAGACTCAGGCAACACTGATTCTGAAAATCACTTGTTTGGTCATGATGTTTTAGAAAATCAAATTCAAGCACTTTCATGAACCCGTATGAGCCCTGCATTTAGTTCAAATTTTCTACTATCATCATCAAGAATGATCAAACAAGCTCTTGCACAGTATGCGTTAAGCAGAGATTTAAGGTTTATAGCTTTACAAAAAAATGTATTGGAGGTCAGTCTTATTGAGCAATGGCAGACAATAATCACACATAGCAACAATGATGCACACAAAAATGTTTCTTTATCAGCAATGCCAGCCCAGCTGTATGAGAAGCTGACCTGTTGCAATGTGTTATGATTACTATACAATAAAACTTTTAATAATCATTATTTCCACGCCTGAACTTGTTATTTACTCAGCGGTAACCAAATGACAGTACAATACAAAATTCGCTTACGAAACTATACTGCGTTCAGAAAAAAAACACCCTCTCGTTTTCTTTCATATCTCCGTAAAAAATGTTGAGATCTCCACAAAAGTTTCAGGAAATGTTTAGGAGGGAACATATATTCCACCAGTGAAAAGTTGGGTAATCTTTGCTACCTGTGACGTCATTTTTCCGTGCTTGTAAATTGTGGGTTTTACCGTTGAAGAACAGGCTTTTTGACAAATGTTTGCGAGTCAGCAAGGGTTAGGACCAGCAAGTTTTTGGAAGATGCTTCCTTACAATACACAGATAATTGAATATTGATGCAATAAAATGTTTACATAAAAAACATTCCATGACCGGCAGTAATAAGCCACTTGACCGATAGCGAGCAAGTGGTCATGCACGCAGTGACGCGGTGTGCGTACACCTGTCAGCCTCAAAAAAGTTGAGGATCTCGCACTCAGCCAAGAACATAAACCACGAAAACAGTTCACAATGGAAAATTGTGTAATGGATTAGCATATTTTTCGGTTCAGTCAACACAATGACCAATTGGTGTGTTTTAACATTTCTTCAAATGTCTGTCTTTAACGACAAATCACACATGGAAATATGACGTCACCATGACGTCACAGGTAGCAAATAATATGTAACTTTTTACCTGTGGAGTACGTGTTTCTTCCTAAACATTCTCGGAAAATTTTATGCAAACTGGAACATTTTCCACAGAGACATAAGAGAAAATGTGTGGGGTTTTTTTCTGAACACAGTGTAAAGTGCATTTCTGTAGTACAGTGTCAGTGTCATGATGCCAAACTGAGAATGTAAAAGCAATGAAGGCATAACATGCACAAGAATAACAGGCCTAATCAAAAAAAAATGTTATAAATATCTTAGCAATAGGGAAGCAATACCTGAGTCTGTGAATCATCTCCGGTGACAATGTTACCAATGGCACGCAGAGCCGGTGTGAGAACTGATATTTCAGTAGACTTTAGCAATTCAACCAAATTCGGTACTACACCTGTAGACCGAATCAAATAACATGCCAAATCATCCATGAGATCAACCTAACGGCCATATAAAACACAAGTAAATATGCAATTATGAACGAAAGAGACCTGAGCAAGACAGGCTTAATTATTGTAACATAGTCGACACCGCTGTACGCTTGACAAATAAACTGCACGTATTTAGCCGGAATGAAATTCGGTTAGCATCATCTTGGCCACAAGCGTAGCAAAATTCCCTGACTTTTCCAGTCACGGAATGACAATTTCCCTGAGATTATCGAAACAATAACACTATTGCACAAATGTCATAAATGGTATTAAGTAATGAAATGGTATTAATAAAGCAATATGCAAATGACAGAGGCCCTTTTTGAGGGACCAGAGGGGTAAAGCCCCCCTGAAACTGAAACACGTCTAGCTTTTGGACGTTCAATGGAAGCCGCAAATTTGCCCGCTTTTTTAATATTTGGAGATGCCAAAAATCACAGTTATCCGCAGTCTGCATGATCCAAGATCATTTTCCATGACTTTTCGAAAATAACATTTTTCCCTGATATTTCCCTAACTTTCCCTGACAACACAAATTCCCCGACTTTTTCCACTTCTCCCTGACCTGTAAGAACCCTGCACACATATATAAACTGGGATAGCAATGACAGTTGGTCAAAAATACACGGAAAAAGCAATTTTAACTTTGATAACTGTAGCAGTGTAGCTGTGACGTTTCTGTATGATGACAACATCAAATCGAAGCAGATTTGTGTAGTGGCATATTTTTTACGTGACCGATACTGACAGACGGCAAACAGAAATTAGTTCATCTGTGCATTCAATTCAGCTAGTAAGTGTGCAGAACACACAGACCGGCATTGATAACAGCCTGGATCTTATCATTCGGCCCGTCGGTGATGTACGACAGAGCCCAGCAAGCATCAGACAGAACCTCGCGATCAGAGTGATGGACAAGCATAGCAAGTGCCGGCAGGCACTGGGACACAGAACTGAACGGAGGTGGCGGGTTCTTGTTACGACAGAGGTTCGACAGCGTCCACGTCACATTGCGCAGGAACGGCACCGGCGTGTCAATGCTGACATAGCATAGCAGTGGCTCCAGACAGCCATTGCTCAGCACGTGATCACGCAGGTCCGGCCCGTCACCTACCAGCAAACACATCTCATACCTTTTACTGCATATACGGTACCATTATCTCTAGGGTCCACAGTCTTCCGCAGGCCACAAAATTTTGAACCAAGCTGCAGAATTTTACATTTACCGCAGAATTTTGATATTTCCGCGCAATTTCACGGAATTTTGCAGAAGTTAAAAATTCATCGATGATTAGTAAGATTAATGACTTCACGACATTTTTATCACAAAAAAAATCAAACTGACCTGCCGAAAGCTGTGGGCCATACTAATAGCTGTCACAATATGGCACAATCATAAATAAATGCAACGCAACCTGACAGACTGCATTTTCAAAAACGAAAAGAATATAGGTAATTTCTTTGTACGTTGCTAGCATAACTCAGCTCAATGTCACTATGCCAGCCGGCCCTTTAGAAATTAAAGTTTTTGAACAGGATAGAGCTCAGTTTACTCACAATGGAAGGCCGCAGTGAGCCATGGAATTTGAACAATTTTGCCACGGTAAGCCGCAAAATTTTGCAAACTGGCCCGCGGAATTTGGCAAAATTTTCCATGGAAAACTGTGGGCCCTAATTATCTCCTGTCATACACTCAACTGCGATACATGGAAACATCACATAGTAATAATAACATCGACAATTTCAAAGTGGCTCAACATGGCAACACAATTACAAGGCCATAATGTGTCTGGTCTACACAAATAGTTAGCAAAAAAATGTCTTTAGAGTACAACATAAGAGTTGACTGATTCAATGTCTGCCAGAAGCTGATTCAACACTTTGGATCTTGCAATGGCAAATGACTGCTGGAGCATGCAACAAAAAGTTGGCTATATGTCAAGGCATCTAGTAGAATACTGCATTTAGAGAAAACGACGTCAGAGAAAAAAAACAAGGTTCCCTTGTCTTTTTCATTGGTAGATGCAAATGGTGGACAACTTGACAGGAAACAATGTTTATCTGAAGAAAGCAGTTTAATGTAAAAGTGTTTGGGAATCACTAAGACCGTAATCGATTTAGCAATAACTGAAACCGCAATATTACGCAATGACACGAAGCATTGTGTGCCTGCATAGAAACCAGTTTCATGCAATCCACTTACACATCAAAACCTAAACCCGAAACTGGTTTCAGTTTTGCTAAATCAATTATGCCCTAAAAAGCATTAAAAACTAAAGATCATCCAAAACTAAAAAGTTACAAAACCATCAATGCTTGTTACATCATTTGTCAATACAATGACACCAGATATAATTCAGATGCACAAAATATTTACTGAAAACAAAGCAAAAAACCTGTAGCATAATAAAGTTAGATTATAAGTAATATAATATCAAATACTATAATAATAAACTATCAAATAATAATAATATCAAAATCTGTCTGAACAGTACACACCGGCAATATTGCCCAGTGCCCATACAGCCTGCTCTGCCACATTACTGTGCTCTGACGACAGAAGTCGAATGAATGGCACGACAGCCCCCGCCTTGATCACGGCTCGGGTCTGAGTCGACGTGCCTGACGCTACGTTAGTCAGAGCCCATGCAGCTTCAAACTGAATGTCAGGTCTGTCAACATAGTACAGTTACAAAGTTATATAAATACAATCATACGCTACTGCTACAAACCAGCCTGGATGAACATGGAACATCTATAAATTGACATTATGCTACTGAACAGTAAACATATAGGGATTAGAGCTGAGCAGCGTGCCGCAGCAGTATTACAGGCAGACTAATTACGTGCAGCACATCTTAGCCATCGCAATTCTGTCCGTCTGTCTGTCCATCCGTCACACGGGTGGATCAGTAAAAAACGGTGCAAGCTAGGATCACCAAATCTTCACTATCGGCTGCGTGGAAGACTCTAGTTTTAGAAACCGTAAAGCTTTTCCATAAATTCGAAGGGGGTCACCCCGAATGAAAGCACTAAATGAGAGGGGGGTAGGAAAAATCTGCGATATCCAGCCAATATGGCGTTGGCAAAGCAATAGGTGGCGACCTCTGGTGAGTACAAGTAAAATGCTATAGACACTATAGCCGCGGGTCATCTGGCACCCTCTGGTTACTGACTTAGACTTTGTTTTACTGTCCTTTCAAACACGCACCACAGCTGTTGCGCGTTCCCATTTGCGTTAGCAGATCACTTGTTTTACTAACATAATCAAAAATATGTCACTTAATGCTTGGTGCATTTTAAATTAAAACCTGTTAATACATAACACTTATTCACTATATATTACCAGTACTAAAGCAGTACAACACAGCAAATGTTTAATTCAATTAAATACTACAACAGCAGTGTACTACAAAATGTTGGTCACTATGCAATTAAAGTGCAAGGCATTGAGTCTGTAAAATGTGCATAATCATAAACCGTTTGATTTTGTACCAGGCCTAACAGGAAGTAACAATAGAAATAATGGATGGTCCATCAAATGCTAACCAAAAGCCAAATGCAATTACAGTGAAACAATATGCAGCAATCCATTGCCCGTATTATTGAATGCCGACCCTGATTCGTAAATTCTAGAACAATAATCCAACTAATCTAACTTAATTTTCTAACTCAAGATTTATTAACAACATGAACACAAAATAGTACTAAAAATCTAAAGTATTTCAACACAAAAAAAACTATGTTACTGCACATCATCAACAACAATTTATCCTATTCATTTCCCAGCCCAACCCAGTCCTGTCAACATCCGTCAGGATTGTCGACCTAGCATGTGACCTGCGAGTGGTCATTGACAATGGCTTAACGATGTCTGACCACGTCACTGCAGTCAATCGTTTGGCCTACTACCAGCTACATCAGCTACAAGTGATTGTGCATTCGTTGTCAGATGATGCCAAGAAGATGCTAGTTCAGTCGTTCGTGTCAACTGGACTACTGTTAACGCACTACTGTATGGCATCTCTGGCGGTCTGATTCAACGGCTGCAGTCGATACAGAATGCAGCAGCATGGCTCATCACTGGAGCTCATCGATGTGACCACATCATTCCAGTACTAAGACAGCTTTATTGGCTGCCTGTGAAGCAGACAATCGACTTCAAACTGGCGGTGCTAACATACAAGTCTCTGCATGGCCTAGCTCCGCACTTGTTGGATGACTGCCAACTCAACACTCAAGAAAAAAATTCAAGTACTTTTCAAGGACCTTAAACTCACTTTTCCAGACCTATTCCGTCGGACGTTTCTGCCAACACTAATTAAGTAATCCAGCAACTCAGCAAGTAAAATGTTGTGTACTGGATATTTTTGATGTGTGAATTAAGTGCAAAATTTTAATGCTAGGTATTAATGATTACTGTACTTAGATTCAAGGACTTTCAAAAACCTTTTGCATCAAATTCCAAAACTTTCAAGGACCTATTCCATTTTCAAGGACTTTCCAGGCCCTGGAAAAATGAGCATTTTTTCAAGGACTTTCAAGGCCCTGTGGCCACCCTGTCTCTGACCCTCTTATTTTTCCCTGACTTTGAAATATAAAATTCCGATTTTTTCTGATTTTTCCCCGACTTCCCCTGACTGCAGGAACCATGCTGACAGCATTAAATAACAACATTAATGATATAGCTCTGACCTGTCGCAACGAGACAGAAACTCTACAAGACGCGGGAGGACGCCGGCTTGAATGACGTCATCAATGGGAGGTTTGCGTTCACGTGACAGCATGCGACGACAACTCTGAGTGGCCTCAAACTGTACATCACTTGCAGAGCTCTGGATTCCAGCAATGATATCCGGCAAACTCAGCACCGGTGCCTGCTGCTCAACCGCAGTTCACAATACAACGATGCATAGCAGCACTGGTACTGGTACTGGTAAAGCACAATGAAAGTGAAACGGCAAGACATCTTAGCTACATTTTCGATGGAATGCGAAAAAAATTGAAAACAACTTTTTACACGATACATTTTAAAGCCTTTTCCCCAGTGTTTTTAAAGCTCGAATGTAAAGTTTGTTAATAAATAACACACAAATGTGCTTCCTCTGTCATTTTGTAATAACATAAATATTTAATTAAGTTTTTCATCTAACTTTGTTGTTTGACTTTAGGATGCTCTGCGATAGGATGTTTTGTCACTCTGCTGTCGACAAATAAAAGTCATAAAGTGCTGTGCGGTGGTCTGTCTCTGTTATTAGAAGTTGTTGTAGCTGTGTAGTTGAAGTAAGTCTGGAACCAAGAGATCAAAATCTGTTGGGAGTGTCGGCTACGTTAAAACATGACATGTGAAACCCGATATCACTGCAAACACAATATTTACTTAACGCTGCTGTAATCTGCAACCGTGTAGTAAATTAGCTTTAGCTTATGTCAGCTTTTCAGTCACAATGAAAACACTATCTATCATCATATTACAAGCTATAATGTTGTTCCGACTACGTAATGACGTATATGACAGAAGTTCAAACAGCATGGAAAGTGGGAAAATGAAACTAACCTGAGCATTTTTGTCCTGCAGCGGTGATCCTGGTTCACTTTCGTCGTCCATGTTACGGCGCTTTGACAACTGGTCATCTTTCTTGGCTTTTCGCAGTTCCACACTGACTTCAGATCGATGTCGTCGCAGATCCTTCCCACAACACAACAGACAATTACCGGTTACTACACAACGACACTGTGATTATTCAACAAAAGTTCAACTGCTTTCTTGTCCTTATCATCAAAAAATTATTTGTTCATAAACACAATCTGCCAAGATGAAGGCACATGCAGAGTAACGTAAATAAACAGATCAACATCACTAGTTACTAACAAAAGCAAGAAAACATGATATTAACAGCAAAAAATTTTTCATTATCACTGTAACACTACCAAGTCGAGTACCATTGTACTGCGTAAAACTGGTATGACTAATTACCACAACAAACAAAACAAACCACAACAAGCCACAGATCAGCACGGACCACAGCTGAGAATAACGAACTGCAGAGAAGACACGTCTCCATCTGTTTCTGCCGTCACTTTCACTGTCCGTTTCCAGTCATATCCCCGTGTCGTTTGGGGTCGTTTAACCTCGCCGTCTGGGGTCATTTAACCTCGCCGTCGTCGACATCTCCATCCATTCGTTTTATCCGTCGTCTTCGTTGCCGTCCACTCGTCTTTTACGTCGTCTTCTCCATCATTATGGTCCACTGTGGCCCCGTTGTGGTCCACTGTAGGCTCGTTAGGGTAATTAGTCATACCCGCGTAAAATATACGACCATGTTGTATCACAATAAACCAAACATTGTTTGATAAAATGTGCTGGAGTTATGACTGCAGCAAAGTGCCAATATTATCACTGTCAGACGAGACATTTACAACTTACCGTGACATCTTTTCCTTTGTTTTTGTAGTTCTTCAGACGATTCTCAGACATTGTTATGATCTGTTTTTACTCTGCAACGGAAACACATGTACAAATTTACAAAATGTTTACAATTCGTGCACAAGAAAACACCAATAGCATGGACTGGAAAGAACAGATGAATACGGGTATAAAGTCGATATCAAATCTATTTTCACTGCGGCCCTGTAGGCATGAGGTGCAGACAATTAGCTGACAAACCAGTTGGGTGACGGACATTAGGGCTACAGCGAACTTGACCTCGCTCACGGGGAGCAAAATTACACCGTCCCCAATATCATGGACATTTACGCAGTTCTTCTTCTTTATCAGTAGATGGTCAAACGTTCAACTTGTTGAAGACTCCAGGCGGTGTCTGGCTTTTTCACCCTCTGCTGGTTCGCCCCCTGGCTTGTTCGCCCGATAAGTTCGAAGTTAAACGTAAGGTTTCCCATTAGTAACAGTTTCGACAAACAACGCTTATGTCCCACTATACTCTTGCGACTTTTAAGGTAGCATTAATAACAGAAATTAGTTCATCATTACACGAAATGCGACTTTTATTGAACTTTTCACCACTCATTCACACACGAACGATACCGCTCGCACAGTTTGTATGCGCGCACGTGATTGGACTATGAACAGAATGATTCAAGATTTGACATTCACAATAAATAAGTAGGAATAAAATGTGTCGTAGACTCGTAGTGACCAGTGACTAGTGACTGAGTGACGCCGACTTGTTCTGTTGCGTTGCGAAGTCTGATCAACTCTCAAGTTTTTAACAATTAATTGGTAGATCTCGTAAACGTCGGGATCTGCATCTGTTTTTGGGGTACGATATGTCATGTGTCTGTCATCTGTCTGTCCGTAACTTTACGTCGTAGAGGGTCGACGATGGTATTATTGGATAAGGCGACGGCGACTTTACATAGGCTGTCAAAAGTAACCACGTTTCTATCTGCGGCGGTTGGGCTGCAATTTTGAATGCAGCATTGCTGCCTGCAGCCATCACCCACCGTATCGTATCCCTATGTTGATTGATTCTAGCATTCAGTAAAACAGTGTCACCATGGCGTGAATAAGACTGTAGTCACTCTGGAAAATTGTTTTTTTTTCCGCGACCTGACATCGGACGCTGGCCTTCGGATAAAGGAGAGCCTACGGTCGGCACACCCCAGCAACAGCTGAGATTCTTGTTTTCCAAGACGCAGGTTGCATTCATGTACGACTACAAATATAGGGTCTAGTGGACGCTTTTGAAGCGCTCTTGGTTTGTACTTCCTACTAGCATTAAATATGTTAGTAAGCAGAAAAACGTTTGATAAAAATTATAAATAAACTCTCAAATAAATAAACCTTTTGCTGCTCAACGAACAGTATTAAAGCACCGAAGATTAAGATCTGTTGCTGTTATAGTACTGATAAATTAATTTTGGCTGATTAAATAATAGCGTGCTGATGTCATTATTCATTTGACTCAGTAACGTAAATAATGAGGAACATGTAGAGTAAAAACGACAGACAAGAAAATATTATAGAAACACAAAGCATATAAGTATTCAGTTTAATTAGCAGGTGCGCCAACGTACATAATATCCATAAATATCCATATCGACGACAAGCCTGGTGAGCACCCTGTTTGTTGAGCGAGTGAGTGACGTAAGAGCTAGAGTCTGCTAGACGGAGTTTATCACAGACGACCAGTTTGCACTGGCCGAGTGTCAATCATTGTCCACTGGTAAAGTGAACTGTCACTTTGTCATTGTCTCGTGTTGAAATGGTATGCTTCATGTTAAATGTCGCACGTTCGGACGATTGGACGAATTCTGCGCCCTAGAAGTCGGAGGTAAGCTTAGCTAGGCAGTGTTCACATAAACACGAGTAGGAGTCCGGCACTTTACGGATTCCCGTATACGAGTTCCGGCAAACACGAGTTTGCGTGTATTACAATGGCGGCCGTTCACATACAAACGAATACGGGTTACCTGTAAATTTCACTCGTGCGAGTAGTTTCTGTGCAGGTCTGTTTGCCGGAACTCGTATACGGGAACCCGTACAGTGCCGTACTCGTACTCGTACTCGTGTCTGTGTGAACGCAGCCTAATGGGGTGTTTTCACGATTCAGCAAACGTCCAGCATACTTCCAGCAAATGTATTCAAAATACACGTGCTCGACGTTTGCTGGACGTTTGCTGGATCGTGTAAAGTTGTAAACACCCTTTAAGGCTACGTATTATACCGTACAGGAATATTTCACGACGTTATTTTTGTGTATGCCTAGTTGTTTTATGGTGACGATTAGTTGTATTGCATTGTATTGTATAAATGCAGCACTATAACAACGTAGATGCAATAATGTGAAACAAAGATATTTGGACGGCATTTTTCTGCATAGTTTGTATGCCGTCGTGAATATCTTTTACCTTTGCATGACGGCGCACAATTGAATGATGTAAATTTGTTTGCAGACGATTTTTAGTCTAAGTGTGAAAAGTTCAGTCAGTTTATTTGCTGTGATTGACAGTTGTCGACAGTGACGATTAGAAATGATTGAAGACTACGTACCGACGTCCTACTGTGACATTTCATCACGGTGCTATAGCAAGCTGATGTACTCGCCTCGGTCCATACAGTCAGCAGATTCAGCAACAGGCCTCTGTTGTTCTTATATTTGGTGTCATTTATATTATGGAATTGTGACATTTCAGTTGTTTAAATTTATAAAAAAAAAGATATTTGACTTGATTTCGACCTGGTATCTTTTTGTTTTTTTCTGTTATGCAACTTAAGTCACTAAGCCTGAGCGACTTGGTTAATGGGCCCCCTACATGTGTGAAAATAGTCCAGCCGTGAGCTTGATTAACAGTTGATGAGCGTTATTTTGAAGATAGACTTTCATGATCGAGTGGTGAATATATTGAACCGCATTTTGATTCAAAACTTTTTTTGAACTTATTTAACGTACGCTAAATAAAAAAAGAAATAATTAAAACTGCGGTTAAAATGTGTAAATTTGAAACAAAGTGCAAAATGCACACAAACGATGTCATAAACATGGCTAAATAACGCTAAAGCGTGAGGGATATGGCCTACATCTAAATACCATGTCATCAAAGAAATACATAGGCCTACCTTTAAAAATAGACAGTTTATTAAACGACCAATAGGCCTTATTTTGTGATAGTTCTGTTAAGTATTCGTAGACATATTTACTACTTCACTTCAAACATAAATTCATTCAAATACGATCAAGCACCTTGCCTTTGTTTATATGCATCTTTACAGTTGTACTTGTACTTTGCTGTAGTACAGTTTGTACTTGTATCACTGCAGCACTGCGCATTGCGGCACGTTGCTTCGCTTAAATAGCTCAACTGTTAACTCTGTTGTAAGATGACATGCGACTATTGACCGACTGACTGGGCGCCTCTAAAATACTGCACCACGACGTGTTGTTTGAAATCAATAATTAAATTTCTTCGCACAATCATTGCTTTTTTAAAAAAATTTAGCAATAACAAAATTTGTACGCGAGCGATTCAGGCAGCTGTTCGTTTACTTCACACATGTACGTTGCTTCGCTTTTTTCTTTGTTTCAGTTTGTTTTAGTTTGTTTTTGCTTTTTTTTGCTTTTTTGTTGTATAGTTATAGTTAAGACAGTTCATTAACCATATCTTTACGCACGAGGGTCTACGGTTCTTCTCTCTCTTTGTCGCTCAGCTATTCTTCGGCATGTTACGGATGTCTGCTGTCGCTCGCTCACGGTTTTTATTTAGACGTATTTTCTAACTGCATAAAACTGAAACGTCGTGTTTTGGGCGCACGTGGACAGCGACATTGACTACGTCTGACTATTTACCGGTATATGCAAAACCGGACAGTAGGGGCTTAATTAATAGTTCTTATAATACAGTGATAGAAAACGCGTTGAATGGCATTGCTGCTGTTGTTACATCAAGCGTGTGTTGTGTTAGTACAATGTTACCGTGTCTTAAATTTTCGGTTGTTGAGTGGTTATACGTTGTGTCTTTTTGCGAGCACGAAAGCTACGATCTTAAGTAGCTATGTCTAAATG
>Ga0209367_1004619_pt1 | contig 19045 bp, 8 predicted proteins | sample WorMetLIZISLAND2_FD_187412 | JGI IMG/M metagenome (GOLD analysis project Ga0209367, IMG submission 187412) | Marine gutless worms symbiont microbial communities from Max Planck institute for Marine Microbiology, Germany - Olavius geniculatus... ... | reverse complement strand
AGGGGCAAAGGGACCATGCTCCCTTTTAAGTACCAAAAGTCGCCTTTTTCTATGCTTTGCATGTGCATTATAAATTCACGGTGCTGGCATTGGTGGCGTGGCGTCGTTGGTAACGCGTTTCGGCTGAAACGAAGTTACTCTACTTCGGGCCCGGTTAGTACTGCGATGGGTGACTGCCTGCGGGCAGGAACTGCTATAGGCTTTCGCGCGTCCCGTGGGCATTAGCTCAAATTTCTTGTTAAACAACGGTCAAACGCCATTGCAAAAACAGAACATAACAGAGCATAATCGTTACAATATCGATAAGAAAAAAAAGAAAAAAGGAAAAGAAAAAAGAAAATAAAATAAAATGAAATACGGTAGAGCTACAACAGATCTACATGCAAAATCTAATATGCATCACCAAACAAATATCGCAATACAAACGAACGTTTGTACAAGTTATAGTGGCACTGAGGCAAAGCAAAAATATGATGAATATTAATTAAGCGTAGCTGCGTTAGAAATAGGCGCTAATGTAGTCACGTCAGGCGCAATAGTGCCCAATATTCCGTCGATTTTTGACCAGTTAATAACTAGTACGTATTAGTGAGCGTTTTATAACGTGACTTAGAGCACGTATTTGGCGTTGAAATCATAAAATGTAACCAAGCGTTTTTGTTTGAATCTGTGCAGCGTGCAGGTCAAGCCAGTTTCGCTGTGGTTCGGGTGAATGCAAGTATAGGTATGATCGATGTGATGGTGACTGCGATTGTCGCGACTGCAGCGATGAATCCAACTGCAGTCAGTTTATTTTATCATTACTCTCTAAAAGTCCGTATGTTATCTACGCTATTGATTTAAAAAAAGAAATCCTTTAACTTTTACACTTTATTTCCATTTTCATTTATTTTGTCGCGGCTGTCGTTTGCGGCCGCTCCTATAAACCTGTTGGACCGGGTCCAAATGGGTCTGGATGGTCTGGATGGTCTGGATGAAGGTCTGAATGAATCTGGTGTGGTCTGGATGGCCGCCACGTATGACTGCATCATCCAGTGAGTCATTGGTCATGCACATTGTATTGTATGGGCAGTCGGGCTTTGGCAGTTATAGGAAGCGGTCACGTAGGCAGTTAGGTTCTGGTAGAGTGCTGCTGGGCGGTCGATAAATGTGCGATTGCTTGTGGCAGTTAATATAGTGCAGTTTGTATTCCAAATAAACGTTAATTTCTTGTTGAATTTGTCGTCTTAATCTTCTTTTCCCCTCCACCCGGTGCTCGACGGCGGCTGGTCCAAGTTAAAGTTACTTCTGTACATCCGTCATACGTCCGACCCACGACTTCTGACCGGGCGTAGAACACCACAAACAAGGACGAGGCGGCGGATGTTACACTGGCGCCCACCGCGGGGTCCGTCAAATAACTACGTCGAGACACTGGCTTTTACTCGGAGGGGCTGGCAACGCGGACGACTTTCAACGTGAGTACCGTTCATCTGTATCTGGGAATGCGGCTAGTTCGGCCGATTTTACGCCCAGTCGTCCGTCCTGTGTTACTGAGACTAAAGGTGGTACACGCCATTATAGTGATGAACGCCGGGAAGGGTCTTCCGCAGACCTGGAACGGAGGGTGGCCGAGCTGCAGCGCCAGCTCGCAGAGTTGACTACGCCCAGTGCCGTCCCAGGCCTATCGCGGGTCGATCGCGTATGTCCGGAGCGGGCAAGTGCCGTTCGAAAAAAAAGCATTTGACCGGAGAAAGTTCGGAGCCGGTTGCGGCGTCGGTTGCCGGGGCGTTACGGGTTGATCAGGTCTGTTGGGAGCGGGCTAGTGCCGCTCAGGAGGGACCGGAGCAAACCGTGACACAGCCTGGGCAGACCGGGATGCAGCCGGCGCCATGCGAAGTGCCACCGGAGCTGCCGATCACAGGCAAAAAACTCTACGGCGGAGCCGGTTATGGCTCGGAGAACGACACCAGCCCGTCCCACCTTAAAGCTGGGCACCTAAACGGATCGACACCGTTTCGGACGTTTCTGGCAAAATTTAAAAACTGTAATGAATACTACAGCTGGGACGCTAGGGAGCTCTCTTTTACCTTTAGGCGTGTCTGGAAGGAGACGCCGGACAGATTCCGTGGGACGCAGGCGCCGCATCTTCGGCCGATGATTTGGTCGCGTTGCTGCGAAACCGTTTTCGCAGCGACAGCCAAGCTGAGAAGTACCGTGCTAAGTTGAGGGCGTTGCGCCGTCGCCGGGGGCGACTCTCCGCAGGTGATCTACCAGGAAGGTGTGTATTCTGGAGAAAGACCCGGCGACGCTGAACGAAGCGCTGAAGCTTGTATGTCGGTTGGAGGCTATCGCACCGGCTTTGCCGAAAGAAACGTTCGACGACCAAGGGCGACGCAGAGACAAATTCGCACGTTCTTTAGTGGGGACATAGGTTGATCGTAACGTTGAAGAAGATCGCCGCATTGGTCGGTTGGAGACGACGCTGGGAAAGAATCACCACGAGCTGAACCGGTGCCGGGAAGAAAACGACCGCCTTCAGCGTGAGCTGCGACCCCAGCGGGACCAGCGCCCCCTAGAGGAAAATGGTGCTCAGCCGACGGGAGAGGATTTGACCGACGACGCGCCGCGACGCCGCGACGCCGCCTGCATCGTCACGACCTACTGAGGAGGCTCATTCGACGGAGGAGCAACTGACCGACAGGAGACCCGTCGTGTGCTACGGATGCGGTCAACCGAGGCACATCGTCCGGGAGTGTCCGGCGCTGCGACACAGAGCAAGAGAAGCACGACGCCGACGACACGACCCGGTCAACACCTACATCGGCATTGACGTTTGCGGTATGCACCATCTATGCTTGTTAGATACGGGGTGTGAAGAGTCCCTCATCGGATAACCTTTTTCGCTAAGTGCCGAATCGACAATTCCATTTCGGCAAAATACGACTCGGCGACTGGTTGGTGGCTGCCGTATTGGTAAACGTTATGTGATTCACAGTACGTATTTCACGTTGAGATATAACCATAATTTTGTTTTTGTTTGAATCTGTACAGCATGTAGGTCAAATCAGTTTCGCTGTGGATCGGGTGAATGCAAGTATACGTCTTATCGGTGCAATGATGTCTGTAACTGCCGCGACTGCAGCGATGAATCTAACTGCAGTGAGTTTATACGATAGCTAATTAACAGCAGACAAATTTCTTTAGGTCTACCATAATTATTACTGCAGAAGTAACTAAAATAAACGCTTTAAACCAGAATGTGCATTTGTCATGTAGTTGGTATTCTAGTTATTTTGGTTTATATTTTTAATTAACTTCATAATGCCTGTTTGCTAATTAGTTCAAGTGTCACCAACTACCAATCTTTCTATGAGACATCTATCTTGTAATTCATCTACGCTTAACTTTGACAGTCTGGGAATTAGTCTCAGAAGGTAGCCTAACGGGTTCGTATCCAGTTTTCACATCTAATGTCCTAATGTATCTTACAACTAACTAACTAACTAACTTTAGATACAACAGACACAGCAAGTTAGAATTTCAGTCGTGTATTAACATTTTCAATAGTAATTCGTAATTATTGTTCCACAGCATACAATACAACCGCACCTACAGCTCAAACATAATAATAAGAAACTAATCACACAAACACATACCCATAATGGACCAATCTCACTACAGCTGCTGACTATAGACTGGCCAGCGCTTAGTTGTGCGCATTGACTATACAGCAGCCGCAGCAGCAGTCGCATCGCTAGTAGTGCCTCAGCTGCTGCTGATGCTTACATCTAATTATCCTACACAACACCTGCCCGTCATCATCAAATTCAATTGTCCCCAATTGATTACATAAGCTCAAACAATGTACATGTAGTCTTGTAGTCCTTGAGAGTTAGACTGAGTTGGCAACTTCATCAAAACTGTCACAATATACTTTGATGTCACAAAATATCATAACGATATTCTAACCAATTAACCAATCAATATAATAACTAACTGTATTAACGTATAAACACTTTCAACCATATTATTACCCAGAACAATTTTGTGTTCAAGTCCAAAGATATAACCAGATAACAGTGGCAGGTGGAAAGTTATTCGCTAGATGGCAGCACCAGTCTGCTATTGGAGTGTGCAACCACTATAACTAGAATATTCTAGTAAAGTTTATAATAACGTATACAATACCCTGATAAACAACGGAATCAATAATGTCTGAGCTGTAAGTACGATTATACAAGTTATTATATAATCACATAATTAACGTAACGATCAAAACCTGTTCATACGCCAAATTATAAATATTCAATGTCCCAAAATGTCGTCAAATCGGTCAATATTGGCAAAAGCCGTAAAAATGTCGAGTATTTTTGTGTACAATATAGCACTTTAAGTGTTAAACGATTTTGTTATTATCTTACCAAAAACATGCGCAATATTAATAAAGGCAATATTAACAAATTTTCCCTGATGAAACGTGCACAAAATTAGCAATAGACAAGTACTTGACGTCAGCAACAAAATATAACACAAATCGATAATTAGGCCTACGGAGTTTAAACTATTTTGGACACGCGTCAAGTTAAACCAAAAACGCGAAATAGATTAACTAATAAGCAACATCATGCATCAACAAACCAATTAACTTTAAGACACTCGAATTCAAGCAATTAACTCTTGAATTTAAGACACATGATCTGACACTTTACCAAAATTTTTGTCTGACAATAAACTGTAACGACACACTAATAAAGTTCCAACACCAACATTATTTGGGCTTTCTAACTTGCATTTTTTTTATCAATAAATCAGCACAAAATACAACATCAAGTGGGCCTAAATGTCGTAAACAGTAAATGACGAAATATACCCAGCATCACAAAAATTCAATAAGTCAACACGCAACTTCGTTATTAACGCATCATGCCGTCAAACTTCACATTAAGTTCGAAACAATAAATAGGTCACGCCTAGTTCCACAATAAAATGCTACAAACTTCGGTGTCACGTAAATCAAACTTCACACATCACAACTGAACAAACACTACAATGTCTTAAATCCATAAAAGTAATCTCAAAGCGAACGAAACAAATTAACTAAATGTTTATTCAGTAGGCTATGCATTGTTGGTATCCTTCAACGTGAGTCTAATGCCTTTGCTCGATTTTTAATTGGAAACTTTTAAACGTTGATAAAAGGCAGAACCTTAATTAAAAATTGCTCACAACAATTAACACACAGTCCACAATTGCATCTAATCGCCTTATTGTTTAAACCTTATAACATCATCCGATTGCACATTAGAACAAACATGAAAAGTCGCGACAATAGCATGTTGAGGGTTGTAGTCGTAATGACAATTTGGCGACAATTTTTTATTTAAATTAATTCTTGTAATGTAATCTAAGCAACAAATGAAAAATTCTTTTATTTCTGATATTGCCAAACATACTGGAATAACCACTGAGCGTGGCTATTTAACACTTTTCGTAAAATTTGGGTGAAGATGAGACAAATCGTTCAAATTCGATGTCGACTGCTCCTGCTGCTTTGATGTTCGCCATGAGTTCTGTTTCCAATGTTCGGCTCGCCATCAACACTCCCGACACATCTCGCTCGGCACTCGCGGCGATTCGTAGCGCTCGGCATCAGACGATGTTTCCGTTTCCACCCATGTCGTTTTTCCCATAACCATTGCCTTGCCACCGAGTAGAATGAGGCAGCACGGCGGTTAGATGGCGCCACCATAACGAGTACGACCGTGGCGCTGCGGTGTCGACAGTGTCGCTCGTCTGGTCCGCCGCTCGACGAGTCGTTTGAACCGCGCGGCGTCACGTGAATCCAGTCCCTCATCAGCGCGCTCGCCTTCGTGCTGCTGCTACTGCCTGTCATCCTATAGAGTGGGCGTAGCTTTGCGCTGGTTGAGTACGATACCACGCGATGAACCTCTGTCGACGTCCAACCGGACCAGCCTTGATTTTCGGCGCGACTGCGATCAAGGCGGCGCCGCGACACCGGCGTCACATCAGTCGTACATCCCGTCGAATCGTCGCACCGTGGCGGCAATACTCAGTCCGCCGCTCGAAAGTCTGGCGACGACTACTCATGAAACTAGACCCGGTATTAATGGTCCCAAGGCCCAGCCCCATTTTCGCCGTCGCCTCATGTTCCGCATCCAGCTCCACGAAATCGACGCTCTGTTGTTTCGGTGTATCAAGGTTACAACTCTGCGCCCGACAGTATAAACACGAGGCGGTCCTACCGTATCGTACGACCGGTGTTACTGTCACAGTTTCGTTTGCCAGACCCCCGTGGCATCGACGTGCATTGACAGACCGCGACCGAGCCGCCCGTGCCTCACCGATGCCTCGCTGGTGCTGCAGAATTGGTTGAGTGCCTGAGCGGGCCGCCGAGAACATAGGGAGCTTGCCATGTAGAATGTGCCGTTGTAGATCTGTGTAGTTCGGCTCTTGGTCTTGAGATGAAATGACGGAATGGGGGCACAATGCACACTGTCATCCGTGCGTTAAACATGAACTTGCAATAAAAGCAAACTCAAATAAGACAGCTTAAACTCTAACCTTTCATTAATGTAACAGCAATTTACAGCAATGCTAGACACATCACGCACATCTTTTTATATTTTTACGCATAAGAACAAAATGTTTTAACGTTCTAGCTATAGAGCTATATCGTATCCGTTGGTCTGTATATCTGTTTATCACATCCCTGAGTCATAGCCTACCCACAAATTGGGACCAAAATTTTCAAGGTAGAGTGTCACAAAGACTCTTGTTCTTTTATGAAATGTGGCAGTACCACTATTGTCGCGCGTCACGTGAGCTTTTCTCAAATTACTTGTAATCTACATTTTTTTGCTGTTATTGATCCCGCGTTTCGGGATTACACTTTGCGCACTTTACTTCAGACCATACAAATACATCAATGTCAACGGCAAACAAGAAACTGCAATCAAATAAATTTTTAAGGTACACAGACTGCTTTCAAACTGCAGAAATTAACTGCATTTTATCGTCCGTCTTCTATAAATTAACTATGCACCAATTTGTGTTACTATTTTGATTACTCGTACAATCACCAATATTACACACGTTTATATTAGAAGTATGCGACCAAATCGGCATACGTATGAGACGCTGAAAAGCATAATATTTTGGACTAAAAATCACAAATCAAAAGAACTTTGTATTATGCTAGTAAATGTCAGACTATAGTCAGATAAAAAAAGTCGGAACAATCAAAGTGCTAATATACGAGCCATCGCGGCTTTCGTACGATTACGCCAGAGTCGACGGATGACTAAAAAGGAAATGTTGCAGCGCGTAGCGACGCCATTACTGGTACAAAGAAATCAATTTTAGCTCTAAGCAGCGCTCGTACCGATCCTCTGTAATGGTCGTCTGACCAAGAGACATTAAGCTCTCAGTTTACGACCGACACGTGACCGGATACGATCCCCAAGCAAAAAAACTACAGCGACTCGCTGCAAGAAAAAAAATGTCTAGACTGATAAATAGGGACCTTCTATCGTTGCCTCCACCAGTCAGGCATTTAGTGCAAACGCATAAACCCAAAAGCAATCACACGCTAGAGTGGACAGCTACCGTCGCCTGCACAACCATTAAGCTTGAGTTACGATAACAGCCGTGCGTGGCTATTCTCCGGTTTTTTACTGCTAATGAGTTTTGCGTAGACGACTGCAAAACAGAAAAACAGCCAGAATACGACAGACTAAGAAAGCGTTCGTTTTAAGGTATACGAGACAGTCTTTTACTCGCTAAAAATTCAAACCAAGCAAAATAGGTTTAATGCATGCAAGCTAACATTGATGCTGAAATCAATAGCCTGTGTAGCAGCAACATTGCTGTAGTGATTGTAGAAAAGTAACCGCTGATGCAGACACATAGACCTAAGAGACTGTCGCGCGGCGTGGATTCATACAACACAGTCCGCCTGCTTGGAATTGTGGAACTATAAGTAAACTCACTATCCATGAACCAACTTTAAAGTTACACAAACGATTGTGCCTTTTTACCTCTTTTATGAACAGTTCATAACCATAATGTCATTGTTACTAATGACCACAAGAAAACGCGTACTTCATAGACCGAAAATTGTTACCAGGGCCATAATATAACCAGGCCTATATTACACGACGTACCTCCAAATATCAGCCAAAGGTATTCCTTGTCTTGATAATTGCCGTGATGACAAAAAATGGCTTTTGTCTTTCGACAGTAAAGGTTTTATGCACCGTCTTTGTACGGCAGGTTTGATGGACTGACTAACATCAATGCAGTCATCACCGTGCGTATATAACAGGCCGATGAACACGGAGTACACTGCGAAAAGTCTTATATTATCCGTGAGATTGAACGCAATGAGATTATCTTGCGTGGTGAGATAGATGTAAGGGTATTTTCAGCGTATACATTAAGCGCTGAGGTTATTTGTCGTGCTAGTCAAAGCACAGAAGCTACCAAATTGAACGAACGTGGTAATGTAAATGTATTTTTTCCTCCAGCGTTTCCCCGTGGGATTTAGTCTGTCAAGAGCAGATCCGCTCTGTTCCCTGGTAAGGAGACGTAGGCGAAACTTACATAAAATTAGCGCCTCATTGGCTTATTCACAAAATACGTCACTTGGCCGTCGTTATGTCATCATTATACTGTTCTATAACGCTCACGAATCGCAGCTATTTTAGCTATTTTAAGTTTGCAGCTCGCTGTAAATGCAAGTCGAGTTTCTCTGCAAACTCCTGTTTTAAAAACAGTTCGTCGGCATATTGCGACGTCACCTCGTACGTACATCGTACGGAAAATACGTTTTTTTCTCGGCCGGTAGATCTCTATCCGTGCTCATTATACAGCTTCGCAAAATGTGCATGTATTCAGCCGTTACGCCTCTCATTAAAAGGCGAGACGTCTGTCTGTTTCCTAGGTGTTTTATTTAATCACCTTCGGTAATATTGTCGATAAACATTCGACTATAGGCTTGCAGATGCTGAATGAAAAAAATATACAAGGCCAGCTTATACTGCAGCCCGCTGTTTCGAAAACAGCACGTCATCGACGTTATTCGGCCTTTGAATTGCTCATAAACAATAGGCCTACGTACGTTATCTTCGAAAAAATCGAAACGTTCTTGTTTCACCAACGTCTTGTTTCTTTTCTTTTTTTGTTTTTTTTGTATATGTGCACATGTGCAATCCGCGGTTAACCATACTATGTACACTGTACAAAATTACCGTTCAAAATATCGTCGCCGTTAAAACGTTACGATTAAACTGGTCAGCTTTATTAATCCATATGAAATTAAAACAAGTAATCATTTGTTCATTAGCGATAATATTTCAATATTTTTGATAATCAGCCGTAAGTTTGCCCAGTCTAGCGAGATACGCATTTAAGCGTTTAACGACGGCAAAAGAAGCCGTCACTCGCTGTCTCCTACCTAGCTTAAAAGCTATTGGAGATCAAACCGAAAGAAACACAATAATTGAAAATTGCTGACGGCCGTCGATCATCGTCGAAACATTGGCCGCAAAGCACAACCTTTAAGCTGATTATCGACTACATTTTATCTTGCATTTAAACATGCTAAAATCGTAACGTTTTATGTTTAAAATTAAACCCTAGCGACGATGAAATACTACATCTGAAAACTCAATCGGCAACGCAACGATTGCCCAAAATAACACCATTAAAACGCACACACTATACAGTTCGTAACCGGCCAGCGGTGTACGAGAATAACTTCTGTGGAACAATACGTTTGCTAACAAACAAAATAGCCAAAACGTAGAAAGAAATTTTTTGCGATGTGCTGTTGTTGTCTTAAACATCGACAAATTTGTAAATGAAAATATCACTGTCGTCACAGTGAATTATTCCATATTTTTAAAATATTACTAATTTAAATTTACTGAATATGAAGCCGCATTCTGTCCACCAAGTGTCATGTAGTTGGTATTCTAGTTATTTTGGTTTATATTTTTAATTAACTTCATAATGCCTGTTTGCCAATTAGTTCAAGTGTCACCAACTACCAATCTTTCTATGAGACATCTATCTTGTAATTCATCTACGCTTAACTTTGACAGTCTGGGAATTAGTCTCAGAAGGTAGCCTAACGGGTTCGTATCCAGTTTTCACATCTAATGTCCTAATGTATCTTACAACTAACTAACTAACTAACTTTAGATACAACAGACACAGCAAGTTAGAATTTCAGTCGTGTATTAACATTTTCAATAGTAATTCGTAATTATTGTTCCACAGCATACAATACAACCGCACCTACAGCTCAAACATAATAATAAGAAACTAATCACACAAACACATACCCACAATGGACCAACCTCACTACAGCTGCTGACTATAGACTGGCCAGCGCTTAGTTGTGCACATTGACTATATAGCAGCCGCAGCAGCAGTCGCATCGCTAGCAGTGCCTCAGCTGCTGCTGCTGCTTACATCTAATTATCCTACACAACACATTGTTCACATTACATATAAACATGATAAACACAACTTAGCCTAACTTATTATTAGGCTTACTCTTACGACTAACACAGACCAGGAGAAATCTTCGTTTCATTTCATTTTTTTCATTATGCACGAGCCTTTATTCGAAAATTAAGCCTTTATTATTTTTGCAGACGACAAGACGTTATTTATCGTTATCGTTTTAGTTGACACTTAAGGAGCTCATTGTTTCAAGTTCTGGGTTACATTTAAACTGCAAGTGCCTAGGATGTTTACAACTATGTGTCGCTGCAGCGTGTGCAGCCTTCGGAGTTCGTTGCAATAATGGAAGATGTCTTTGGCCGAGTGAAAGATGTGACGGAGTTAATGATTGCGGAGACTATTCTGACGAAACCAACTGCAGTATGTTTATACAGTAGCATTACTTTAGTTGTGGCTGAGACCGAATGTAAATAATCGGTGTGTATGTTATGTTTCTGATAAAAATTAGCAAAATCTGAAGACGTTTGACAAAATTATTACGAAAATAAACAGAGTAGATTTTTCGAGACACAGTGTAACTAAGCTTGGATATTTAACCGTAGCGTGTTTCGACGGTTCTAGCTAGCGGTTGGCAGTCACAATTTAGAGGTCTAGTGAGAGAGTGTATTAGAATGGGGTGTCTAAACTTAGTGGAATGGGAGATGTTGGGTGTTGAATTACTTACCAAAATTAACAGTTTTCTATATGATTTAACAGAAGGTCTCACCGATCGGCGATTTCGCGTTTACCGATCACTTTGGTTTACGCTGTGTTATCAGTTTGAAAATCATTGTACTTGTACGCAAACGTGGTGTAGCAGACGACCGCTTCGACATTATTGTGTCACTTTGTGTATATGTAGCTGGCTGTTCATCATACTCCCGGTTCCGATGTAGCATGGGATTGTGTCTGAGACGATCTGTTTACTGCAATGGTACTGTAGAATGTCCAGATGGCAGCGACGAGCCTCCCAACTGTCGACGTAAGTTACTTTGGCTTTAAGGTGGAATTTTGCAGTATTCCTCATGCGTACCTGCCGAAGTTAGTCATGTTGTACACAATTGCGGTGCTAGCCTATAGCTAACATTCAAACAGTTTAGCACTTTATATACGCTTGACGGTTTGACTAAAAGCCAAATTGCACTATAAAGTCTTAAATGTACACTGTACATGTGCGTAGTAAATGAGAACTTATAACAATCAACAACCTTTAAGGGCTGCCGTAAAGGCTTAAGCTTTACTTAATCTTATGTGGCCGTTTTAATCAGCCGCAATGGTCTTGGCCGTGCATCCGTTCGCCCGTCCTTTTGTTTGTTTTTTTAAAGTTCTTAAACCGAAAACAAAACACCAAAAACCGAAGTTGATGTGAACATTTCATGCGGCAGACGTATTTAGTGTGCCATTTTTCAATTTAAAAAGTAAAGATTACGGTCGCCGGACGTCGAAAATCTCTCGTCAATGAAACAATTTCGCGTCACTGTTTACGAGCCAACACAGGCGAACCGGACGCAGCACTTAGCTATAGGCAGTGCAAATGTCACGCAGTGTTGGCTTTCAACTATGGATGCTGTCAGACATCGTGTCTGTGGCTGTTCGCGTCTGCGCCTTGTCCGTCTGTCCGCAGTCGATAAAATGATCATTCTCTCCCCAGGCATGCAGCCATGTCGCCTACCGAACTGTTCTGCAGTGTTTCAGTCGACGTTCAAAGTAAATGCGATTTAACAGACAGGCGGACGTCATATTGTTATCTGTCCCATTGCCATAGCACAGCATGTGACAGATTATGAAATCACTTCTGTCATTCTGTCATTCCGTCTGTAAACACTCCTACGGCCGCAATTTTGATTCGATTTTGATTGAATTTTGCACAGTGATTCGGGGCCCGAAAAGTGAGATCGAGTTTGTTTGGAATAAAAATCTGAAAACTTCTTCCCCTATTTCACCCTAAGTTTTAAGCCACGTAATGCATACAGTAGAAAATCATGTGGGCATATTGGCGTTTAGTAGCTCAGAAACGTGTCTCGGCGGCCGCTATAGGCACTAAAAAAAGAAAAATAATAATAATTTAATCCCCCAATTTGAGCCCTCAGCCCCCAAGTTGTAATCGCTGCATTTTCAGTGGAAATAAGCTCGTCAGTTACAGCAGTACTACAAACGATCAACGCTTTGCGACATAAAATCGCTTCTGTGCAGATTATTTCTATAAAACGGCTGAATTAGTATTCGTTACAGTATTTAATTTATACATGTGTATAAAAAAGGTAACAAAACGCCCGAAATTCGAAAAAACTAAACTATTTAGGCAGATCTGAATGCGCCAATTTAAACAGTTATATTTGTGTTCGCTTGGTGTCGCTACCTGTGTATGCATCGAATACTGTTATATTAAATTTGTTAAGCTACTGCGAGTACTGTTATTTTACACCTGTATGTTTACATTTTAAGTTGTTAACACAAATCCGATAGCATTTTTTGGCGTTGTTGAACTTTTTTTTAGTTAATAAACATCAAAGCCTATAGAGTAAACTAGGTCGTGCCACGCACCATTTCCGGTTTAGTTGTGGGCGCCATATTGATTCCACTTCATGTGTTGCTGGTAGTTGGTAGTTTTAAAGTTGTTGTAAGCTGTCGTGGTGTGTAAATGCCATGCTGTTTGGCACCAAGCTGCTCGAATCGCTCGGAAAATGGGATCCGCGTGTTTCGCTTTCCCAGAGACTTAGAGCAGCGGAAAAGATGGTTGGTGAACTGTCGGCGAGACCACTGGATTCCGACCAACTGCAGAGTATTGTGTGAGGTAAGAAATTTTAGACGGCGCAGTTCAGCTGTTGCACTAGCGATTACCTAACTCTAATCGTAATACTAGCTTTTAGCTATTCAAAGTGGTGCAAAAGCTGAATTGACTCACAGTGCTGCCGGCTGTGTCTGTATCATGGCCATCCAGGGGCGGGGTGGAACTACGGGACAAAGCAGGATTTGGTTTTGCTATACAGGACTGCAACGTGAATCTGGCCTAGACTAGCTGCGGAACTCGTAAACCTGTGGGACTGTGTACTTTGATGTTGAACTGAGTTTTGACACTCGCAGGATTTTGGGACTTCGTTACATTTATTATGGGGTAAAAATGCAGTCTAGCATTGAGATCCACAGTCCGACACTGACAGGTAAGTCCGCCAGCACACCAAAGTTTGACATAGGCCTAGGCTGCATCATTATTACATGATTGTTTTCACTACAAAACGCATTCCCACGTCGCCCCGCAGTTCTGCCATTGCTCTACATTTTTACCCTGCAGTGACAAAACTTCACAGATGAAAACTTTGCATTACATGTAGTGATGGTTGCCAATGTTGAATGTTGAATTTTATAGACTCTATAATGGTCTTTGGGCCCGTAATTTGATGCTGTCATTTTGCCATGATTTTTGCAATTTTCACAAAAGCTTTCTGTGTTTTTTGGCTATTTTTGCTATGATTTTCTACTGTCTCTAGTTATCTTGTCTGTATAGAAAGTTTTACGCTGAATAACTTGGTATTGAATAGGCTCCAAGGTCAATCGTCATCAGGTGCACCTGGTGCAGATGTGCATGTCTGTGACGCTGGGGCGAATGTGTGCTACCTGCTCGCTGGCTGGGCGGTCCACAAAGAGAAACAACGACTGCAGGGCTGCTCGGACTGTCTGTCTGTGATCTGCGGTGGCTCAAGTGAAGTACCTGCTGACTCACAAGTCACTTTGATGAAGAGCTACATCTGTTGTCCGGATAGTAGAAATAATACCCTTGGTTTAGTTAGTTGTTTGCTACTGAAGAACCACTGGATAGCTTAAGCAAAAGGAGACTAAATCCCATGCAAGTTTGTATGGATGCTGAATCTGATAGCCTGCCCGGTAAGGACAATATGGTAATAATGTCATATGATTTGTGGCCACATAATATTGCACACTTAAGTTGGCATCTTCATATTTTTGGAGGAGGGGGCAACAATCTCAAGTTTTTGCTAATTATGTGTAAGAATATGCATTTTGTCTCCAATGTTCCATTTACTCGACTTAACAATCACAAAAAAACATAGCAGTTATGCTACAGACAATATGAAACATGTATAGCAAGTTATTATGTGATTAATAGTTAACTGTCAGTGCTGTTATTTTTATGCTAAAATTGCAGTCTAAATAATTGTTCAGTTTGCTAAGCTGCACTTTTACACTAGTTCACATACGGGTGTAGTTATAAGATTTGAATAAAACCAAATATTGCCGTGAAATTTGCTGCATATGTTGCATGAAGCCTTTTGTGTTAACGATGTAAATATGTGCTACTATAATTCCATAGTTATAGAAGTTTTCTAGGCAGTTGTTTTTATTACTGAATTCTGTACGGCAATGCAGAGGTGTACTGATGCCTTAACAGCAAAAATTTGACTTGATGTGCATTTCTTGATTTGCATTATGTAAAACTGGAATATTCTTATATACTGTTATACTTACATTACATTTGCATTATTGTTATGTTACATTCACTGAAATACGAATTCGTTGACGGGATGTTTGCAGTTTGTTTGATGTTGTGCACATCTGTTTCATGGACCTAAATTTTTTTTTTAGTTTTCTTATAGTGCATAAGTCGGAGTTGAATAATGTTATGCAGTCTGCAGTTCAGAGTTTGCATTGTAATGTGCTAACCACCGCAAGATTATTGAACGTTCTGTCTCAATCCAGGGATTTCGGGGTTACATAAATTAGCTATAATTGTACTTTTTCGTGTATTAAATGACAAAAATAAGAATTTTAGCCGTCTGGTGAATAGAATATTTTATGAGCGTTAGAGTACTACTTTGTGCTGTTGCCAGAAATTTGCATTTTGACAGTCATTGTTACTCTCCACAGTTCGGATATACCTTTCGTAGGGGCCCTGTGCATGAAATAAGTCAATTCGGGATCCCAAAATAACGACCAATTTGTAAGCCTAATCCCGAAACCGGACCCGGGATTACAAATTTCTCAATCCCGGATCCCGTGATTGAGAATCCAATCACTAGTCTCAACGTGTGCTGCAATGTGTTTTACTTTGTCTTCAGTCATGGGTCACAGTACAGCTTAAAAGTAAAAAATAGTTATTATTTTGTTACTTCGTCGGTTGCACGTTATTTTTTAATAGTAACAATTTCTTGAAGAACTAACAGTGATCACATGTCAGGATAATAAGTCTGTGATTTATGGCAATATTCATGCACTTGTAGTGCAAACAGTTGTTTATAGAATTGCTAGACAGTTTGTAGGTCAGCATTCATCCTTTTTTGATTAAGATGTTTATTACGGTTACAAGGCAGCCTTTCAGTGGCGGTTCCAGCCCCCAACATCTGGGCGGCACAGCCCCATGGCGAGCGCAGTAGTGCGAGCCTATAACGGGGGTCTGGGGGCAAAGCCCCCATTCGGGGTCCAGGGGCAGAGCCCCTGGACAGGGGTTTGAAGCCCCCTGAACTGAAGCTGAAGCACTTTTGGTTTTTGGACATTTAATGGAAGCCGCAAATTTGCCCACTTTTCTAAAATTTGGAAACGGAAATAAATTAGATATTTGTGTTGTCTTTGAAAAAAATCATGGGTGGCCACGAATCTGGGGAGGCAGCCCCCCTCCAGCCCAGGCCTAAAACCGCCACTGCAGCCATTACACAATGGGTAATAACAATGTAATTGATTCAGGTTAAATCTTGAAATTTGAATGTGATGTCATTCATTCATCTAATAAGCTACTAAGTAGAAGTTTAACGAATTTTTTTCAGTTATGCCATTAGCTTAATACGTCGAAAAAAATAAAGTCAAGAGAGTAGTTTAACTTGAAACAACATTGCTTAGTAACTAAAAGTTTACATTTTAGTTAATTTAAAATATTCACTGGCATTTTCTGATACTCTGTCAATTAAGTGACATTCTGTTAGCAACACAGGATCGTTCAATGTGGAGATCGCTATAAATCTTGCTAGTTACGCGCAGTAAACCTAGTGAGTGAGTGCAAGTGTGTAGAATTCGGCCTAGAGCTCCTGGATATGATTAGGGACTTAGGGTAGACTAGGGTTTAGGGTAGGATAATGTCATGATTAAGGTTAGTGGTACGGTTTAGAGTTAGGGTTAGGTTTGGGAAGCGGGGGGTATTTATTGGGGGACGAATGTCGTAACTTTGAAACAGACGGGGCAGAAGTTTCAATGAGTGTTCTGGTAGAAGCCGGCGCTTCCTTTATAATGTTTAGGCCTACTGGACCTGCGCTCTTACCGGTTACTAGGCCTACACCTAAGCGCTCTATATTTGATAAAGCACACATCAAAGCTATAACATATAACGAGATAAGGTGACCAAGTGAGTGAGACACCTTTGCAGACTTTTTAAGGTGCAGATTATTTGCATGAGGAGCCGAAAGACCGACAATAGTATGCCAATTGTTTACAAGCGCTGCGTTGCTATGGAATCAATATGGCGCCTATGACTTTAATAATGGGCCTAGTTGGTGGCATGACCTAGTTTTACTCTATAGGCTTTGATAAACATGTCCTTGCACTTGCAGATCGCTGACACCACAACTGTAAAGATCTACGCTGAACTACCTGTGCGCTGGCTTTACGGTCTCCCGTGCACCATGGTAACTGTAAGGCCTGTAGTCCCACAAAAGCGTCAAACGCTGAAACGCAGCTGCTAGGCTATATAGTGTGGCAATGGGACAGATGCCTCGTTCCACAGAACGTATTTTTAGTTCTACATGAAACCATAATATGCTTACCAACAGATGTTGAACTGTTATGGAAGGTTGCGGGTCGTATCAGTTCGCGTGTAGCAACGGTCGCTGTATTAGTCTGTCCTACCGATGTGACGGCATAAACCACTGCGGAGACTTTAGCGATGAACTCTCATGCCGTAAGCTTGCGCAATTTTATCAGTGCTATTTGTGATGTTATAAACGTGAGATATATTAGACAAAAAGCGTATAAAATTGGTAAAGCGGTTTCGGAAGTCATTGTTGCGCGGATAATAATTTGGGTGCAATGCTCATGAAAGCACGCACCGTCAAGATTGAAATTGGCAGAAAAGTCCAAACATTTTGGACAACTCTTTTAGCCTGAGTGTTTATAGACTGAACCGAAATGTCAAAAGTTCGAAAAGCAAGCAATCAACTACAACCTTTTCCACATTGAGCGAAAACAATTGATGTACTTTGGTCCAGTAACAAAAAAGTTAGAATTTCGTTTTGCTTGACATCATATGCAACGGAGGATATATTATACAAACGTATATATTATATATTATACAAACGAGGAATACATTATACAAAAAGCGTATAAACTTGGTAGAGCGCTTTCAGACATAATTGTTTTTTTTCTGTTGCAAATTCAGGCTTGCCGTGGATATGGATATCCATGGATATATCCATGGATATATCTATGTGTGGATATCAGACTTCAGCCATCCTGTGGATATATCCATGGATATTGTGCTGTCGCATTTGCTAATTAAACTGAATATTTAAGTGCTTTATCTCTATATAGTATTTTTTGTCTGTCGCTTTTACTTTTCATTTTCTTGTTTATATATGTTATTGAGTCAAATGAATAATCAGTGGCATCAGCACGTCATTAGTTAGCGTAAATTAATTTATGTGCACTATATAGCAACAAGTCTTAATCTAGGCCTATGGTGCTTTGATACTGTTGTTTGGGAACAAACGGTCTATCAGTTTGTGAGATTATTTTATTCTTTTTTTTATAAAACGGTAACAAAATTACAAACGTTTTGGATTCCTAACAAATTTAATGCTAGTAGGAAGTACAAACCAAGTGTTCGTCAAAGCGTTCACTTTACTTATACCTGTAGGCGTACATGAATGCAACATGCGTCTTGGAGAACAAAAATTCCAGCCGTTGCTGCGATGGGCCGACCGTACCGCCTATATCAGAAGGCCAGTGTCCGACTTCCGGTTGCGGAAAGATAGCGATTTTCCAGAGTGACTGCAGTCCTATACACGATCTGATGACGTTGCTATACTGGACGCTAAAAACAGTGCTAGGATAAGATACGGTAATTTGGCGCACGTACTGAAAGTAACGGCTGCAGGCAGAAGAACTGCATTTAAAATTGCGGCCAAAAAGCTGCAGATAGAGACTTGGTTACTTTTAACAGCTTATAGGTAGTCGTTATCGCCCTATCCAACGGTATCGCCAACTCCTTACGACGTACCGTTTGGCCACAATACATTTGTTACGGTTAAAAGGACGACTGAGAGACGACATATGGTACCCAAGGCTCAACGGAAGCACGGGCAATAAAATAATTACGGTAGATTTTCATGACAGCCGGGAAATACTTTTCTGAAATCATATTTCAATGCAAATGTGTTTTATTTTTTACTTTATTTATTTTTTAACAGTTTCACAAAAGAAATGCCTGGGGGAATGGACGCTAAGTCTCTGGCACTGCTGTATTTCGCGAAAATTTAGTGGCTATATGTACGCACGACAGGCGTCTGTGGATATGGATATATCCATGGATATAGAT
>Ga0209367_1004618_pt1 | contig 19046 bp, 13 predicted proteins | sample WorMetLIZISLAND2_FD_187412 | JGI IMG/M metagenome (GOLD analysis project Ga0209367, IMG submission 187412) | Marine gutless worms symbiont microbial communities from Max Planck institute for Marine Microbiology, Germany - Olavius geniculatus... ... | reverse complement strand
GACTGGCGAGCAGTGGTCCATCAGGTACCGAGGTGCTTGGTTGTGCTGGCATCGGTACATCAGCATACCCAGCTTGTACTTAACTCGATCCGGAACGTCAAGCCAGTGAAGCTCATTGTGCACGAGATCCGTCAGACCGTGATAGTATTTCTGTGTGCCACTGACAATGCATGCGGCCGCATTCAGCACTCGTTGTAGCTTGTCTGTTGCATTCTTCGGCGCCCCAACGAAGATTGCATTGCAGTAATCCACACGGGATGACACGAAGGCATGGACGAGCGTCGCAGCCGAGTCAGAATCAAGTGACCTCCGAATACGACGGAGTTGTCAAAGTCTGAAAAATCCTGCTGCACAAACATTGCTGACATGCTTATCCAGACCGAGGTCAGACGAGATGGTGACAACGAGAACACGGACGTGCTCGCTGGGAGTGATAGTATCTTCTCCAAGACACAGACTTGTACCGCAACCATCAAGTAGTGACAGACTGTGCTTTGTACCGGTCCACAACAACTCTGTCTTGTCGGCATTAAGCTTCAATCGATTAGCGGACATCCAGTCACAGACGTCAGTAATGCAGTGCTCAAGTATTGCAGCAGCTGAAGCTGTGTCGCAGCGAATCACAGTGTACATATAGCTGTGAATCGTCGGCATACGCATGAAAGTTGATTCCATGTTCGTCGATTTTGTCGGAAAGGTCGGCAATCGCGGTACAAAATTTCATGGTGATTGGCTGATAAACCTTAGAGATCCCGTGACGAAATTAAAAAAAAAAACATCTGCAGTAAAAGATAAATCTGCTATGAAAACTATCATTTACGGGTGGACTAATTAGTATGTTAATAACATAAATATGGCTAAAAATTTGTAACAAATGCAGCAACAAGTCTCTCCACAGTTAGAGAATACATAATACTTCATCAAATCAATCAATCTACATATACATGTGCAAATAGGAACAGAAATTTGCTGCATATAAGCCGGCATATAAAGTCAATATAAACCAGATCACATTGTACATGGCACACGGACAACTTGGACATCGTTGAAATGAGGCATCATCACACTGTACAAGAAATTTCTAAAACCATGACAGGCTGCTCCTGCAACGTTAAGCACAACACAGTCTCACTGACAATACCAGCATCTACTCCACAGATACACATTAACTCACAGTTGTAATAAACTAGGGTTGCAGAAACTAAGTATAATTGTTTGAAAAATTAATCGATCAGATTTTTTTCATCGCTGGAAATTTGATTAAAATGCTTCGTAACTTGCCCAGCCAAAAATATCAACCACACTGGATAAAATCTAATAAGCTATGAATCAACAAAATTACAACCTTCATAGATTAATTTGTTGATGTTTCAGCAAATGCTGCTGACTTTGTCAACAAACTCATCCATAAGGATCATAACTTCATAAACTTACACAGGGTGGCCAAAAAGTAAGCCTCCAACTTTTGTCCATACCTTAAGTCGTAAAATGTTAACAGATTTTCCAAATTCTTTCACTGGCAGATTCTGTGGAAAACTTGCAACCCAGTGATTATTAAAATATACTTAAACATTCCACCACACCTTAACAGCGTTGTTACACTACCTTGTGAAAACTAAATGTAAGAAAAAGTCGTAATAATAGACAACGGCATTTTAAAATGGCAAAGCTGTGGATGATCTATACATGGTGAATCTTTGGCAAAGACATGGAAAAAAGTTGGAGGCTTACTTATTTCTGGACCACCATGTATAGCATATTAGGTCCAGTTTTTCCATCGCCAATCAAATCAAATAAGATATCCAATTTACTGATCTTCGATTAACTTGATGTTCAGAATTGATCGTCGATCAACTGTGTTTCGTTTTTCCATGCATTTTCCATCTCCAATTACGTGATCGGCGATTAGCTGATATGCCGTCAACTGAGCCTAGTTTATGCCAATCTGATTGGCTGACGGTGACCTCAACTTGCGGTGTTGCGCTAAATTATCCAGCATGCGCTGCGAGTCGACGCCGTAGCCAGTAAACGTCGTCATAGCAACGATATCAACGATATTGTCCATATCATCTGCTGTTGAAAATACGTTCTATCGCAAATGAATACGGGAGCGTCTATCCATTTTATTTCTTCACAAAACACCATGCACAGTATAAATTGATCAGTAGTGACTAATCGCCATGCCTGGAACTTCATTTTAATGCGTGAATTACCGTTCTGACCAGCAACATGAAGCGATATTTCTGGTGCGAATAAGCAACGAACTGCAGATCGCCACGTTTAATCGTCAATTATCTGACTTGATCCACCAATATTCGGCCATCAACTTGATGGGAGATTTAGTGGACGTTTAGTCACTAATTGGCGATAAAAAAATGGTTATTGAGATGATCCCAGATCAAGTCCCAAAGTTGATCGGAGATCAATTCGATCGACCATCAAATGTGCACGGAAAAACGGGACCTAAGTCACTGATGGAACCTAATAGTTTATTCGAAGATGGACTGAATGCAATCAGCGTACATATACCATAGCCGCCAGTCATGTTGAGTGCTACCAGTCCAGCGGATGAGGACGGATAAAGATGAGAGATACGGTGAATAGCAGCCACAGCAGCAGCTGTCGGCTCAACACCAGTACGCATTAGTTCTACTGCTACAAAACTGTACACAGGCATTGCAATCATTAGCATAATCACCATCACTAATCACTACAGCACACAGTAAACACAAGAGATGCAAGTAATTAAGTAAGATGGATTGGTGGCATGGCGTAGCAGTAACAAGTTGTGTCCGATCCATGAAGTGGCTCTACACTGGGCTGGGATAGTACTTGGATGAGGACTGCCTGCAGCCACTTGGGTCAACTCAGCCTAACATCCCTCCGGGGTAGGTAGATCAAGTACCAACCTAACTGGCTGGATTAAGGTTAAAGGTCGCATATAGCTCCTAATGAGCGAACCCATCTCAGAGATACGGAGCGTCACTTGTCATATGGGATCACACAGTGTTACCTGCCACCTGACAGAGGTGAACGCGCCCCGCCTTAACCCCAGCCAGATAGGCTGGTACTCAATTTACCTACCCTGAAGGGATGGAAGGCTGAGTTGACCTAGGCAGCTGGTTACATCCCGAGATGGTTTACCTGCCCACAGGCAGTCACCCATCGCAGTATTAACTGGGCCCGGTGTACAGTAACTTCGCTGATCGGATCAGACACGTTACCACTACACCACGCCTACCGCATGGGGCACGTTTACCAGTGTCGGGTGGCAGGTAACACTGTGTGATCTGATATGGCAGGTGACGCTCCATAGCTCTGAGATGGGTTTCCTATAAAGAACTATAGACCACCATCTTAAACCTTTTAAGTAATTAGGTTTACTCAAAGTAAGTAAGCAGTTCAAGTTTGTTAGTTGACTCAGTCTGTTGGTTGATTCATCTGTGCTTAAACTTGCTGCTGAGAGCATAAAATATCCAGAACAATTGGCAATTTATACGTTTAGAATTATTTAAATGTTGAAAAAAACTAAACAGTAATAAAATACTTAAACAACAGTGGAACAAGACACTGAACCAGGACTAACTTTGGGTGCATTTTTGGTGGTTTTTAAAGTGGGTTTACCCAACGAAACCCACTGGGTATTTTGGGTATCTGGCCAAGTGTCTCAACCTTGAAATGAATACACAGTGAGAATATACTAACCTTTGCAGCAATCTGATGCTAACATTACATTTACCTTTATCTTTAGATCTCTATCGACATCGCTTCCATGGGCAGTCAACTAAAACACTCATGCTAATCATGGCATATACAATCATGGTACTAACCTCGGCAGCAATCTCATCATTAGATCTCCGTCGCCGGTTGCAGCAGCTGCGCCCGCATCATTGTCAGCATATGAACCAGAGCCAACAATTGGCGAGTCACCAACACGCCTATAGGCAATATACAATTATTAGTGGTAGAAAATAAAGCAATACATTTCACTTTCATTCTCTACAATGCATAATGTTTGCCACACATATGTGAAAAGCTAATTTTACTTATGGGAAAAAGCATATCTCTTTTACCATCTTTTATAGAAAAAGTGTTTAACTCATCTGCATTTCACTGTAAAAACACTTCTACTGCTTGACCTACTGTATGAGCACAAAAAACCACTCTACAGCGTGCAGCAAAGAAAAGTAGCCCCCTAAAGTTTTGCATTGTTTTCTCAGCAACCATTTGGAATTTTAATATGAAATTTCACAGGTTTATTTACTGGAAAAGTTCTAACTGCCAAGTAAAATGTGATTATGTTAAAAAACAAAAAAATTATACACCTTTTAACATGATAGCCTACCAATTTTTTTCAGCATTAAAAATGTTTAAGCTAAAAATGCTATTTAATTGTTAAAAACCGGTTATCACGTTACTGCTGATGACGTCACAGTGACGTTTTGATAAACAGCAATTTATTTTGTTTATAAATTATCACTAAACTAGAAATTTGGGGCAAAGCCCAACGTGAGTCCACCCAGCACCCTAAGTCCGATTGGGGGAAATTAGGAGAGGGTTAAGAGGGGGGGAGAATTTCCCCGGCATCAAAGTCACATGGCCCGAACTCAAATGCATTCGCATATGCCGAACGCGCATTGTCGACTTAGGGTAGGTCAACATTAGCGCTTATAACTTGGTTCGTTGTGGAATTTCACAAAATTTTTTGTTCAACGCCGAAAGGATCGCTCTCGTCAACGCTGTTTAGATTATGTCGTTATCTTCATCGATTCCAGAGATATTTGCGCTCAAAATCGAAAGTTGTCCTAAATCGCACCGATTTTTGAACGTTTTTTGCCCTCCCAAATTTTAAGGGGGGGTGGTGCCCCCAAATGTTGTACTTGCGTTAACACTCCAACCTAGAGACACGTCAAGTGCCAAAATTTCGTCGGGCTACACCCCCTAACTCCGAAGTTATAAGCACTCCTTTATTGCATTTTAAGCCAATTTTTAACCCCCCTTGGAAAAAAAGTTGTAAGGGGGGCCCCGTCCCCGGTGGGGAGGTGTGCTAGTAAGACTTGGTGATTCTCTAGCGCGTGTAAAAATTTGGAGGTGCAGCACCCCCTAGGGGCCGAAATATGTTCTTCCGAATAACGCTCTTTAGGTGGGTACGATTTCACATCGAGATCTCCAAGGTTACTGGACCAAAGTTCACCAGACTTGTTTCCCTAACGCAGGAGGAATCGCGGTAGATCAAGTAAAAATCCGATTTTGAATATCTTCATCCGTTTCAGAGATATTCGCCGCCAAACTTCAAAGTCGTCCGAAATCGGGCTAAATTTTGCATGTTTTGGCCCGTGAAATTTTTTGGGGAAGGCCCCCCGAAATTTTGGAAGGGCATCATAAAATAGGGCCTGTAGTACTGAACACCGTGCAAAATTTCACGCCGGTCGGCCCACGCATCTCGGAGATTTTGCGTTGACAAAAAAACATCTGGGCTAAAACTTAAGTCCGCTCCGCAAGCTATCGCTTCCGGGCGGACTAATTATTGTTGTTTAAAAGCAATCACCGGCTGCCCACCGGATTCATCTTCCAGCAGGACAGCGCGTCAGCACACACAGCGTGCAACACAGAGCAGCGCACAAAACTGGCTGTGGGCCAGCTGTCCAAATATCATCACAAAAGACCAATGGCCTCCAAATTCACCGAAACCCAATGGACTATCACGTGTAGGTGCAATATTGGAGGCTTACTACAAGCTTAAAACAAAGCCGAAAACAATTGCTAAACTCAAGGAAGTGCTTCACGTTATATGGGGCAACCTGCCACAGGGACCGACTGACAAGGCGGTGAAAGATTTATCAAATTAAGCGACTGAAGGCTTGTGTTGGAGCTTGGAGCTGGCGGTGGACACTTCATACATTCACAGTGACAATGGAATTCTGGCATCTGATCATTAGTTAATTGTGTTGTTTCAACGATGTTACTGAATTGGTGTTGTGGCTTGAACATTTTTTAATGCTGAAAAATCGGGAAGTGGTTATGTTAAAAAATCTATAACTTTGACATTTTCAATAGAATCATATTTTACTTGGCAGTTAACTATAGATCATTTCAGAAAATATGTCTGTAAAATTTCAGACCAAAATGCCAAACAGTTGCTGCGAAAACAGCGAAAAACTTTAGGAGATTGCTTCATTTTACTGCACCCTGTATATTTATATATTCACATTTCAGTTTCCCTCCATCGCAATGCACTTACAAAATTGCTGAAAATCTTTCACAAAATTCATAGCACGCATTTTAGCAGCCAGAAATTTTGTTCAGTACAAGGTTGATGAAAAACTGGTCAAGGGGCACTAGTGTTAGGACAGACAAACAGACAGACGGACAAACAAAAGTCAATGCAGAACAAAGCAGTTATGACAAACCCCGGTATTCTGAACCTAGCACCATTGGTAGAAGTCCCACTGGCGACGTTGGCCTGAACGTCAAGAGCAATAATACCAACAGTATCATGACCAGTGTCAGCAGCAGCAGCAGAGATGCTAGGCTCCCTTATCACCCGCATCATTTCATTTGACACTTTCAACAGCCGGATGTGCTCCGAGTCCACTGGTCTGTATGGACCACAGCTAGTGAGTGGGTCAGGAACCACGTTCTAGAAATAATCATGCACACAGCCTGACATACTTAAAATGAAAAGCTGCGCTAATCAGCCATCAATTAACTGTTTAATTATTTAAAAACTTAAATATGCAATTCAATCAATGGTACACAAATGTGCTACAAAAACTGAGACACTGTTATACTTTTTTTCAGAATCCAACTGAAATGTGTATTCATTATTTCCGAATCTAACTAGAACTAAGTCACAAAGTTCTACTTAACATCTGAACCTGTGGTTCATAGAACATTTTGGGTTCTGCTATGACTCTTCTGTCTCTTCATACAAACACTACTTTGGGTTGAATCCTGCCAAAAAATGAATTCTAGTTTGGATCTGTCCAACTGAAAACACATTCTACACAAATGGACTAATTACAACCAAAATCTCTGCCTGGATAGTTACAAACTTTCCAGAAATTTGGCTGACAATGAGCATCCTTCCAGTGAAGCCATTGAGCCAAAGACTGCGGAGTGCTGAGGTTTGTACGGGGAAAACCCATCATCTCGGCAAACTCTGTTGCTGCACAACAGATCACAGAGATTTCACACTAGTATGAGTAGTACTGCTGCAGCTGCTACTTCTAAAATTATTACTAGTTCTAGTAAAAACTTTTGTGTCCAGTTAACAGCTGAATGCAATGACGAATGAATGTTTCAAAGCTTAACAAAAAAGCTCAGTAATTAGACACCAAGCACCTGCTGCTTGCAGTGCAAAGTTGACTGGGCATACAGACCACAAAATATCCCGTTCTTATAAGAAAACAAGGCTCCTGTCTAATAAAATGTTACCTGAGGCCACACAAGTGTGCCTACCAAACCTAGTTGTTTTTAGTGGCTTTAAGCTTTTAGCTTTTAGCTGTGTGCACGAGTGACAGTAGCACAGCTATGGAAACATCTGTTTAGTGTTAAAACAATGCTGCCTAATAAAGGAAAATATAACCCAAGGTCAACTCAGCCTTCTATCCGTGCAGGGTAGTTAAATCAAGCACCAGCCTGCTTGGCTGAGTGTAAAAGCAGGCGCATTCACATCTGTCATCCCACATGGCAGGTGATGCTCCATAGACGTGCAATAGGTTTCCTGTAAAAAAACTACATACAACCTTTAACTTCTAAGGTTAAGATTCCAGTGATGTGATAGAAATGTTTACCCAAACTGCCAACGAGCAGAGTGTGTTCTGTGTGTTTCATAACGGCATAAGCAACGGCCATTGCATTCTTTACGTTGCGCAGATTTGCCACCGAGCCAACATCATGCGTCGACCTTTTCACAGACAACCATTTATTCTACACAACTAATTTAAGACATAGTATGCACCACACATGCACATCTACATTGAGCACATCAGGTTCTGAGTTGCAATTCATTACTGCAAAAATTTTAACCAACAAATTTTCCAAAAAAAATTATGACAAATCAAAAACAGATAAACCTATACTAAATTTATATGAGTCCTACAGCATGTAAGACAATGACATAACTTAAAGAAATGCACACAGCCATTACTGCAAATAAGATACAGTATTCTGCTCATATCCAAAAAACTAGAAACTAGCAACAACAATTATTCTTTATAAGTATAGCCATTGACAATTAGATCGTACTGCAGCTATAAACGAATGAAGTTCTAAGCAGATGAGAAACTCTTAGAGCAGTGATGACAAGCCAATGGCAAAAAAGCCAATATAAAGTTTATATGTAGAAATATTAGAAGCCAATCTGACCCATCCATGATCATAGCATCGAGCGATGTTTCTCCGTTCTCATCAGGACTACCTCCAAAGCCAACGGTTACATCACATGGTTCATTTTCACATGCTGTGCCACCAGCAAGCACTGCATTCACTGCAGTGCCTCCTTCACTGTTATTCAGTACCTGCCACGCTGTGTCACAAACAAACACATCGTACATGTGATAAACAGCTCAATCAGAGATTCATTCTCACATTCTGTGCCATAAACTAGTACTGAATGCAGTGGCTCGTCTTATACTGCAAATCCCAAAGTTCAGCCGCACGACAGATCTTCCTAATTCTGCAACTTAGTTATGTATAAGTTATTCTAAGCTTTTCCATAAATCCTTTTTACAACTTTTTTTGTAAACTGCAATTATAAAAATTAACCTAGCATAATACAACATAATTCAGCCCGATGTATTACAGTACCAACACAATAAAGACTGGCACTGTCGCAAAACTTCACCATTCCATAAAAGTAGATGCAAAAATTCACCACCCCAAGACCATGACTTGATGGAGTTACCACAACCTTAACCCAAACCCTATTTCCAACCCAAATTATAACCTTTGGAGTGTTCAACTTTTGCAACACTATCATACAGACCTGTTTTCGTTGCATTCACGTACGCCCAAGTAGCAAGCACAACAGGCTTATTATCACAGCATGTTGCGAGCGCCACCAGTGATAATGTACTGAGCAAAGTTGCACACAAATCCATCCCGATATACACTACACGACACGACAGATACCATAAACAAAAGCATTAATAATGTTAAATGTACACGAATAATGACATATATTACACTACAAGTCTACGACAAAATAACGGAAATACCAAATATATAACGAAAGCTATCAAATGTAAACAAAATACAGCGCGATGTTTACACCGGATGTAAACAGAACGTCACACTAGTGAAGTTTGAAATAGAAATTCTACTTTTACCAGTGCCAAGCCATATAACACTTACTACGCGATGCGAATGCGTAAGTACTAAGTACTAGTCGAGCAAACTGCCGTGACTTGCCGTCATACAGAGTGCGATTAACGACTCTCAAATAAAGCGCGACGTTCAAAATGCTCTATTTTCGTCCGAAATAAGCAAATTAAACACGCATGTTAAAATTAAATAAACTTTTGTTTATAATAACAATGATATTAATATCAGCTGTTTAAATTGTCAACATTGACAAATAATGAGCTGTACCGGTATGCTCATTATGGCGTATAAATATTTTGGCAATACCGGTATTTCGTCAGCACGGTATTTTATCGATATTTAATATCGACCCATCCCTACTGGATCTATGGTTGGCCATATTGGCCAAGAAAATGGCGTCGGATAAGTTGCCGTGGGGTTTGAAGAGCAAGGGAATTGCTCCTGGCTCCATGAAGGTGATTGCTTAGAAGTGAAATAAAACGTAGTTAAATGTTTCTTTCTGTTGGCTTTGCTGCGATTATAGTCATTTAGCGTATTTCTCTGTTGAAGTTAACGCGAAAGACGATAATCCGTCCACAGTTTATATAGCTGCGTTTTGGATGGCCTAACAACCATGAACAAGTTTAGTGCACCATGGATAAATACCTATATTATAAATATGCTAATGATAATAATACTTTTAATAGTTTTAATACTTTTAGCTAATAGTTTTAATTTCTGTTTGACGGCACGGCAGACGGAAAATTTGAAAGAGTTTTGTTGTATTACTTACTTACTTGTAGATAGATGGGCTGGTGAAGCATCAGCTTTTAGTGCCCACATCGTTCCAGAGATCGTCCAGCCTGTTCTTGAACATGTTGACGGAAGTCGACTCGACAGTATGACCTGGCAATTTATTCCATGTGTCGATGATTCGTTGGCTGAAAAAATTCTGCCGGACCTGTCGGTGTCGGGTTGTCTGTGGCTTGTAGAGTTTCAGACTGTGACCTCTCAGGTGACTGGATGCTGAGCATGTGAAAAACTGACATTCGCTATTTTTTATCTATCGGTCATTATTTTGAACACCTCAATAAGATCACCTCGGAACCTTCTTTGCTGGAGCGAATACAATTCGAGTGCCTTCAATCATCCATCATAGGGAACATCCCTGAGTCCACGAACTATTATTGTTGCCCTGCGCTGGACACTTTCCAAGCAATTGATGTCTTTTTGTAGGTATGGCAACCATGCCTGAATACAGAATTCCATGTGTGGTCTGACGTAGGTTTTGTACAGTATCTAAAATTCATCTTTACTAAGGCTACCAAACTGCTTCTTGATCCATCTCAGGATAGACCTTGCCTTCGAAGCTGCTTTGGTACACTGTTGGCTAGGTTTCAAGTTGTTGATTACTATTACACCCAAATCCCTTTCTTCTTTGGTTTCATCCAGCTTCCAGACATTTCCTTCGGTGGTCATTTTGTACTCTCTGTTGACTGAATGTCCGATATGCATTGTTTTGCATTTCTGTGGATTAAGACCAAGCTTCCATTTATCTGACCAGCACATTAATTTATTGAGGTCATCTTGCAAAACTTGACTATCTTCCAGTGTTGAAATTCTTGTCCACAGCTTCGTGTCATCCACAAACATTTCAACGCTGGTTCGAATCCATTCTGGAATGTCGTTAACAAACACTAGCGGACCCAATACCGATCCTTGGGGCACACCACTTGTTACAGAGATCCAGTCTGAGTGATCACCCCTGACTTTCACCCTCATCTTCCGACCTTGCAGAAATGACTTTAGCCATGTTAACACTTTGCCATCAATGCCATACCCAACTAACTTTGTGTAGAATCCTTCCGATGGTCCAAATAGATAACATCGATTCCGTAACTGTGATCAATCGCCGTCATCCAGTCCTCAAATGTCTCCAAGAAGTTCGTTAAACACGATCTTCCTCTACAGAATCCATGTTAGACTTTACTCAACATCCCTGTATCTTCCAAATGTTTGGTAAGTTCTTTCTTTAGCAATGATTCCATGACTTTGCATGAGACACAGGTGAGTGATACTGGTCTGTAGTTACCAACATCTGCTCTTTTACCTTTCTTAAAAATTGGCACTATGCTAGCCAACCTCCAGTTGTCAGGGACAGTTCCGGAATTATATGACTGCAAAAATAGTTGACAGAGATTCGGCTATTTCTTCAGCGCATTCTTTTAAAGTTTTAATACCGTGGGATGCAGTCCATCTGGCCCAGGTGACTTGTCTGAGTGTAAACCCTTTAGTTTCTTCAAGACTGAATCGCGACTGAAACATGTTGCTGACATTGAAATTGTGGCAGGAGGATTATCCATTGTTGCTTCTGGCGGTGCAATATACTAGTAAATTTGTTTTTCGTGCTTCGGCATAAAGTATCTAATTATCCATGGTGCACTAAACTTGTTCATGTTGTTAGGCCATCCAAAACGCAGCTTATATAAGTTCAATTCAAATTCACGAGATATTTCTAAAAATGTGTTTCAAAGAATATTTAAACATAACTTTGTTATTTTTAAGTTAGCTGCATTTTGGATGGCCTAACACTGGGATAGCCTACCATACGGCCTGTCAATGTGCATTTTTTTGGGGTGGGGTGGGAGTTTTGACCTCTATTTTGGGAGAACAGATGTCTGTAGGGGTTATGGGTAATAAGCGGATCTGTGGATGTCCGGATGTGGCAACGGGTAAAAGGCGGATAACAGTTGTCACATACATTATTGGTCGTGAAAGTTGTTTAGTTTTTCAATCATTCACTCTGTAATTAACTGCTCAGTGGACACTTTATAGGCGGCATTCGTTTGAAGTCTGTCACTGTGAATTTCCTTACAGTTCACACTCTGTATTGGTCTAGACAATAGCCTAATTCCTGATCGCAAATTCATCAAGGCATTTGCTCAGAAAACGATCTGCTTTGTCACTTGACGACGACGACATACAACGGTAAGATACAACGACGACGACGTGCAATAATGCATGACAAAGTGTGAAGTTGACATAAGTTGACGACACAACACGCAACAAGATGCGCAGAGATGATATACTATGACGACACGGGATGATGACGTATCAGCGCACGACGACATACTGTGACGCTCATCAATGCACGACGACGATGTAGGCCTACAGTGACGTCACGCGATGACGGATGACGACGACGATGACTACTAAGTGCAGCAGGACGTTACTATTGTAATTTCGTAAAACCAGATTTTTCCAACTGAAGCCTACTTATTGTACCAACTTAGGATTTTAACTTGAATGACATGCAAAATATGACAGTCTTAATAATGTGTCATGGTGTCTGTCACAAAGCATGGCACCCAAACGCTCAAAGGCCCCAAATTAATACACGGCTATACACTGTTTATTGGTCCAGAGACATGGCTGAGTACAATGAGTAAAAGGCGGATGTATCGACATCCGCCTCAGATCCGCACATCTGCCTTTTACCATCGTCTGTCTGTAGGGCCTAGGGAATCAGCAATGGTACAGTTGGATAGGGCAATTCCCTGTCAAAACCTGGCAGTTGGAGCATATTGAATGTCGCACTTGATTTGGCAGACGTTAATCTCACTCTGTATGACAGCAGTTTGTTCAATGTATCAATCACGTTGTGTGCCATTGAAACTTGAAAAGTCACTAGTTAAAAACAACATGTAACATTCAACTCTATCAGACAGAGAATTTAGAGAATCTATTTGAAATTATGAACCATCCAATATCTCGATATAATGTTGCAAAAACTCGACAGATTGCCTATTTGTCTTGCGAAGTAGCTATGGCAAGTATTGTACAACGAAGCAAAACTGCTCTTTCGTGGCCACTGCCCCCTCCATGCATGCCGGCGCTTCATCGGGGCTTTGGTGTCAGAGGCACCTTTAGACCATTACAGTCTGGGCCTGTCCAAGCCCGCCACCTTCCTGAAGCTTTGGTCCCTTGGCCCCGAAAGAGCGTGCAGTCGCATTCACGAGGCGTCCCTCGTGCTACGACTACGAACCATGATTCTATATAGTGCAACTAGCTATATATGTACACCAGGTGTCAGGCTATGAAATAATGGTGTTTCATTGATTTGTCAAGTTTAACCCATTTATGCCTACAATCCCATATATGGGACACGTAATTTCACGGTAGATGGTAAAATAATTTAGGCACTAATGGGTTAAATAAGGGTATCCTATTTTGGACCGGCGCTCTGTTTATCCGTACTGTAAGACAGACGACAGACACGACATTGTATTATAAGCACAAGTTGCACAACTGTTAATGTAGTCATTTTAAAATGTAAGCAAAGTGCATTTTGTGCTACTGTCGTAAGATTGGCACAAGTGATTGCTGAATGGTGGTTTTTGTGCGCGAAAGCAGCTACTGCTTTCAGCGTGTCTTAGCCATTGCAATTCTGTCTGTCTGTCTGTCTCTCCGTTTGTCACACAGGTGGATCAGTGAAAAGCAGTGCAAGCTAGGATCACCAAATCTTCACCATTGGCTGCCTGGAATAGTTTCAGGATCTGTAAAGCTTTTCCATAAATTCGAAGGGGGTCACCCCGACTGAGGGTGCTAAATGAGAGGGGGGTGGGCAAAATTTGCAGTTTCTGGCAAATAAGTCGCTGTATCTCAGTAACGGTGCGAGAATAGATAGGGCCTAGGTTACTATTAATCACTAATAGGAAGTCGTACACTGGCTCTTGATTGGCGCTGAATTCAGTGACCTTGAATGACCTTGAACACCAAAATAGGGGGTTTTATGGATTTTTTTGGCGATTTCCTCCTGTGACACAAGTCTGTATCATTCACAAGGTGGCGACACGCTACCGTTATGCGATCCAGATAGAAAATTTGGTATATGTATATTAACTTAGCGTGAACACTCCAATTTTCAACTAAACTACAGAACCGGAACTGCTAAAGACTTTTGCGCGTCTCGTAAGCATTAGCTCAAATTTCTTGTAATTTTTGGATGCATCTATAACTGTTCATTTTTATACTTGTCCATTTTGATTTTGTGTTTTATGTTTGTGCTTGTAAGACTATATCAGAAAATAAGCTGAAAGCATTCAACATTGGCTCGATGAATATAAAGAAAGGAGTTACAAAGAAGGAGCAGGAGGACATTAAGAAGAAGGTATGCCACTGTTTATAGTAGGTACTGAGACTTGTACTGTTGATTGATATCTTTTGACTAGTATGTATGCAGTGCTAGCTAGTGTCACTATTACACTTATTCGTTCAATGTATGAGTGAAACATAATAGTTGATGATATTACAGCATTTTATTGAATATGTTATTATGTACTTTCTGCTGCTCCAACTTATAACTTTCTTATAACCAAAATGTTTCTGGATTTTTAAAATGTTTTACATAATAGTACTTCTTTTTCAGTTTCTCTCATTTTATTTCCATCCTAAACATTTCCAGTTTTTTTCGATTATGTGCTGTACATTAAACTGGCAGCTTTCCTGTTAGTTTTCCAATGCATATCATATTGTATCGCATCGTTCTGCCATTCGTTCAATAATATCATTGTTATGTTGGCAGTGTATGTTGCTAGTGAATGTTGTAATTTTAACGAGGACATGACTACTGGCGTGTCATGCCTGCAGAGGGAACAGGAGGAAGCCGCTGAGGTCTACAAAGAATTCATAGAATCATTTGAGGAATCCGAGAAGGGGCTGAACCGAGCCTGGGTCAAGGGAGGTGTTGTCAATCCCGAGAAAGGTGACGCTGTTGTGTTTATTTTGTACATGTTGTAGCTTAGGCTACTATCTCACAGCCTTAACACGACACCAACAACAAAGCCATAGTACCTATGTTTGCTGACTCTCAGTTTGAATCTTGACTGCTCTGTATTTGTGTTAGTTGGGTATTTCTGTTCATCTCTCTCTTTGTTCCTACTGTTCGATTTTTATTTCACATTTTTTATTTGGGATATTATTTTTTTTTAAATCCTTAGTACCAAACTCCCAAGAGAAAATATTAAAAGCTAAGCAAGATGACCACAATGACGTTTATTTGGTGGTGAAATTTCTGTGGAATTGGACTGCATTTCCCTGTTGGATAGCCATTGTTGTTATTGTGTTTATATTGTATGGCAAGGATTAGGATTGTATTGATAAGCCAAGCTCAGAGCTGTGCAAGCCAGTGTCATAGCTGCTTGTCGTATTTCTCTTGTTACTGATGTAGTCATTATGCTGGGTTGCATTATATATGAAGGCGAGGAGTCCAGTGATAGGCCGGGCAAGCTTTACAAGCCAACATCAAAGCTGCTTGAGAAGACGTCTTCAAGCAGCAAAGTTCCCAGCTTGTTGAAGTCGAAAGATGAAGAAAAACCTGAACGTCCGGTATGACACATTATTGTGTGGCTTTTGGGATGAAATTTGTGATATGCGAGACCTGCTGAACTGGACTGATGCACTTGCTGTTTGTCTGCTAGTCAGCTGTGTTATAAACTGCACATGATTTTGGCTCCTTTGCCGTCTTGTGCCAAAAATTATCAAAATTGGTAGAAATTTGATGAAGTTGTGACAAAAACAGTTTTGCACAGTTTTTACGTACGACAGCTAGCTAGCTATAGCATGTATTAGCTACATGGTAATTCTGTCTGTCCATCTGTTTTTCCTGGTGTCACGACCTTGTACCATTTCAAGACCAGGTGAGATAGAGACTTTGGGTTCTCATCACATGATAGCCTAGAGGCTCTAGTATTTTGTGACAAAATTTCATTCTTCTGGGTGAAGGGGGTTACCCCGAACGAGAGAGAGAAAAATGGGCATGTGCGGCGTAAAAGCATTCGCCAGAGGGCGCCATGCAACTAGCTCATTGTTTGATCGAGATTGGAGATCGGTATTGGAGATTGGTATTTGTATACTGGGTATTAACTTAACTGAACACCCCAATTTTTAGCCAAACTACTGAACGGATTTGAAAATGGTTTGGATCGCTAGAATCCTTATCCAGCAAGCTTTCCATCGGTACCGGATTCGCATATCCAGACTTAGTGGAAAATGTGAATTTTGACTAAGTATGTTGAAAAGAGGTGCGACCCCCGTACATGATGTCGGACGAATATCGCACATTTCGTCAAAGTACGCGAATTAGAACGAACGGTGAGAAATACTAAATATCGCATTTATTAGTGCAATATAGGGGTTTCGGTGATGTATAGTTTTTATGGAAACTTAATGAAAAATATGACATCAATCATCTGCGATCGATTACGGTGCACCTTTATGTAATTGGGGGACTCATAGAAAAGGGGATAAGAAAAGATTAGGGTTGCTTTTTGTCTATATCTTAATAACTACCACGCCAGTTACTACGATGTTGACGGCTACTAAAAGAGGAAAGAACTGGGTATTTTTAGGAATAGGTGTTAGAATTTAAGATGAAATTAGATTTTACAGGAATGTTTAAAGTTGTGGGTACCCTGTCTTAGCGGTAACCTAAGGCTGAGCATGTAATTGGTTGTGTTGTTGATGTATTGTAGTTTTCAGGGAGTTCTTAAAAATGTTTTTTATATATGTCGATGTGTTATGTTTACTGCCACCCCACACGTAAGTTTGTGGCTGGCTTTGCAAGGCAATTCCAAGGGAGGCATGTCACATTGCACAGTCACAATGTGGGTGTGGATTGTCTGTTTATAGAACAAGCCTAATCCAACACCTCAGAGACTCTGGACACCAACGCCAGTGGAAGTTGTAAGTGCTCACTGCTCCTGTCAATGCTGTGTATTTTAAATCAGGGCTCTTGCAGGTCCTCGAAAGTCCTTGAAAGTCACTGACATTTTTTCCCAGATTTTCAAGGCCTGGAAAGTCCTTGAAAACAGACCTGGTCCTTGAAAGTGCTTGAATTTGATTTTCTGAAATGCTGTGACATTCTGAAGTCTATCCATAGTAATTTGACTCAATGACAACTATTGATGCATTTGGTAAATTTTTCTGATAATTCCAGCTTTTGATTTATGCTTGAAGGTGTTAAGTTGTCGAATGTAAAGTGAACCTGCTTATATATGCTTATAAAAGTGCCGGTTTTATTTAATTTAGTTCTCCTTATATATCCTTTGTATGGTCCTAGAAAGTTCTTGAAAAGTCCTTGAATTTGATTTTGACAAATGGGCAAGAACCATGTTAAATGGGTTTATTATGAAGTTGTTCTAATAATATTGTGTGATACTGGTTTTTGTCTGTCTGCTTGTCCATCTGATACAGGCTACTAGATGCATTTGATTAATCAGTCAGCTAATTTATTCATTTATTTAAAAAACACAAGCACCTTACAGTACAAGTGCAATAGTGCATATAATCAATCTTACTGAATCAATTGTGTTTCATGGTCAGAAAGGCTGAAATATCATTTATGACAGATGCGTTTGCTCCCGTGTAGGGCTGTATCATAAACTGTCTACTCACATACCGGTAGTTAACATACATGTCATTCATGTGTTTGCTGCATGCTGTGACAATATGCCAACCTAATGCATTTGATTTCAATTTTGTCACCCCTGTGCTATGGATAATGGGCATCCTTTTTACATCTTATGATGTGATATATGATTTTATAATTATTTAGCTAGAAAAAGATATGCTCCACTGCATTGACTTTTTTATGTTTCTGCTTGGCATTGAGCAGTGCTAGTACAACAACTTAGACACAAACACATTAGCATGAGGTAGCTAGTTTGAATGAGGTGTGGAATGGTATGGTTGGTTTGTGGCTGGCTGTAGAAGAAAAAATTTTCCACAGAGAAGAAGAAGACAAATCTAGAATTATTCAAGGAAGAGTTGAAAGTGTGAGTGATACACTGCTGATCTGCCAATCTTTGTGATAATTGCTCAGCCGCACATTTTATCAGTGATTGAACGTTTACTAGTAAAAAAACGTAAAGTCCTTCCCGAGCCTTATGGCCCATAAGGCGGCGCTGATCTCCGTTTCCTAAGGCCCTCAGCCAGACACCAGTTTTTACACTGCAAGACCACGGATACAGGGCAAGTGTATTGCGCGGTGTGCCTGTTTACATCCCAGCGGTGAAGCCGGTACCAAATTATACTGCTTGGTGTCAGAAGCATATGTGTGTGAACAACTTGCCTAAGGTCGTTACCCGGCAGTGTCCTGGTGCGGAGTCGAACCTGCGCCTCTGAGTTACCTCAGGATTACAAGTCCGACACATTACCGTTAGACTATCGAACCTACTCTTATTGTACTGCGAGGGTTTCAGTATCGGCCATCTTAATGAGCATGCAAAGTGTTGGAATGGAAACAAAATGGAACTGTAGTGAAAGCCGCATGCTGCTGGTTTCGTTTTAGTTTATTTTATGTAGTTTCAGTTTAGATTTTGTTCAGATCTGTTGCTTTGTATGCCTTATGTATTACTGTCGAACATCCTGTCTTTTGCAAGCACAGAATCAGCCAGAATGTCAAGTTTGGCTTCTCCTTTTTACTGTTAAGCACATTTTGTTAATAAACTTATTAACGTCGTGCATATCGTTACAGAATGCTTTAATGCTTTCAGCGCATTAGAGGCTTTGGCATTGATGCGCTACATAAATTTACATTTTACTTACTTACTTACTTTGCAAACTTGGATTTTTGGTTGGTAAAATAAAAAAAATCACTGAGTTTCATTTGGTAGAATTTTGCAGAAACGTGAATTCAGTAGTCTGGTTCAGAATTATGCTGATTGTGGAAACTGTGAAAC
>Ga0209367_1004617_pt1 | contig 19046 bp, 8 predicted proteins | sample WorMetLIZISLAND2_FD_187412 | JGI IMG/M metagenome (GOLD analysis project Ga0209367, IMG submission 187412) | Marine gutless worms symbiont microbial communities from Max Planck institute for Marine Microbiology, Germany - Olavius geniculatus... ... | reverse complement strand
GCTAGATACTTCAGTTAAACGAAAGATGAAAGTGTAAGATAATGTTGTGCTGTAGTTATTATTTTTAATTTTTAGTAATAATTTTGTATAATGTCTTAATACTTTTCATGTTTTATCATGAGTTGAACCGTTACGCTTAGCTTTGTGAAATTTTTACTCGCGAAAGCATACGCGCCATTGTAATTTTTCATATTTTTTGTGAAAAATAGGTGAAAATGTTGAATTTAAATTTTGTAACCCCCAAAAGGCACTTCCTTGCGCGAAACCGCGTCATATGAGTCATCGTGCGTTAAAATCAGTTCAGTCGTTTTATGTAGAGGACGGCAAGAAAAAAGGAAAGGAAAGGCACAAAAAGTCACGCAAGCGTTATATTTCACCTATTCGTGGGGAAGCCCCCCGTAAACGGATTTTCACCAAATTTTGCACATCAGGAGATATGCTGTGATGTAAGTGGCCTTGTGGCCTTTTTGCTGATTAAATAAATGAAATAAAATGAAACTCAACATCGGCAGACCGCTAGACCAGTCCAGGCCTACTGAACCTGTCAAAGCTGCATGGCTAGCTTTGGCAAATAAACCAAATGTACAGTAGTTCACATTGATGCACAAAAAAACGCCCACACGCAAAACAAAATCACACGCTGCGCGGTAGGCTGTAGCCAGCCCTGTTGTAAGGGTGGCCAGCCATTTCAATGGGAAACTCCAAAATTCGACCCCTCGTATTTCCCAAATCCCTTAATTTTTTCACGCCAAAATTTGCACAGATGAGCTATAGGCTTTCGCGCGTCTCGTCAGCATTAGCTCAATTTTTTTAATTACCTTGGTCCTTGCTTTACCGCGGTGTATATGCTAAATGCGATTGTCTGTCATAACATGCGCGGGTGCAGGTGGTGAGGGAGCCGGTGACACCGGCGCCAAAGAGGAGCAGGAAGTCAGGAAGTCTCAGGAAGTCGGCGAAAGTCTCGTCATCCTCCATATGTACGAAAATCAGTCGCCAATTTTGCATTTATGCAGCCAATTTTGTCTTTGAACAAAAACGGTTGGTTGAAATGACAACAGAGGTCTTCAGGGGAGAAATTTACATGACGCCATTGTATAGCCCAGGCTCGAAAATAGGGGGTAGGTAAACACAGCGTGCAATTATCTTTTACGAGACAATGGGTAGACTATGGGTAGACCTGTAAGCGACTCGCCAACAGTTTTCTCGCTCGCTCGTAGGAAAATCTCGCTCGCTTTTCTCGCTCAGCGAAACAAGCGAGAAATTCTTAAGTTCCGTCGGTTGCTTAAAATTTTGCAAAATACGACAGTGGATTACTATTTTGTCTCACCTTGTGGATTAAATATTTTTTATTAGTCCGCCCGTAAGCGATAGCTTGCGGAAGCGGAATTAAGTTTTGCTGCATTCTTTCTTTTTTTTCCTCGCGTAATCTTCGAGCTCCGTCGGCCGATCGGCGCGAAATTTTGCACAATGCTCCTAAGTATGTTCGATTTTATAATCCCGGGCCGAAATTTTGGGGGAGCCTCCCAAAAAAATTTTGGGGGGCCAAAAACATGCAAAATTTGGCCCGATTTCGGTCGACTTTGAAGTTTGGCGGCCAATTTCTCCGGAACGGATGAAGATATTCAAAATCGGTGAGTTACTTGTTCGACATCGATTCCTCTCGCGTCAGGCGAAACAAGTCCGGTGAAGTTTGGTCCAGTAACCTTGGAGATCTCGAAGTTGAATTAAACCCACCGAAAGCGCATTTTTCGGAAGATCATATTTCGGCCCCTACGGGGTGCTGCGCCCCCAAATTTTTACACATGCTAGAGAATGACCAAGTATTACTAGCGCATCCCCCACCGGGGACGAGAGCCCCCCTTACAATTTTTTTCAAAGGGGGGTCAAAAATTGGCTTAAAATGCAATAAAGGAGCGCTTATAACTTAAGAGTTAGAAAGTGTAGCCCGATGAAACTTTGGCGTTTGACGTGTCTCTAGGTTGGGGTGTTAACGCACGTACAACTTTTGGAGGCACCGCCCCCTTAAAATTTGGGAGGGCAAAAAACATGCAAAAATCGGTGTGATTTACGACAACTTTCGAGTTTGACCGCAAATATCTCTGGAATGGATAAAGATATCGACAAGCGGTAAACGGCATTATCAAATACGGTTAATTCGGCGTTGAATAAAAAAATTCTGTGAAATTCCGTCCACTATGAACCAAGTTATAAGCGCTCATTTTGACCTACCCTAAGTCGCATTTTTCGGAAGACCATATTTCGGCCCCTATGGGGTGCTGCGCCTCCAAATTTTTACACCCACTAGAGAATGACCGACTCTTACTAGCGCACCCCCACTGGGGACTGGGGCCCCCTTACAACTTGTTTCAAAAAGGGGTCAAAAAATGGCTTAAAATGCAATAAAGGAGGGCTTATAACTTCGGAGTTAGGGGGTGTAGTAATTAAGAGTTCTGTACACAGATATGTCATTTAAAAGCTAATATAAGGGTTTCTTAGCATGTGTTTATTGTTGTGTAGCGTACTATGCCTTTACTGATAATGGCCGATGCCATCTTTACTCACAAACCAAGATGGTGACTGAACAACTGAAAGTAGTACCCCGGTAATGAGTTTGCTAGTTCTATGGCAGTTATATGCAGCTGTAGTGAAATGCAGTGAGGGGTCTAATGTTGACATGGCACTGGGTGTAATAAATCCACTTGGTTGATATTGCAAGGATATTTCAGTCTCAGATTGGAATGTGCATGTGGGAAATATTGTTCGACCTTCCTTGCCATGACTTTGATCTCTCACCTCTGAACCTGAAAGTCACAGTGGAACTACAGTGGTTCTTTCCTCATCCTTTGCTCCAGTGGCCATGAAAATGCTTACTGCTACTGTTTTTCACAGGCTGACTGTCCCAACTGAGGATGTTCGTGATGCAGCAGTTTTCTTACGTGAACAGCATCCAAGCATAACAAACCAGGCTGAGTTGCTGTCACTTATGGGGGAGACACAAACTCTTCGTCGCAGATGGATAAAACAAGAACATCCAACGATTAACGAGATTCTCAAGCAGTATCCTCATTTTCGGAATATGCCTGAGAAAGTATTCTCAACAGTCAACAAGTAGTAAAATTTGATTGTGCTATAATGTAGCAGTTGCAGCATAGATAAAGACTTGCTACGTGTACCGATAGTTCGTTTGTCTTGTAGGTTGGAATTCACAGTTGGTTGCTTAACCAGGTGGATTGCCGTCGAAATAGCTACAGCCTCGTTTTACACATTGACTACTGTATGTATTGAAGTTGCCGAACACCGATGGCATTTTGTCACGAGGTTACGCACAGGGGAGCAGTTGTTATATGGCTTTTATGTGACTGAAGGTGGGGTGTAACTTATGTCAGTACCTAACTGTTCACATGACATACTTATTTTGTGCATGCTTTGTTTTGTGCTATAAGTATCTGTTGGTAAATTAAATAAGATGTGTATTAAATAAGATGTGTTCCAAGATAATAACGATCTGGTGGAATTACTAATCTCTTTGGGACATCTGCCCCCCCCTCTCCCTGTCGCCTCATATAAGCAGCGCCTGACGGTCTTGTCATGTCAACGACAACAACAAATTGAATCAGCTGATAATATATTCTTGGCATGACTAGCTACAAATGTTTGGACTGTGTTAGATAAGGCAGGAATTCAAGGCTATGACCCAAGCCACAAAACGTCTGCAGGTGGTCATGCAGGAATACAAACCAGCAGTCCTAGAGTTGGCTGCTAGCAAAGCGTCTCTGGAGAATATTGTGTCATTACTCGATGACACTTTTGATGAAGGAAATATCTAGACTTTTGCCCTCACAGTTGGTCTTGTTGTCATCTGCCACATTCTCATCTGCACTCAAAGCAGAGCTTGGACAGATCTAGTTTCATGCCATTATGGGTCATAACACATCAGTTTAACAAATTTTTTGGAAGGATATTTCAGTCTGTGATTAGGCTGTGCATGAGAGAAGTAGAAGAAAATGTACAGAATTTCAGGATGATATCTTCAGTAGTTTCCAAGATGCATACATCTACATATAAAGGACCCATGTAGGTGAGATTTTGTGAAATTTTTAACAATCTTCAATTATTTAGTGACTTTTGATGACTGACATACCTTCTGTAATATTGTAGGTAGAAGCTTCATATTTCACTGTTACTTGAACATTGTAGATCACACACAAGAGTACACTTCTGTGCATTGTCAGTGCAGTGAGAGTGGCAAAAAATGTTATTGTTTGTGATGGATATTGTATTTATTTTCGGAGCAATACTGGTTAAAATTGTGAATACACCAGATAACAGGTTAGCCACATTAGTTTTTTTCCATAGTTGACTGAATGGCTAGAAACTTGGCCAGAGCAGGACTTCAGCATATTTCTGAAAAAGTGCTAGATTCCAGATTTACAAAAAAATCTGGTTCAATTTTGTGTACAATATATGTATAATATACACTAAAAATAAAATGATGGAGTAACAGAAGTATGACAGTCTTTATGTATGTTAGAACATTGTGTGCACTTGCTATTGCATAACAGACAAAAAAAGTGAAGCTGCTTTTCGATGCCTGATCAGCTTGCTGCCAGCTCCACCGTTACACTTTACAACCAAACACATTATCAAATGTCTTCTGTGCGTTCGCAGATTGCCGACGCAGATAGATCGTGACGTCACCGTTCTGGTCCTGCAGATCGGCAGTAACGACCTGACGGACGTCAATCTGTCGGCCAACAACTACGTCCAGCGCCTGATTGCATACGCAAATCATGTTCTGCGGACATCCCACGCGATGTACATGTACGTCATGGAAGTGCTGCATCGGCAGCAGGTGCAGCAACAGCCTCGCCAACGGCATGTGATGCGCAAGTCCTTTGATGCCTACAACGCCAAAGTTGACGAGGCGATGCGGCTGGTGAGGTAGAGGGCCGTGCCAATGTGCCAGGGCAGGGGACTCTAGCAGAAGTGAGTGAGTGAGTAGTTTCTTAACGGCACATAAGCACAAAATAGGCCATTCAGTGCCATACATGGTTAAAATTAGTTAAAAGCTGTTGATATATGTATTAAAAGTAAAGTTAAAATACTTTTTAAGATCAAGGCTATTAAGCTAATGTAAAAAAACAACATTATATACGATTGTAAAAGCCAATATCTTTAACATAAGCGATGATGTTGCGAGATGCAACATTTTCACAAACGTCCTTGAGTGTGTCCACTCCAAAATATCTCTGACATGCTGCACTGTGGTGGGTGCAGTCTACCAAAAGGTACTTAACTGTGAGCGGAGAATGGCAAATTTCGTCAAAGCCTGAGGGTTTGCACACTAAACACAAGGACCCTTAACTTCACTGGAGCAGCTACACTTCTAGACCAGGAACTTCAAAAGTGGAACATCCAGTTAGCAGGTCTCCAGAAAGTGAGATGGCTGGATAGCGGTGAGACCACAGTAGAAGACACTACATTCCTCTGGTCAGGAAGGAAGGACAGTAGGCATCAGGAGGGTGTTGCACTAGCCATTCATCAGAAGACATTGTCAGCCTGCGTCTCATGGACTCTCCTATTGGCCGTGGCCGTTCCAATTCACTTCCTTCCCCTCCCACCTGTCCCTGCCGACTCCATGGTCGGCGTCGTCATCACTCACTCTTAGTCTATACGTACCTGATGAAGCCTCACAAGGCGAAACGTAGTACTTTAATGTTATAGACTTGTTCTTTGTGGTATTCAACTCGTAGATTTATCGTGACTTATGATGTCGTTGCTGTTCTGATTTTTTAACACTGATAGACTGCTGAACTACTGTTCTCTGCTGATGATCTATGATGGTATACTGCTGTTCTGATTAAATATTGTACACCACATGCCGTTCAGTTACTTCCACCAGGCACGTCGAGGAGACACTGGGGGCTTCTGTGGCCGCGGTCAACGCCGAGGACAGGGCCGCCGTCGGCTGTTTCCGTCCCGCTCTGCCTCCAATAGACGAAATAATCACGTTCAGGATACGCACACAGCTGTGCAGACCGTTTCCCACCGGAAGTTGGATGGTCATGGGGACCCCTGCACCAGCTCTTCTCGAGGCTCAGGGATCCGTGGTCGGGGATACCAACGCTCCCATAGCACCTCAAACAGACCCCGAAACAGAAACTTGCAGTCTTATCAAAGGGCTAGGCACCCTGATCAGTCCCACAGTAGGCGACATCGGTCACAAGAACCCAACGAAAGATACCCTAGACACAGAGATGATTACGATGGAACTACGGACCATCGCTTCAGGCGATCTAGGGACTATAGCGGTCCATCTAATCACCAATATGGACCCCAAAATCAATTCTCAAACAGACCTGCTCTCTCCGAAAATCCGGACTTCTGGAATCTAGTTAAAGCAACCAATAGCGGAGCCAGATTATTGAATCATATGGATAACTGGCAGCACATCCCTGTGCCGATTAATAGGGCCATTGATGATCTAACAGATTCTATCAGACCACCACTGATGGACCAGGACTTTCACTCTAAAATCCAAAACATCAGTGAGCAATTTAAAGCTAACGTACACCGTACAGTGAATCAGCATTTGATTATAAAGTACGCAGAAACACGCCGTACTTTATCGGTCTCAGATGACACTGATATAAACCTAGCTAGACAGGTGGCACGAAAACAACTGCTGCGATCTAATCGCAGAATTAATGCTAATAGGGCCGACAGTCTTATAAACTCTTGTCATTTTCGATACGAGGGATTGCCTTTCTTCTCAACTTCGGCAGGCATCCAGAAACCCAGTTTCCAGCAGACAGATTTCCCCACTGCCCCCGTTCCAACTAGCAACAGATTTGAGGCGTTGCAGGACTTAGGGGATGTAACCGACCAGATGGAGGTGGATACCCTCATTGATCTGCTGGAAACCACCATGACTGAGCCAGATTCAGAAACAGTGCCTGCCACCAATCCAAATAAGCGCCCAGCTAGTCGCCGATCCCCCAACGTGACCTCACCTGCTAAAAAACTAGGGTGATTGTGGAGGCGGACAACAGTTTCACCAGACCAACGGATACTGTATGGAAAACCAGGGGGCTGCCCACCCCAGGACCATCCACCCGCCTCGAGGGAGCACAGCTACCCCAAGCCCGAACGACCGGACCGGAAGTCGGTCTGTCGGACCATGGCCCTCTAAATAGAACAGGCCGTACACTAGCAGTGCTATATGCCGGGTGACGTCACGACTGCCAGCCTAAGCATGAGGACAGCGAAAGTGAAATTGATACTGCTGCTGCAGTATCTTACTAATAGTCCCAGCCTATAGCATGTGCTCCGAGCTGCCTGTACAGTCATGCTTGTAGACTTTGGACTGCCTAGTCGGTCGTATGTTTGAATGTTTCGTGTATAGTGTATAGTGGTCGTCGTCGTTGTATAATCTCTATCTGTGTTCGTTTGTGTCATGTAACGTTCGTATAACTTCATTCCGTCGAGTTCGTAACTTTGTCAGTTGTTGGATTACTCCTTGAATTACTCGTATAGCTACAACTCACCATAGAGCATCTGTTTCGTTGAATAAGGTTCATATGTCTGTTTTCTGCTCTCGTAGTAAATTAACGAAGTCCTTGTAACTGTATTACTGTTTCATTGAACGTTAATTTCTTCTTAAAATTACTGTGCATTGAGCCTGTTGATAAGAATTGGATTGCTGGTGATGAAATTATGCACTGATATAACCAGTACTGTTGTGGCCATGCTACTGTTGTAGGCCTAACAATGCAGTATAATTTGGGTGTACACGTATGGGAAAATAATTGTGTGTGTTGTCGTTTTAGGATGCCTGAAAAGTGCTGCATCCCTGGCTGTCGCGGGAATTACCAGGCAACGGCGAAACATGAAGAAGTGAAGGTGAGCGTCTTCAGGTTTCCGAAGGATGCAGAGTTGCGTGCGAAGTGGGTACGCCAGATACCATGAGCCAACCTTGAGATCCACGACAAGACCGTTGTGTGTGAGAAACACTTTGCACCGCACTTCATAATTCGAGTGGACACTGCAACTCGTTCTGATGGCACCATTTTAACTGTACCTCGAAAAAACCCAAAACTTGCACCTGACGCCTACCCCACTATTTTTCCCAACACTCCATCATACCTCAGTTCAGAACCAAGTAGGAAAAGAAAAGCACCTGAAGAAAGATGCCTGGAGATGTTGGTACGCGATGAGCAGCAGTTTGAACAGTGGACGTCTGATGACCAGATCTCGTCATTCGTTGATTTCTGTGACAAAGTTGAGAGCCTTGTGTCGAATGTAGATAGTCAGTGGGTTCTTATTCGTTCTTGTGCGTTTGTAAATATTTGTATAGTTGACATGTCGAATGCACCTCAGTTTGTGTTAGTTTTGAAAGTACAGGAGAGTATGGTCGTTGAGGTGTACAGAGGAAACTCGCGTCTGAGTAATTGTAGTGTAATGTGGGTTCTCGGTACTGATTGTAAACTAGTTTGTTGGTCCCAGCTCTCTTCTTTACTGAGTCACTTTGTGTCTGTTGTTGTTACTGTGCATGAGCTGTCTGTAAAAGTACAGGCGGACACAATTAAACAGCAATTGAATCAGTTAATAGATCTGGTAAACGACAGTGACGACTATGAACCAGACGTGACCACTAGGTTGAAATTTCTGGCTGAGCAGATATCTCTCCTGTTCATGTCACAGTCTCGCTATAGTTCGGAAACAATGCTGATTGCATTTCGTTTTTTCGCGATATCTGCGTCCGTGTACGGTCGTTTGCGTTTGGTTTTAACGCTGCCACATGTGTCGTATATAAAGCGTCTGTCTAGTGTACTTTCGCTGTCTGGTGGCCTGGATGAGAGTGATCACGCTCAGTATTTAAAACATAAGGCACAGCTGATGGAGCCTCATGACCGTCAAGTGATTCTCCTCCTTGATGAGATATATGTAGAGCCAAAAACCACATACAAAGGTGGTTGCTTGACAGGTATGGCCAGTAACACGCCAAGTGAACAGGCTAGTACTGTACAGACGTTCATGATGTGTTCGTTGCTGTCGGCTAAGAAGGACGTCGCAGCCATGGTGCCGGTGAAAAACTTGACTGCAAACTATTTGAAAGTCTGCACACTGAAGGTTATTGAAATGTTGGAAAATGCTGGATATTATGTATTTTGCCTGATATCTGATAACAATCGTGTCAATAGAAATATGTTTGCTGATTTGTGTGGAGGTGACCTCAGGCCATTTGTACAGCACCCGTGCGCCACCCAGTTGTTTGATTCAGTGCATTTGTTGAAATGCATCCGAAACAATTGGCTGGGCCAGTCTGATGTGGACAACACGTTTGTGTTCCCTGACATTGCGGACAGGTCAATTTGTAAAGCGTCTTTGTCACATCTTCGTCAGCTTTATGCAAGTGAGAAAGATAATTACATTAAAATGGCGCCTGGTTTGTCATATAAAGCACTTAATCCCAGTAACATGGAACGCCAAAATGTAAAATTAGTCCTGAAAGTGTTTGACGAAAAAACCATCACTGGCTGTCTCTAACCAGAAAACAGTTCTTATAAAGCTGTCTGTTGAACGACTGATCGATTGCAGCGTTGTCATCGGTGAATGTACTTGCAGTGCATCAATGCTCAGTCTCGCTGAAATGGCACTGTCAAGCACTTGTAATATATTTCTGAACAACTGCTGCAAGAATGCAGCCGACAAACGAAGCAGTGGAAAGCATAAAGGGAAATGCAAACTTTCTACCCTAACTAAGTAATTTCACAGACGAGCGGTAGGCCTACTTTACTGGTCCCATTTGGCATTAAAGGCATCAAAGTAGGCCTATTTCATGATAGTAATTCCAAACAACTGCAACAACAGACTGTTGTTACAGTTCATTATTAAAGCGCCCTTTCAAAAACGTCCCTCCAGCAAGTAATAATGTAGGCCTATCATTCATCAGTTCACAGTTTCTGCACGCCATTATCACCATGTTCCACTGCTTCTAAATGTGTTAATATACTAAGTTATTACTGTTCATATTTTTGTTTTGATTTATTATTATCTGTATGGTGTTGCTATGTGGCTTACATCTGTGAGACCAATAGTTGAACGTGTCGCGTGTTGACGTGTTTTTCAACTTGTATTGTATACAGTCCGTCTTGTCTTCTGTCACGTTGTCCCTTGGACGAATAACGTGTGCATTGCTCTACTGTACGCTAATATTGTCAGCGGTTGAGCTAGACAGTTTACATCGTTCTGTTGCTATAACTTTGAGCCGCACGCGCTACAGTAGCAACAGCAGCACTTAGGCCGGCAGCTGTGACGTCACATCTCCCAGTGTACGGCCTGTGACTAATCTAGAGGGCTGTGGTCGGACCCCCTCAGGGGGTCGCTGGGCTTATCAACGAAACCGGATATGGAACCACTGGAGGTGACAGCAAACGTGATCACCGAGAGATCGACACCAAACACACACGGCACCCTTTAAATCAACCATTAATGAACATCTGCTGTCTGCAAGATTTAAGCACAGTGCTGGTCACTTAACGGCCGTTGTAACCATGCGTCTATCTTGCACCGTTACGGAGATATGGAGCCCCAAAAATATTGGGATCATGACCATGACCTTTTGGGATCACGTGACGTCATCGGTCACGTGATCATTTGACTTGGCATATGTGGTTTCCTATTGGTGGTCCATTGGAACCATGCGTCTATCTTGCAGCGTTAAGGAGATATAAAGCCTCAAAGTTGCATTTGCCCATGTTAAAGGCCAAAAGTTCAGTGCGCATGCGCCGTGTCACGTGACCTATATGCAGGGGGCCAAAATGACCACATATTTGGAATTCCCAAGTCTATATTGCCTATTCATTATACAACTTTTATGAGGCTACGATGACGATTAAGGGTCGTTTGTAGGTGAAATTTTTATACAGGAGCGTTTTTGGCTGAGAACTTCTAAGTCCGTTTTTGGGCCCAATTTTCGACTTTGGGGGATTTTTCAGGGGTTAGATATTAACTTCGAATTTCGGTTCCAAAAAAGGTTTGACCTTTGCATGAGGCCGCGTTGTTCGAGCCATCATGCGTGAAAATCCGCCGGGCAGTCTGACCTGTAGGTCGGTCAACAAAAAAAAATTATATATACTAGAAAAATTTTTGCTATATTTCACCCATTTCCGAGAAGCTCCCAATGGACAGATTTGCACGAAATTTTGCACAGGGGGTCGTCTCGAGGACGCAATCACCTGTTTCAAATTTGAAACCAGAAAATGACCTTGGAGGAAGTGGAACTCTCATAAAAGTACTTGTACTATAATAATTCCCCACGACAGTAAATTAAAACAAAGCACGCACAGATAAAAAATATTTCCCCAATGACCATAACAGAAAAAACCCCAGCCTGTATTCACAACATTTGTTTGCAAAGTGCAGTGCTAACTGCCAGCCACGATTCTGCAGGTTCGGTGAAGAAGTCAGGTGGCAACGGGGTGTGTCGAAGAACAAGTTAAACTACTCCAGCCCCACAGACCAGGCTACGTCATCATCACGAGCTTCTGCTGGTACTGTTGTACCACTTCATCTGTGCCAGTCTGAAACGAATACTTCTTCGGTTCGCCGGAGGAAGTTGTCAATGTTGCCGTTGATGAGGATGTTGATGCCAGAACTGCTACAGCATCGAGTGCAAACAAAGACAATGTCACGCAGGCCGAAGCAAGACTTTGTCGCTCAAGCCGAAAACCCCTGTGGTCGCCGACGCTTTCGGTCATCGCTGAGGAACTGGAGGAGTAGGAGAAAAAGACTTCGCCAAACTGTTCAGATGACCACGAGTATGAAAGTGACCATGACTCTGCTGGTCAGCACGTTGCTGATGATGTCTCAGTTCTGATGCTGGACCGATGCCTAGTCACGGACATGAATTGAATGGTATTCTGAAAGGCCCTGGACTTCGCGCTGGCTCCAAGAAAGTTCATTTCAGCTCGGTCTTGGAGCAGCGACGGGTTTTCTTCTATTATAACAGTAAGTGTTCAGTTTCTTTTACCACTCTTTCCACAAGTGACAATGCACCGATGACATAAATTAGGCACAAGCTCTGTAGTGCTGAGGGTGAGTGGGTGAGTAGTTTCTTAACGGCACATCAGCAAAAAATAGACCATTCAGTGCCATACATGGTTAAAATTAGTTAAAAGCAGTTAATATATGTATTAAAAGCAAAGTTAATATACTTGTTAAGATCATGTAGTGCTGAGTCTCATTGTATGAATTACGAACAATGGTATAAAGTATGGTGGTGCACTCTGCACAGCGTTTTGTCAGAGGTCCATGTCCATGTCCATGCTCTGCTTCTACAACAAATTACGATTGTCTTCAAAGTGGCTTGGCGATGTCACGGTATGGTGTTGGACTAACAATCAATAGGTCGTGGGTTCAACTCCCACTCAGGTCACTATCAAGTGGTTCCTACTCAAATGAGTGACTGTCGGCAGACAGGTAAACCATTCAAGTATAACTAACGCCAAGGTAAACTCAGCCTTCCATCCCTCCTGGGATAGGTAAACTAGGTACTGACTGGTTTGGCAGGGGTTGAGGTGGGGTGCATTCACCTGTGTTGGGTGACACTGTGATCCTGTACTGGTCCGAGTATGCACATAAATCCGCATACCTAAACTAATGGTTGATTAATATGAAAGTACCGTGGTGCCACGACAGTCACGTGATTTTAGTATATATATACCCATGCAAGCAGAAACACGGACTCAGCAGCGACGGAAGACAGAGCAGCACCGCAGTAGTTAGTCTGCGAATAGCGGTACGCCGCTGTTGACTTTCGAGTTTATAAGTCTGATAATATTGACTACGTTTAATTGAATTAAGAATAAAACAGTATCTTATACGTATACATATAGTATCAGTAATAATGGCTCCAATAATTGCAATAGAGATAAATATATATGAAATCAAGAATATCTGTTTTTTAATTAATATATTTATACGACTTTGGCCATATCCACCTAATTTCAATAATACTGCTGCTAATACTATAGATCCTGCTACAGGAGCTTCAACATGAGCTACCTTCCGAAATAATGCCTGGAGAGCTGAGCAAAGTACATTAAAAGACCTGAATAGGGTGAGGTTTTCACTTTTTATGGACTAACTGTACAGGCAAAGCTGAATGCGCTTTCAACTCTACTCATCCACTCACCACCGCCGGCACCGACTGCTCAACAGCAGCCTGTCAGCTTCCCTGCAACACAGCTCACATGCAAGCATGAATCCGTGATCAAAGAGACTTTAAACTCACTGCATGCAAAAGGTTAAGGCATCTGCTCAGCGGGCCCAAAGCAAGGACTATAATAACGTAGCCTATAAAAGCCGAAGTTGACAGTTATCCATCAATCGGAATATATCATCTGCAATGGAACATTCAAAGTTAGTCCCCATACGACTTACCTGCTGTATACCCTTCATAGGCATAAGGAAGGCAAAGGTTCGCAACAACGAAAACACAAAAAAACACACAAATCTGCACCTCACACCACCGACCCTCTGTAACTGGCAGTGTGACAGTCCAAGAATGTGTGAAACTGGCAGTGTGATGGCACTGGTGAGATTGTATCATGAAGCACCAGTGCCAGCTTCATGCCTAAAGTCAGAAGAGGAACATCCACAGTTATAGATTGAACCAAGCTTACCTGTACACCTGCCTAAAGACAGCCACACAAAACAATGGATGTGCAATGTGCAATGTGCATGGAACAATACAAACAGCCAAAGAGAATGCATCCAGAAACCAGAGACAAGAATCTTCTACAGTCTATTACTCTGTAAACATCAACAGTGTTTTTGTGTACTGTATGGGTACAGCTGCTGAGACATGAACAAGGACACAAGCTGATAGAGAAAGACAATTAGTGTTTGAAATGTGGGTCTGGAGAAAAAAGCTGGGCTGAAATGGCAATGAATGACGAAGTTTTGCATAAAGTCCAAAAAAAACAAAAGCACCTTGGACACAGTATGACAGTGCAAACTCGTATGCGTGGGGCACATCTTGCAGCATGACTCACTGCTGCAGGATATAATGGAAGGCAAGATGTTGCGCAAAGCAACAACAGGATGTAAGTGCCTGCAAATGCCCAGTGACATCACAAGCAAAAACTACGTCACTCTGAAGAGAGATGCAAAAGACAGAAGCAGCTGGCAGAAGAGTTTGTCATACATCTGCCACTCGGGCAGAAGATATAAACAAGACAGATTGGTACAGGTTGTAAAAACTGGCTTGAATTGCATCAGTCAAAGGTACAGTATTGGCGATAGATCTGACACAGAGACAACAGAGCAGCAAATACTTAGGTCTGATGAATAGATGCATCAGCCGTAGCCAATACCATTTCTGTTGCACAACCAAGGCAAGGCTAGACCAGCTTGCTGTAAAATCAACTGTTTCTTGATTCATTGACGATATCATTCACTGCCACTAAAAGCGAGTACAGAGCAATGTAACTGAACTGAACTGACACAGTTTAGTTTTGGACAAAATGACCAATAGGCAAGCAGGGCAAGCTCATTAGCTCATTGACTGAACTTGACGCATACGTGATCATAGACATTAGACGGTGCCTACTGTAATGCATTACTGCTCGCCCATTTGGTCAGTTCGTCAAAAACTAAACCATGTCAGTTCAGTGCAGTTCAGTTACGCCACTCCGTATGAGCATTAAATGTCACCAAAGCTGCATACAGAGCAACAGAAATGCACTGAAATAAAATGAAAGCCAAAGTGCACAGGTTTCTTTCATTCCGTTTCATTTCCACACTTGAAGAAATTGGTCTGCTTATAGCTTGGAAGACTTGTTGTTGTTGTGATGACAAGCCTGTCAGGTGCTGTCTATATGTAGGGGGTAGAGGAGAGGGCAGATGCCCCAAAGCAATGAGGAATTCCACCACGCTGTCACCATCCTGGAACACATCCAATATCTTGATGAAGTCACCAAAGTGTTGTCATGTATAACACCAAAATGTTGTTCCTTTCATTGGTTTCAAGTGCCAACTAAGTTCATGTACCAGTTGGCAACTTGGCAGAAACTTCATCCTGCCAAATGCTGAAAATACCCAAGTCTGATGAATAGATGCATTGGCCATAGCCATTACCATTTCTGTTGCACAGCCAAGGCTAACCTAAGCCAGCATGATGTAAAATGTCTTCTTTGCTGTTTCATCAATGATATCATTCGCTGTCACTAAATGTGCATACAGCGTGATATAACTGAAATGAACTTTACTGACAGATATTGTTTAGTTTTTCACAAACTGACCAAAAGGTAAGCATTACAGTAAGCAACATTAAACGACCTACGCGTCAACCAATGACCGATAGGTTTGTCCTGCTCGCCCATTGGTCAGTTCGTCAAAAACTAAACCATGTCAGTGCAGTTCAGTTATTTCGCTCTGTACGCACCTTAATAAACATCATAAATTCATCGGCTAGTAACAACCTGAACCGGCATTTCACACTTTCTACAAAAAACTGACTATTAGCCACTACACAAAATAAAGCATGCCATACATACCTCTGCACTATGTGATTTGTATTTTTGATATTTTCTTTTTGATATTTATAATGGTCAAAAATTCCAAGCAGATCATTAGTTCAGCATAGCTTCATATAGCATTGAAAACAGCCAACATGGGCTATCATGTTAATGTCATTCAGAGAGGATGTAACAGTTGCAGAGCAATGTCAATATCACCTGTCAAACACAAACAAACACATCACTGCATACAGAACATTGATGACAACTGTGAATACAAGCAAACACAAAGCACCAGATTATAACAGAACACACTCAAACTGACCACTAATTGTATTGGGCAGCCATACCCCTCAAATATTTACATGCACTAGGGTTGCTAGTGCACATCCCACCAACAATATTTACGCATGACAGCAGGCACTGCTGTAGCACATCTTAGCCATCACAATTCTGTCTGTCTTTCTGGCAACGTCAAAGATACTTAGAGTCAATTCAAGACTACTAAATGTTGCAGCAGCAGAAAAAGTGGCAGGTCGAAAAAGAGGTTGATCTCGGACACAATATGGAAGGCCACAGATGAACGTAAACAGATCAAGAAGCAACTATCTCAAGGTCAACCAATGACAAAGATCCACAACGAATTAAAGTGCGAGTATAAAGCAAAGAACGAGGAAGCCAAAAGACGTTGTGCCAAAGACAAACAGCACCGGTTCGATTCAAAGACTAGTAAAGCATGGTATACTGTCAACAAATTTTGCTTACGTTGACGTGGTGATTGATTAAAACGCGAGACAAATATTTATTTCATTACTTATTGTCTTCAGACAGAAAAAATAATTTTAAGATCAACTGACAAATTCGTGAAGGTGATATGATATAAATGTACAAAACATCAGTTTACACACTTGTTAACGGCGACATGCAATGAGTGACACATCGAAAACAGCAAAAATCTTAAAAAGGTGATATTATTCAACAGCACGTTGACAGTTAGATGATGTGATGGTGAGTGATATCACCTTTTTATGATTTTTGCTGTTTTCGATGTGTCACTCATTGCATGTCGCTGTTAACAAGTGTATAAACTGAAGTTTTATACATTTATATTTGCTGTTTTACTACAATAACAAAGTTTTTATGTTGATGGTCAATTATAAACCATCTGCTTTACATGGCCATGAAGACACTGAACCTTAAATATTTTGGGGTCAAAATTTTGATCTTTAGGGGTCATGTGACGTCATCGGAACATGACCATCGGACTCAGCGTGGGCACTTTCCTATTGGTAGTCAATGATGACCATGCGTCTATCTTGCACAGATACGGAGATACGAGACTTCAAAGATTTTGGGGTCACGAGTTTGACCTTTTGGGGTCATGTGACGTCATCGATCACGTGACCATCGAGCTGCATTTTGGACGGTCTAACAACCATGAACAAGTTTAGCGCACCACAGATAAATATATTATAAATATGCTAATGACAATAATACTTTCAATAGTTTTAATACTTTTAGCTAATAGTTTTAATTTCTGTTTGACGGCACGGCAGACAGAAAATTCGAAAGAGTTTTGTTTTGTTGTACTGATGCAATATAGTAGTAAATTTAGCTGCATTTTGGATGGCCTAACAACCATGAACAAGTTTAGTGCGCCACGGATAAATATATTATAAATATGCTAATGATAATAATACTTTTAATAATTTTAAGGTAATTGTTTAGAATAACTACGCCACCTCAAACGGCTGTGACAGTGATGACAGTAATGTGTATCAGTAGAGTGACTTTCCTTATGCATGTTTTTAGTTAACATCTTGCCGAATAGTGTTAGTTACCTTTTGACGACTGATTATAAAATTTAATGCAAACGTTAACGCTAGTGTAATAGATGTGCAACAGTTTGTTTATTTTTTCCGTTTATGTCATGCTTAAGTAACGGGAAGTACCACAATTTTCGGGCGCAGTTGTGCAATGTAGGCGTTTTTATTGTGAAAATTCCATTTCTATGCCGGAAGCGGGTGTGGCGGGCGGGAATCGTGAGATGTCGCGTAGGATCAGACAATGACCTTCATGACCCGTAAAGCATGCTGAGGTGATCATGTGCACTATGTTGGTGGTCAGTGGTGTTGTCTAGACCAAGCACGTTTTTGTCTGTTACGGCGTGCGTGTTATGGCGTCGAATGCGAATATAGTCAACTTTGGAGCATTTCGTGCTGCAGTATCAGTGTGTGCACTACTTTTTTTGGCTGAACAAAGTAGGTGTACATTTGTTTTGTCGTTTGTTTTAATGTTGCTTCAGAAGTGACCGAAATAGGTAGAATCAGTGTTGTTATGCAGGTTTCAGACTAATTCAATTATGGGAAACTGCAATTGACTGACATATTGCTACCCGAGAATAAATTTGGGGGTTTTGAGTGGAGATAAGCAATAACATCAATTCCTTCATTATTTATATGCTGCTTATTCAGTATCTGCAGTTCGTTGTTTTTTCCCAGGGCATGGCAGTTTGATTTTGCTGTTTTTTTGTGACTTTTGTGTTCATTTGTGAGTTACATCGCTGCTTACTCGGATTATTTTTTTCTAATTTTTTTGGTACAATATTCATTCAATATGTGGCGCCACTAAGCTGTTTTAACTAGTTTTATCGGTTGTAGATGCGCCTTATTCAGCTATAAAATTATTTTTTTCTTATTGAATTTAGTACATGTTTCATTCCCCAGGTTGTGCCATTAGTGTTTTTTCTTGTTTTTCCTCCAAAAAAGAACTATCCCCTTTTTAGTCCCCATCACGAAAACCCTCTTTAGAATGATGGAATTCACCTAAAAACTGAACTTTGTTCTCGTGTCTCAATAGTCAATTATTTGCAGTTTCCTATAATTAAATTAGTCTGAAACATGCATAACAACACTAATTCTACCTATTTCAGTCACTTCTGAAGCAATCTGGGGTGGCGGAGCTAATGTAAATTTTACCAGTTTTAATACTTTTAGCTAATAGTTTTAATTTCTGTTTGACGACACGGCAGACGGAAAATTCTAATGAGTTTTGTTTTGTTGTACTGATGCAATATACCAGTAAATTTGTTTTTCGTGCTTCGGAATAGAGTATCTAATTATCTGTGGCACACTAAACTTGTTCATGGTTGTAAGGCCATCCAAAACGCAGCTTTTATCACCACCTGCAACCGGAAACACAAGAATTTATTGCAGGGCAAAGTTTGTAGATGTTAAAACACACGAGAACAGGCGCAAAATTAGTAAAATAATTCCCATGTTGCATGAAATACGACATATTTAACTATTTTGAACTTTTCCCGCTGTAACTTTGCACGCTGTAAATTTCAGTTTCACATTTCCTCCCACTGAGCACGCACGATGTTTGCACACACACTCGTCTGTTTCCACAAAATATTTCAATTTGTTTTATTCTTCCAACCTCATTTTGACATCATCGTGTGCACATTGTAATCTGCTACTAACAGGAGATGTCTTTAATCTGATTCTTTGCCAAATTTCC
>Ga0209367_1004615_pt1 | contig 19050 bp, 11 predicted proteins | sample WorMetLIZISLAND2_FD_187412 | JGI IMG/M metagenome (GOLD analysis project Ga0209367, IMG submission 187412) | Marine gutless worms symbiont microbial communities from Max Planck institute for Marine Microbiology, Germany - Olavius geniculatus... ... | reverse complement strand
TGGTACATGGTATAGCATGGCACATGTTATACCGTGGTATACCATGTACCATGGTATACCATGCACCAGTATTTTCTACCATTGCACAGTGACCACAGAGAAAAGTACCATAGTATTTTGGGGCGGTGCTTTTTACCATGGTATACCATGGTAAAAAGTACCGCCCCAAAATACCATGGTATACCATGGTAAAAAGTACCGCCCCAAAATACCATGGTACTTTTTCTATGGTATACCATGGTATTTTTTGAGCAGGGGAGAGTTGGTAACTGCTGCTAGCTGTTTGAGCCGACCGTGCCATTCGACCTGTTGAGTAAATAGAGATAAAATCTCTATGCTGTGATTTGGAGATATTGTTTGGCCGAAGTAGTAGATCCTGCGGGACGGGGCATTAGAAGAACCCCTACTTCTGTGCCGTTTGTTCATCACCAGTTCGGGCGAACTTGACCAATCCATCATGGTGTCCGTTTGCGGTTTTCAGTCAACACAGCCGCTCGTGAGCAGTGAGTCTATTTTCTGTGTTTTGCTCTTTGCTGTGTTATGTTCTTTGCTGTGTTATTTTGCAGTCGTGGAAATGGGCCTAATATTGTTGTGAACCACCCGACAACGATTTAGCTAATTATTCACAACCTGCTGAAGAGGGGTGAGTAGATAGACCAACTGACTTAGTGTGTATCAGTAATTTTGGGTCGGTATTGAGTTAATATTGCATTTTCCTGTGAGCCCGTTTGATCTCAAATGTGTGTTTTGCTCTGGGTGGTTTCACATATGGTCAGTGTGAGTATATTACGATCGTCCATTGTCCAGGCCGTCTGGTTGGAGCTGACGATGTGTCGAGCTGAGAGAGGAGTGTCTGAAGTGAGGAAATCGTGACTGAGTCACTGACAACACCCTTGAGCCACCAGCAACATCTATCTGAGTGAACCGACGGGACGCTAGTCTGCAGAGTAGATGCCATCATGAGAGCTGCCGCTGAGTCCACCCGCTAAACTGCTGCCGTGGAACTGTCGTCAGGACTACACTCTATAGAGTCGTGTGTCGTGAGTTGTATGTTCTGTTTGTCTGTCTTCGGCCCATGTTGAAGTAGTTTTCTTGTTATTTGTCTGCAAAATTGTGACTTTGGTGTTTTCATTCTTGCCTGTGCTCCTTTTGTCAAAGTCTGTTGAAATCAAAGTTGTATAAATTTATTTCGTATTATTACCTGTAGAATCTGTGATTATACCCGAGATTTGACATTTTGATATTTTATACTGGCACGGTGATATTTCAGATTTAAGTGTATTATTTGAATTGATATAAAGACTGACATTATACCAAAAGTATTTCCTAGATTGACATTTTGCTGCAGGATTGTATGGTTGTACTTGAAAGCTGATATTTTTCTATCGTAGGTTGACTCAGTGTGACTGTAGGTTTAAGTACATTATCTGAACTGTTATATCTACTGGCACTGTGCTGAGATGATTTACTGTTTGGACAGTCTGATTGAACCGGGTAACTAGACTCTAATAATTGTATTGTGTTCAAGGTTTGATTATTTTTTTGTTTGTCATTCCTTGGACTGACAGTCTGATTGCTTTGTTTTATTATAGGCACTACTGTATTATATGCACTGTGATTTTATAAAAAGGGAAAGATTTGTGGATTACTTCCCTTCCAGTCTTAAGTTTATTGTTTTACTAAGTTAATCACTAGTGTTCGTGAGCTCGCCCCAGGTCACCTCTGCCAAGGACGTGACAAAATGAAATGCAAAGAAGCGAACAAAAGTAGCAAATAACAAGTCAAAAGAAACTAACACGTTTTACCCAAAAATTTAAACCATATTGAGTGTTTCAAATTGATTTCATCAGTGTTTTTGAATAGACTCATAGGTTGAAACATAACTTAATACGTTAACAAATTCATCAAACTTTATTTTTGATTGTTTTTGACACCAGGGGAACAGTCTTTCCAACGAAGGCAGCAGCGGTTACCGAAACGTCGGCAATAACAATGAAAAATAACTAGGTTGCATTTCTATGAATTTGTTAACTTATTGATTTAATCGGTGTTTATCAACAAATGTAATGAAGCAGTAATTGCCTATAAAGTGAACTTACATTGCCAGCACTTTCCGATATTCCTTCTGTCTCCATGTTGCTGCTTGAAGACCAGTCTTGTCCAATTTCACATTCCCACTTACCAACACCCTTCACTCCGTCCTTCTTCTTCAGCTTTCGTACTACAAGTTGAGACAAGTCATCAGTTAGTTCCAACACAGAAATAAAGTGCAATTGCATGGTCAATTAAAATATGAGAATTCAAAATAAATTTGTTTACTATTATACTCTCATTTCCAATCCAGATACATTTCCAAAAAACACCAGGCCAATTTTTAATGCAATAAACTGTGCAACATTTTTAACTTTTAAATTACTGCAAAAATACAGCATAACGACTCAACCTTACCAAGCAGATCATAGTTTCTCAAGTCATATTCTTCAACCATTTCGGAGCCATCAGTAAATGTGTAATGAATCTTCTGCTTGCCTGACCAAACAAATCATGCACTGCACATGTAATGACTAAGAGAACAAAACTGTAAAAACAAAAATGAAACTAACGAACGATCAGTGAGAAATATATTCACGGACGGCGTCCATAGCAACGACAGTACGCTACTTTATTAGTGGTGTTCAGATATTTCCTACAAGCACACCTCATGTATACAACTGTTTAAACGTACCATCTTGAGTTAATGACGTTTTGTGAGCAGATTTTAACACATTTACCCACGGATTATTCTCAAATTCCATTTTCGTAAAAAAATCACAAACTAGTAAACAATTAAATATTCTACGAAAATGTCTTAAGACAAATAAGTAAACACATTCCATTATTTATTACTTATTTATCGTATAGTCATGATTCGATTCCATAGTAACAGTTGTTGTTTTCGTGTCAGTCTTCGCTAATGTTACTATTTGTTTGATAAAAACATTTCCATTAAGTCGAGATTTGGAACTGTGCTCTGCAATAGCAATAGCAATATTGTCTTGTTCTGGACGCGTGACAATCTGTTTCCATACCTGGGGCGCGATAGCACTCGGTAGTCAGCTCACACTATTCCCATTGGATTAATTGCAGTGCTCTGTTTAGTGATGATTCGATATCAGAATTTCAATTTCGATACGATATCGATACGATATTTCTCAAAATATTGCGATATCGATATCGACATTTTTTTAAAAATAATAAGTAAGTAAATCTGATACAAGCAAAAGATCGAAACGTGAACACTGATCAAGGTAATATGCTTTACATAGGTACTAAAATCATGTAAAATGTGTCAGTATGAACATAATTAACTAAAAACTGTCGTAAATTTTGTTAAGTTGCGACACTATATTGCTAGTTTGCTTGTTTAGTTTGTCGCTTTTAGTGTAGTATTATTATTTTGGTAATGCAGTAACTGACAAGAAGCCCAGCTGTTGCTAGGGAAGATGCACTACAGCTAATAATTACAGTTGCAGTAGTGACCTTCAAAATCATTCAATGTTGATGATATTCATCTCATCTGAAAGGCGTATGCGATTTCATGTTAGTGATCAATAGCAACCTATGCCCTATCTCGCACCGTTTAGCCACAATACATCCGTGACCCACAGATGGACACACGACAACGTTAACAACCCGTGCCACAGATGCTTTACAACATAGCTGCAGCGTGTTAAAACTCAAAAACTGACGATTACAAATGTAAACATTAACAATTATGTCATGGCACTAGAGTCACTGTATACCTAACAGTTGTCAGCAATTAATTATTATTCAGTGTTTTTATTCAATGTAATTATTATTTGAAATTACTGACATTAGGCTACAAATATTGAAAAAATATAAACATTAGGCGTAGAATATCACGATATATCAAAAATATCACGATGTTTAAAAAGTATTACAGTATATCGAAAAATTCTTTATTTTTTTGATAATACGATACGATACAATATATCGATATTGAAAATGATATATCTATATTTTCGATATATCGAATCATTCATCACTAGCTCTGTTACATTTTTGCATTATACACCAGCATTAAACAGCTTTAATAAAGTTGAAGCTCTCTGTCTTATTTGCATTTAAAAAGTAAGAAAATAATTCCAGAAATAACTGACTAGATCGAGCCTAACACATGTTTGACACGATATCCTTCACTGCGCAGTAACTGGATTTACCAGAATGTGTGACATTCAAGTTATGACACATACAAGTGTTTGCATTATGGGATTGTCGTATGTGTTGGATCTCGTCAGTGGCTGGCCATTGTTATCTGCATAACTGCATTCAGCTGTTCTTGGACAACTCGCATTACTCGCTGTATCTTGTGACACAATAATGACTGCTGTCAGAAGGGCATTTTACTATTTCCTTCATTTGCCCATCAGCAGGAAACTGTCTTTTTATGTAGCTTAAAGATGGAATGCTTACTTTGGACTTACTTAAACATTGACAAAAATGTTTTTGGTTATCTACATACTAGCAGCCCATTGAGCACATTAGGAATTTCTTGCAATGATAGTGTGCTATATAAATGTTTAATGTTTAATTTTTGTCAGTTTTACATTTAGGACTATTTCTATTCTCAGTATCTCTCATTTCATTTTTCTTTTAAACAATTCAGTTCTTTTTAGTTTATGTGCTAGATTAAACTGACAGTGTGTTTGTCAGTTTTTGAGTGCAAATTTTTCATTGTATTGTATTGTATTGTAAGTAATAATTTTACTACTAATAATAATAAAGCAATTTAGTACAATGTCAGAAAAAAGCCTTCCAACCAATCGCGCGGCACCATCGTATTTCGTGAATATGTATTAACTGTGGACACTAATATCCTACAATTACACATCATTTAACCAACGCCATTCATCTGAATTGCTTTAAAACTGATTAAGCTGCATAATACGAATACATTATTACGAAAAAAAAGTTAATTACGACAGCGAAGAGAAAAAAGTTGCGAAAAGTATGCACGCACGAGGACTCAAACCCGAGACCTTTCATGCAGCAGATGCGTATGATACCAGTGGACTGTGCAGGGCTCTCAGCAAAGCTCCTTCAATAGCACTATTTATGCTAGTCCCATATAGCCCGATAGCTGTGCTATATATAGCCTGCTAGCCATACTACTGCCGCGTGATTGGTTGGAAGGATATTTTCCTACAGTGTACAAAACCACTTTTATAATAATAATTAGCATAGAGTGTAAAAATAGGTTACTGTGTGAAGTGCAGAATATCATTTTGGTATGGTTAATTAAGCTGCCATGCAGTATTTTATTTTTTAAAAATCATCCGAATAAGTGCAGTAAATTGATGTTATACATATATTATCTGAGTATATGCGGTATTATATTTCGAAGTCTGTTACATTGTTGATCGCAGTTTTATAAGGTGAACTGTATCTGATTATTTGCAGTGACTTAAAACAAAGAATGGCAGATGATGCAGATGTTCCACCGTTGGAAGATATGTCCAGTGTGCTGGAGAAAGTACTGAGCAGTAGAAATGTTAAAACTGACGATAGCTGTTCCAACAGAAGGCCTGCTGTTGGTTCATCTACTGTTGCTATATCTGATGCCAGTGATGAGAAAAACATGGCATCAGTATGTCTTAAATTTTTTTTATCTACTTTGTAATGTTTATGCATTAGGAGCATGATTTTAAAATGTGAGTAGATGATTTAGCTACGATGTGTGAATCTGTATGTTTATCATAGTAGCAGAAAAATATAATGGTACATTATTATTATTGTCAAAAAGGTATAAGGTATTCCAGTGCTGTGTCACTGTTTCTTGTTTTTGTTTGGTGGCAAGGTAATTTCATGTCAGAATAGTTCTACTCCAACAACAGTACATTTTATCTGGCAAAGTTAGTAGGGATGTGTGGAACCTGTTGAAAATTTTGATTCTTCGGCTTTTTTAAAAAATTGAGCAAACATTAATTTTTGAAAACTGAAAACCTAGTTTCTGCAGTTTGGTTTTTAAGAAATGGAACCACTGGTTTTTATGTGGTTTTTACATTTTTCATTTCAGTCAAATTAGCTTTCTTTAGGCCTAGTTTCAAAACATTTTGATTGACGATTAGTTGGATTTTTACAACAGTCAGCACACTGAGTAGTCCACGTAATTTTTGACATTACATGCAGAGTAAAAGGTGGCTGATGTGGATGATGGTGATAATAAAGTAATACAGTATACTACACACTAAACATCAGACGGTAAAAACTGAGAACCAAACCAAAAACTGCGGTTTTTAAAAGAAACGAAAACCGAATTAAAAACTGCGTTTTTTAAAAACCAAACCGAAGTCATATTTTGAAAACTGCATGTGCCTAAGATTAGCCACTTGAATGAATAAAAAATGTTTTTTTTGCAAATAGAAACTTGTATTAGAATAGTATTTTGTAGCTTTGATGAAGTCTTGTTTAGTTTTCTTGAACTTAGACTCAAGTGATTTTTTTGGTTTATAGAACTTTTTCTTAATTTTAGTATCTACTTGTTTTTAGCTATTATTCAGATTTTTTAACAGGTGCAGTAAAATAATTCGGATAAAGATAATGTTTAGCTTCCTTAGAAATAGCCTATTGACCTGCGGTTGTAAAATAGTTGTACTTTAATGTACTACAGTAAAATGTTAATTGTGCAGGTTGCAGTTAGCACACAGGTTGGAGAGGATATATCAAACCGATCACTGGCAAAGGCGCCTTGTGAGAACAGTAAAAATGCAGGATTTGGTGGTATGAAGAAGGGATTTCTATTCAACCACAGTTCAAACATGTCGGAAGCATCAAAGTGTGAGCAGGTTGTGCCGGCTGGTTGTAGTCGGAAGTCAGAAGTTGAAAGTATTCCATTTATATCTGCCAATAAAGATTCAACAGCCAGCCAGCACAGATTTGATGACGTTCAGGAAGCAATGCAAGTCGGTGATGCTTTTGCAGTGAATAAAGGTGATTACTTTATACTGTATGAACATTATTTTTTCAGCTGTACTATCTCTTAGTGCCATAATGTATAGTGGCGTAGCATAATAGGTTAGATCTTTGCATTGAATTATTGTTGAACTATTACTGCTGTTATTTTTTGCTATACAGTACTGTTAAAGCATGATATGGTTGCCATGTGGTAAAGCCTGTTGTATAGGCCTAAACTTTGTGCAGTCAGTAGAACGATGTGTTTATGCCAAACAGAGTGGTTGACAGATGATCTGTTAAAGCAGATTCAATCCAGTGATAATCTTTGTCAACGACTGCGGGACCCAACATTCATGCAGGCCATTGCCGAGTTTCAGTCTAGCCCACAGGCAGCAGTGCAGAAATATGGCAACAATCCCACAATGCAAGCATTCTTCCAAGAGCTCTGGGGAATACTAGGTTTGATACGCTTAGTACTCAGTGTTTCTGTCTGTGTGTAATGGATTAAGACAAATGTTTTAGAGAAAAAATGGTTTGTTTTTTTTTGTTTAATTGTATATTGTTGGTAAATAATTTGCAGTTGAATGTGATCGTAACTAGAAGTATTGTGAAAGCGCAAACTTTCATTTATAGAGTCTGAGCATCTGAACTGTCTGCCACCTAGAATATTTGACTATCACTTTTGTGCAGATTTGTGGAGAATGCAGAAGTTAATGCAGATTTGAAATTATTCAACATTTCATAAGTTATGACAAAAACCAGTGTCATACTTTTCTGACTCACAGTGTACCTGTAGTTCTTTTCGCATTTTTCGTTGAAAAAAAGATGTTATAACTTACGTGTCTTAACTACAGGGTGGGCCAAAAAACGTGGCACTTTACTTTTGTTCATATCTTCGCCAGTTATTGACTGATTTTCAAAATTTTTTCACTGGCACACTTTGCGGACAATTTGCAATAACGTGTTTATCACATATCCCACCACACCATAAATGCATCTCTACCCTAGCTTGTGAAATATCAATGAAATATGCATTGATAACAAAATAACAAACATTTTGGTAAAATTGAAAAAAGCACTTCAGACCAACACTGCAGTGAATGATCTGTATGACACTAAACTGTGTGGGTCTAACACAGTCTAGTACGTGTCATACAGATTATTCATCGCAATGTTGCTCTAAAGTGTTTTTTCATTTACCTAAATTTTTGGTATTATTGTTAGTTTTTGCTTACATTTATATTTCACAAGGTAGTGTAGAAACGCATTAACCGTGCAGTGGGAAATATAATAATCACGTTATTGCAAATCGTCTGCAGAGTGTGCCAGTGCAAGAATTTTGAAAATAGGTCAATAATTTGGTGAAGATGTGGACAGAAGTTAAGTGCCACATTTTTTTATAGCCCACAGTGTATGTAGGCTCTTTTATTATCCATCGAACACTGTGAGTTTGTGACGTTTCAGATCTTCATGTATGTTTGAAGCTATATAATGTTTTTGAGTGTTGTGATTTTTTTTCAGGTGAGCATTTCGGTTCACTTGGAAATAAGCCGGTGTCATCTGCTAGCAACACAACAACCTCTGGTGTCAATAAGGTGCATATCTATCCGCCTGAAGACATAGCAGAGATTTCTGTTTCTGCTGCTGGCGAAGTGAAGAACGATATGATGACTACTGATGCTGAGGATGCCAGAGTGAGAGAGATATTGTCCGACAGCAAAATGCGTGAAATTTTGATGGATTCGAGAATACAGCAGCTTATGGCTTGTTTGCGGAGCAAACCAGACAAAGCACAAATGTAAGTTTTGTTGTGGTTCATTTCTGTACCACGATGTAAATAGTTATTAAATACTACTTCCACAATTATTTTGATGTTCTGTAGGCTGCATCATTCATGCAAAAGTTAAAAGTCAAGGTCGGCTGCGGACCGCAACCATCTTGTCGCATTTCTCTGCAAAATACACAAACTCGGTTTTTGATTTGATGCTGTCGGTGATGCCTTTTTGAGCAGGCTGTAATTTGTAAATAACAGTCAAAAACGTTTTGAGACCGCTTTTATCTAAACTTTTGTCTAGTGGATAGAATCTTCGTAGCAGGCATTATTCATGATTTTTTTGCTTCTTGACAAAGCTAACCTTTCAACTGACTATGGTTTTATTATTCGTATGTTGTATAGAAATTGTTATTATACCTAGACTCTTTAACTCAATCACTGCAATATATTTTTCTCTGTATTAACTGTTCTCCTTTGCAGTTAGTTGGAGTTTTATTAAACAAATATTTGATTCGATTTGATTTGACCAGATGTCAATAATCTCGAGAAAATGATCTATGTATCTATACTTTTAACCCCTGAGACACTTGGCAACTGGATGGATGACCGCATATCATGTCAACACTTAGCAACAATTTAACATTTTTCTTATTTTTTTACCTGTGTCAGTGGACATGCGTGATTGCCTGTTGCTTGCGTAGTGAGCTCTATTTCTTTATAGTGCATTTTGATTGATCTGATGGTCTTTCCCCGTCTGTTGACTAGACTTACTTTAAAACTCAGATTTTTTTTGCGAATTACTGAAAACTGAATTTTTTCTGTATTGTTGAACAGGTTGCTTCAAAATGCTGACAATGATCTGAGAGACAAAGTCGACTGTCTTATTCATTCCGGCTTGCTTCAGCTTCAGTCATAGCAGCATTAGGACTACTGTATAGGTGTCCCGGTAGGTGTCGTAACACACACTTTGTCACGTTGCTCCGACGATTGACAGTAAACTGTACTTCGGTTTTTCGCACTAAATGTTGTCTATAAATGACGTCAAATGATTTTAAGGAAAAATTAATCCCCTTCCCCCTTTTGTCACAATTTGTCATGCTATTCTTGAGCCCCATCAAATATGACATCACGAACATCTACCCCCTTCTTTCCTCACCAGCCTGTAGTGTAGTCACAGAGATGAGTTTCAGCGTAACTAAATTATGATATATAAAATTATGTCTGTTATCGAAATTGTCTACTATCAACTTAATACAGAATATCATGTGAAATTAAGCACGGCAGTCTTCCGAGATGTTTCTATGCCTACTCGTCCTGCCATGTACTGTGAGTTGGTGACATGAATTTGGCTGTCCATTGTGCCTTCCCACAGATGTGATGTGCGTGGCATCGCGATACCTTTAACCCCCCTCCCCTTCATCACGCATCGTCACTCGGCCTTTAACTCTCCCCCCTCATAGTGTGACATTATTTATGGACGACCCCCTATATCTGTGTTCATTAATTAGTATGTTGATAGACAGTGTTTACTTGCACCATGAATTGGATTTTTATGCTTTTGTTTCTGTTTTTCTGCTTGTTTTTGTCTTGCATTTTCTAACAGGGTTATTGATAGTTGGAACTCACTGCCTGATTGTTGTGTTAACTCAGATTGTATTAATTGCTTTCAAAGGCATGTTTCTCTTGCACTGGAACCGGATACAGTGTAATAACGTACAGTCAATTTTCCCTAGCGATTGCTGGGCATCTTGTTTATAATTAATTTTATTACAGTGATACTAGTAATGGATTTGTTGAAGACTTGTCACAAACTTTGTCACAACCATGGGTTTGAAGGCCCAAAAGTTCCCTGTGATATCCACATTTCATTGTTTATGTTTGTGACTTTCATGGTCCGTGTCCACGACTTTCACCAAGTTTCAGTGAAAGTCGGCGTAGTGGAATTTGGGCTTAACTTGGCGCGCGTTGGTGATGGATAAAAGCAGCAACTTTGCATTTAAATTTGCGGCCAATTCGCTGCATATAGGGACATGGTTACTAACGACAGCCTATAGGAACTCATCATCGCCCTATTAACGTACTGTACCTTCACACAGTCAGAAAACAAGACAAAAAGCTACGATCTTCCAAAAATGTTTGATTACTTGGTATATTTTTAATGATGTGTGGTTCTGTATAAGTGTTAGTAGACTAGCAATTTTAATCACAGTAAATAACAAGAAAGCCCAGTTGTCAATAGGGAAGACACTATAGTTATATACAGTTACTGTTGCAGTACTGACCTTTTCAAGGTTATCCAAGGTCGATGATTTCCATTTTATCTGAAAGGGCTATTAGTGATTAATAGTAACCTTGGTTCTATCTCTCACTGTTTCCGAGATACAGCCATTTATAGCTTGAAACTTTTTATTGAAAATTGCGGCCAAACCGCTGCAGATGGAGACATATGTTTACTATTGACACCCTACAGGGTGGACCAAAAATGGCATCATTTTTGTAACCTTATAATTTCACCAAATATTAGCCGATTTTCAAAATTTTTTCACTGTCGGAATCAGGAGAAAATTTGTGATAAAACTACTGTAGATCCCACCACTTCTCAATTTTGTCGCTACACTACCTTGTGAAATATCAGATGACGCGCTCAAGCCGGCGACGCCGCTGACCAGTTGCGTGATCAACATTGATCGAGCATGCCATGTGGCCCCCAAACAGCCCTGAGTTTTGCGGTTTTGGATGTTCTTCAACAGATGGCCTATCAACGTTGATGATTCACGACAGTCAACCAGCTAAAGCAAGCGATCGTCGCTGAGTGGGGCAGACTGCTGCAGCCACAGCGTTTGGTTAATTGCGCCATTGGTCAGTGGCGTCGGCGTCTTGGATGCGTCGTCCACCAGCAAGGCGAACACATTAAACATTTCATGTAAAAACTGTAAGATCTGACTTTTTAGGCAATAACTGAGACAACAAACACGTTAATTGTTTCTGTTGTTACTTTGTTAAAATGTATGGTTGCAGAAGTAGTCTTGTTTTTAATTGTTATTCTTAAGACACTGACATTTCACAAGGTAGTGTAGCGACACGCTTGAAGAGTGGTGGGATTTATAGTGATAGTTTTCAAATTATTTCTTGATTCCGACAGTGAAAAAAATTTGAAAATCGGTTAATATTTGGTGAAATTATAATTAAGGTGTACAAAATGGTGCCATTTTTTGGTCCACCCTGTATAGGAATTAAGTCGCCATCGCCATATTCGATGGTGCCATCGCCGATCGACCTAAGATTACCATTTAGCCACAATACTGCATGATTGGCGTACCATAGTGCGTTATGACTTTTCAAGGTCATCGAAGGTCAATGATTTTCACGTCATTTGAAAGCAAACATGTGACTTCCCTAAGTGATCAATAGCAACCTAAGCCTTATCTCGCACGTACCGTTTAGCCACAATACATCCGTGACAGACGGACAGCTAGACGGACGGTCGACACAATGTGCCAAAGATGCCCTACAGCATAGGTGTAGCTCGTCAAAAATGGAGCATTGATCAGACTTGTCACTAATAGCATTTCATGTCAGCGATCATGCAAGCCTTTGCAGGGTCTCGTCCAACTCCGTACAGGGTCTCGTTTTGAGTCGTTTCAGAAAGTCCACTCCTGTCAGCTGACTTCAGCTGAAAAGTTATGAACTACAAACGCATATTAGACAACTTCCAACTTTGACCTCTAGTTTTTAGTAAAAATTAACTTTCCATTTTCTATGAGTCGCGCTAGCCGTTACTTAACTTGCGTTGCAAATTTTATTTTCATGCAAATTTTTGCAACTGCGGTGTTGCACAGAACTCTGCTTACATACTGTATTTATTACGTCACTGTAGTTCATAACTCGAGGTCTGCGCATGACAGGAAGTGGTGTCTGTTTTGTTTATTAGTTTTTTTGTGTGTGGGATGTTATGATTAATGTCTTGCAAACAAACCGTCGTAAATTCTGAGCGTTAATGGAAGTGATGTCTGAGTGACTACGGTTCGCGTCTACGCGATGGCAGTAGCGTGCTGATCTGAGGTTGTCGAAGCATGTCGGCGATGACGCTTATCTACATTACTGATTGCTGATTACATTGCTGACGTCTGTTATGGCTCTGGAGCCCCATATATCTCGTCGCAACCCACAGGATGATTTCGTGCTGCTCCAGCGAGTCGGCAGCGGCACATACGGCGATGTTTATAAAGTAATGTCATCAGCTTTAACTATATACTGTGACTGTTGACTGCTTTGTGTGCGATCTAAACAGCGGTAATAGTTTGTCACATGAAGATTCTTAGTGATAGACCAAAAGCTGTCAATTGAGGTACCTTTCCTCAAGTAGTGGGGAAAGCTGCTTTAGTTTTTCTAAAACAGCATACCTAGGAGTACAAGAAAACCCAAGAGCTGCATCTAGCAATTGCTGCGATCATACTGTAAAATGTCACCGAAGTTGTTCGAAAAACCACAATATTGCAGTTACATGTGAGATAATGTTTAAACATGAAAACCATATTAAACTGTTGAAATACACAGTACAAATCAATCAGCAAATATAAATTAGTCCATGGTTAATGAAACACAATAGAATTTGTACTGTCACCCTTGATTCAGTGAAAAATTTGATACAGTAAATGTACGAGTGTACAACCGTAGTCTGAACAATGCTTGTCACACCAGATATTTCAACACAAGATTGTCATTAGCAGGTTCCATGTAACAGTATTTTCAGTAAACTAGGAAAATATCACACAAAAAACACAAGTATCTGCTTGGTTTGATTTCAGGAAGTGGCTGAGTGCAGAGCTGCTCTGTACCTATTGTGCCTACTGCATACCTAGCCATTTCTGTTATGCTGCAAATTGGACAAAGACTAACATGTTTTGCTCACATGTGAATTCCATAGTGTGTACTTGTAGGGTTAAAGTATGATTTAGGGTTATTGGGAGGGCTAGGTGTAGGCACTATACGTAGAAAAAAATAAGTGCGCTGACTTGCATTCTCAGTTGTTTGTCACAACTGTCAGTCTGTCAGCAATGAGATGACTTCTTTTGGCAGTACGTGTGCATGTCACCAATGTTTTCAATACACATATTATAAGCAAGAGAATGGTGGCATTTGAAGCAAAAATTGCTGTGGATCATGGCACAACCAGCCTATATTGAAGCAGTACTGGTAGTGTAGTTGTTGTCCAAGTAGTAGTCACTGGTGTAATAGTTGCTAGTGTAGTAGTTGCCAGGGTAGCAGTTGCCAGCATATGGTATTAGGCCTAGTTACTAGTCTGTTGGCTGTCAGTGAAACAGTTTGCAATGGTCAGTGGTGAAGTGGTTGCCAGTGTAGCAGTTGTCACTATAGTAGTTGCAGTCTAAAGCACTACTGCACTGACAGTTTCTATGTTTGCAACTACTACTTATCTTGGTTGCTTATCTCAGCAGCCAGTGATCGAAGAGAAATGACAGGCATTATTCCCCTCCTAGCTCACTAGAAGGTCTGAAGGAGTGTTGTACATCCGAGTGGGGCGTGTGCCACTGTGTGGTATAGCTTTGGATCCTGGACAAAAACGAGTTTTGGTGCATTTTAAGCCTCAGAAACAAATCCAGTGCTTATTAATGAGGAATTTTGTGACATTTTGAATTCTGCAAATGCATCCATACTGCCATTGTAACAACAAGAACTGCCAATCAAGGTCAACTCAGCCTTCCATTACTGGGGTAAGTAAATCAAGTCTCATTCTGTTTAGCTGGGGTTAAGATGGAGTGTGTTCACCTGTGCTGGATGACAGGTATTGTGTCATCCCATATGGCAACTTACGCTCTGTAGCTCTGTGATGGGTTTCCCATGAAAAGTTGTAGACATTCACTAACCAAGACATAGCAACTATTACTCGAACAACTACTTCACTGACAACTGCTACACTGAGGTGGCTTAGTTAGGACATTGGACTTATGACCAAAAGGTTCATTGGTTCAGCTCCTGGTCAGAACACTATTACTTATTATTATTATTATTATTATTATTATTATTATTATTATTATTATTATTATTATTATTATTTAGCTTGCAGTGCTCATGTATCGATGTCTCCATGGAACTGCTCCGCTGTACTTGATCGACAGTTGTACACTCACAGCAGAAGTCACTGGCCATCAACATCTGTGGTCTGCCACTCAGCGGAAGTTGGTCGTACCGTGCTATGGATTGAACAGTTTCGGTTGTCGGCGCTTTTCTGTTGCGGGCCTGTCGACTTGGAATTCGCTGCCAGACAGTCTTTGTGACCCAGAACTAGATCTCGACACCTTCAAACGTCAGCTGAAGACATATTTTTGCAAAATATTGATGACAAAATGTATTGAGCGCATTAGAGATTTTTTGAGTATGTTCCCACCCCGTCTCGTGGTACGAATCATCATACAATCTCTGTTGCAATAAATATTACGTAACTGGTCACGCCATCTCCCCCGCAACACCAGCAACTCTGCGGCTGTAAAACGCCACTTCACTTTAACCATACATTGCAGTGCGCTGAGTGGTTCTCATACAGATGTTTTAAGATGGAAGAACACAAGCACACTTTTTAACTCTACGAAAAGCCATCCCAAAAGTTTCCAAATATATGACATATTAGACAACAATATTTTCCACAATCTGTATATCAGTGAAAGATACGTTCTTTACTGACTCATATGAGTTTGCTGCAGATATGACATCATTCTAATTCATGAAGTCACGCTGCATTATATAGCAGTGATTTGGAGCACTAACGCAAGCTGCCAAAAATCAGACTTGCTGTTGCGTGATTGCCATGTGGCCCTACTTTCGCAAATCTACCTACAGATTGGAAAATTTCTGTCTGATTATGTAATATTAATGTTTATGTGGATTTAGGCACAGAAGTTGGCTTCCGGAGCTTCTGCAGAATATGCCGCAATCAAAGTTATAAAAGTTGAACCAGGTAATGCTAAATTATTATTGTGCACTAGCCTATTTGCATTTAGCAAGAAACTGGTCAATTTACACAGATGTTTAATGTCTTTCTGTGGCCAAAGTAACAATGTCAAAGCCCTGAAAGTATGCACTGTCTTGGAAAATAATGAAATCTAATTTACTACTGTCAAATTCTTTTTGAACTATCAACCGATGATATTGCATGTTTGGCTGATGTAAAATTGTACATTGTTCAATGCAGCCTGCAGGGCATTCTAACAAGAGGATGTATAGATAGCACATACATTTTATGAAACTCTGACTAGCCAAGTCTTTTGTCTAACTAATTTGGTCAGTTGATTGTCAGGAAGACAGTTAAATTGTTGCCACCGGATGTCACATTTTCAGGCTAAAATGCACCAAATTTGATTTCAGCCGGAGCTTAACCCCAGACCCCACTTGTGGAGTTCGCAGCACTTCCCAGAACCTGTAGCTGGATTTAAGGGTCCTAGGGTAGGGTAGGGGAAAAGAAGGAAAGGGGGCAGATAGAAGGGTATGGAAGGGGAGGGGATGGAAGGAAAAAGGATGGAAAAAATGAAGTGTAGGGGAGGGCAAGAACAAAAGGGAAACCTGGGAAAAGGAAGTGATAAATTTCTTGTATGGTCGTTTTGAGACTTGGGTAACACTGTAGACTGCATTACAGTCTAAACACTGAATCGCATCTTTATTTTCACCATTATTTATTGGCAGTCTTTTGGTCAATTTGCATTATAATTTTTATACTTTTAGAGAGAATCATATTCGACGGTCATTACGGTACTTATAACAAATAATGTAAGCCTAGTCGAGGTTCAGAGAATCACTGTCAGAGTCTATGTGACTTTTTGGTAGGGCCAAATTGTGGTAATTGGCTGACTTACAGACATTGTATGCTGTTTAATGCAAAAAGTCTCTGGATGATCTAACTGTTATTAGATACTTGTGTTTACTATCTAGCATAGCTGTAATAAAAAGTTTTTTTTACAGGTTTTGTATTCAGATTGATTATTTTTGTATGATGACAAAAATGATGGATATAAAGAAACTGTATCCTGAAGCAGTGAATTTAGTCAGTGCATAAAATAAAGTAGGGTTACGTTACGTGTTTATTAATATTTTTATTTTTCATAAAAACATATTTTTAACCTTATTTTTTCTTAACATTTATTACATCTGTGGTCTGTAGTAAGCAATATATTGTTTTTATACTAGGCATCTGACCTGATAGTTCAAAGCTATATTCCAGTATCATTACTGTCAATGTATCCAGGCCAGGCAATAATTGCCAGTGTGCAGTTTGCTGCCAGTGCAATGAATTGTGTCACTGAGTTATATAGCCTTTCCAGGTTACTAGGTCACAGTTATACCCTAAGATAAATTATTCATGGCTGTAGTCTTTCATGTTTTGTCTCGTGCTGAATAACTCATACTAGCATATACTACTGAATCACTGAATTATTACATGGTTGACACTGACAGTTAGAATTACTACTAATACCACTATTACTGCTAATTTTAGCCAGCCGGATTTTCTAGGGTTTAAGGGTCTTAGGTATTCGAGGATGCTTATTTGTGAACTTTTGGACCAGGTATTTTTTACCAACACTGGCATAGTACCGAGGGAACATTAACAGTTTTCTTTTGACAGTGAATTAGCATAGAAACACTTTGACATTACTTCTGCTACGGAAAATGTTCATGCCAATGTTGTTTTTGCTTCGTCTTTTTGTTTTTGAGTTAGGAGCCGCTATGGGATAGAGAGACAAATAGTCAGGCTGGATGACCCTTATTGTGGCCATGGATTTTGGAGACTGAAGTCACAAAAATGAGCATTTGTGTAACTTAGTTTAAGCGAGATGCAAGCATAAGACACACACCATGGAGGTTGGAACATGACATGATATGTGGTCCCACTCAGTGCCTAATTTTAAGATGCGTACAGTGCGATACAAGTGAAATGAAATTAAATTAAAACTGCACTCGCTCTCTTTTATTTCGTTTTAGTTCAGCTCTTTTCATTCTGTCGCTCTCTGGTCATCTTAATGTGATGTTTTTTTCTGCAAAAGTGTGTTGGAATGCTAGTCGTGTGCCTGCTGTGGCAATGGATTTTAGAATTATAGTAGTTCTGACATCAGGACCATCAGTAGGTGGTGCTGCTGATCCTGGCATTGGCCAGCGTGACTGCCGCAATGTTGACAAATGCAGGCGTCGTGTGGTTAGTGCTGGCGCCGCTAGGATTACCCCGGTGTTAAAACACTTAGCGCTGACATTCATCGCCGGCCCTGGCTGCTGGGAAGGGCCAGCGATGACCTCCGTGCAATGTTTTTCTCAATCGCTGGCTGGGTGCTGCTGGGTTGTCTGTCACTGGGCAGTGAGAGGGGGGACGGGTTGAAGTGATGCCGACCAGATAACATGGCTTGTGATGGCACGTTGTGGTGCTGCTGTGGACCTGACGTAGAGTGGGACAGTTTGGGTACGATTTTGCTGTGAAGTAACTTCAAATAGGCACAACACCAGGCCTCGGTTGTGGTTGCCCGCCATTCCGAAGGGCCGTGATCAGCCTTACATTCAGGAATAGGGTTATGCCTAGGGTCATCCCCGTCGGTGTTAGAGTTAGTTTAGTGTTTAAGAAGTACGGCTTCATCTTCGTTTAAAACAGGTTTTTGGCGGCCGTTCGGAATGGGAATCTTTTCTTGTCTTATTCGTAGGTGCAGTGCCATCGTTGCCATTCTAGACAGACGTTGTGGACCATTTTGGCACCGGAGCTGAAGCCCTGATGAGCTGCTGTGTTGGGCTCATGCTGTCTTTCTATCCAGATACTTCACTCTCTGACGTCCCTTTGCTTTTTTCCTTTTGCCGTTTCCCTCTGCCGTATATTAAGTAGGTTATCTGAAATGCATAGGTGATAGTACCTCCAATTCTGTTCTGGTCTGATGCAGTTGGTTGTTTATGACGATTGGGTACCTATCTAGAAATGTTTACGTTTATATCAGTCCCGTCTCTCCTCTCCCTCCTACAGAGTTGTAGTGGGTGGCCCACCCACGGAACGTACATGTACATGTAGTCATTTACAGCGTGTGGCGATCAGAGGCTTCTATTCCTATACTTGGTGGGTGCAGCTTGCGCCCAGTGAAAAATAGTAGGGGGGAGTTTTGTTGAGGGTGTATGCGAAATTGTTTATCAGGAGAAGCGCTGTTTTTAGCTCAAGATGCAGTTCGCAAATTGTTCGTGGCCGGGCTCTGTCCAGACCCGCTGTGGAGCTTACAGCGTTCCCAAAGACCCCATAGCTGGACTAAACGTGTGCCCCCCCCAATAAAGGGAGGGGAAGGATAGAATGC
>Ga0209367_1004614_pt1 | contig 19051 bp, 9 predicted proteins | sample WorMetLIZISLAND2_FD_187412 | JGI IMG/M metagenome (GOLD analysis project Ga0209367, IMG submission 187412) | Marine gutless worms symbiont microbial communities from Max Planck institute for Marine Microbiology, Germany - Olavius geniculatus... ... | reverse complement strand
CACCGAGAATGGTCAGATGACATTGAGCAGTGGTGTGGGACAACCCTGCAGGAGTTCAGCCACGCTCCCCTAGATAGGCAGCGGTGGGCAGCGATAGTAAGAATGGCGTCAGACACAAACGGGCATTGAGCCCACGGTTGTCGATGATGATGATGCTGATGACTTTTGCACGCGTACGAAGACCTCAGCGTGACATTCAGCGGCGTGTGACAATGAAGGCCTACTCGTATAGGCCTACCGGCATGAAGCAGGCTTAGAATTATTATAGGCCTACAGATAGGCCTATGGCGGCTGAGGCCAATCCCTTAAGATTGCAATGGCACATGAGAAAGTTCTTCGCGCCAAAGTCGATTTCCACAGGTAGTGGGGTTACGTAATTAAGATGCGGTGGGTATGTTATACAGGCCTACTGTTTGATTCGGGGTATAGTATCAAGATTAAACCACTTCAATAACTTGTCAAATCTGGCAACTGGTCGCGGATACATTGCATATTGTATGTCTGCTGAGGCATTTTTTCTCAGCCACCATGTACCACGACATTGACTACCCCACAGCTCGAGTACAGTGACAACTTGACAAGCGTACGTTCGATCAACTGTCCTGTAGGCCAGACGCTCAACTAAAGCCGCTACGGTGTAGGCGCTATAGCCTGTAGATGCAGAACGCTTCTGCTTGCTTGCCAGCCGACGGCCTATCGAGCGGTCTCTATAGGCTAGCTGAGATCGCGAAAGTGTGAGGAGTTGTGTCTACATCAAATCGATCGTTGAAGTTTTGGCAACGGCTGCTGACTGAGAAAACATGGCATATCCTGTTAGTATATTTTATTGTTTCGTTTTTTTATTCGTCAGTTTAGATTTAGGCTAATATACAATGCAACACAGTACACAGATGCGAAACTTAGCCTACGTAGGTCTACGTTATACACTTGACTGTGGGATGGTTCAGTAGGCCTAGACATGACTACCCTAGTTAGACTGTAGACCCCTAAGTCGCTTACTTAACCGGCCGCCAGCCGCCGAAATTTTGCTGAACCGCGGCCGCCGCGAAAAGTGCGGCTAGCCAAGAAAAATTGGTTAATATCGGCAGATCCGTCCAGAAGGTGGGGTAGGGGACACTGTGTCTGAAAAAAACATCCCAGACATTTTTTATTTTAACCTGAACAAAAATTATCAGATTCTCATACTTTTTGGTGTGAACATTGTTAACACAACGTGCAATAAAACCATTATTTAATTCTCCACCTCACCCAATGTCTGTTTCTGCCTTACCTGGGGAAATCTGACCAAGCTAAACACGTGTTGAAATGAATGATAAAAATTCCGTCTATCCAGATCTGTTGCCCGCAAGAGCCAGTCTATTACAAGGTTGACTCTCATGCAGCAGTGTGACTACCAGATGACGTTCAGGAGTGATTATAGGAATTCAAAAAGCAACTGGCGGTGAAGTCTGGATTAGTTTGGAGCAGAGCGTTATCGACACTGTTGTCAACGAATGGAGAAAGCATCTCCGTGCTTGTATTCGCACAATGAGCCAACATTTTGATCAGTTTTATTGTAGGCAGTTTAAAAACGAAACAGTTGGATGAAATGTCAGTCACAGCGTCAAAAATGTGAACAAAATGTGTTTTGTGCATTATTTAGATTAAGTAATAATACAACTTTGGGTAAAAATTTAATATTTCGTTGGTTATTATTTCCCCAGGTAGCGCAGGAACAAACGTTGGGTGAGGCGATAAACAGAATAGTTATTTAATGGCTAGTTGTCTCATAAATATTCGTAATAAAAATTATTAAAATCTGACAGTCCTTCTTCAAGTTACAGCCGAAAATGTTGGGGATGTTTTTTGCAGGCCCGTCGAGAGCCACAGCGGGACCCGGGGAAACATTCTCGCTGGGCCCCCAAACATTTTCACGAGGCCTCTCTGGGGAAAATTTTTTTGGATTTTTTTCAAAATAGTACATTCTGGCGTACTTTATATTTCTGGCCGACGGCAGGCCCTCCCTTCAAACGTCTCGGGGCCCGCGGGGTAACTTACCCCCCTACCCCACCATCTCAACGGGCCTGGTTTTTTGAGACAGTTTTTCTTCTTTTCTTCCCTTTCGATCCCTCTCAACTCTTAGAAGTAAGCGCTTTCAAATCTAAATTTAAATCTAGAGAGCCCGGGAGAGCGCCATAAGCATGATAAGCTTTTCCAGCAGCGTCTGAGGCAGAATCCCAGCCGAAATCGAATTTGGTGCATTTCGATCAGTCTTAAAATGTGACATCCCCCAGTGGTAACAGGGGCGTCTACATCATGTAAGCCTTAAAGCAAATGCTACAGGACAAAAATAGATGGGAGTTTTTTTTACAATAGTAACCACACGGTAACCATGTCGCTATAGGAGGTGTTTTGCCGCAATTTCGAATGCAAAGTTTCAAGCTTATAGCACGTATATCAGAAACGGTTACTTATTTACGTTGATTTCAACCGATAGTCTATTCTTACACAACCCGGCTTTGTTTTCTTTTTGTATTACTTCCGAATGTTATCGTTTTGGTTTGACGCATTGGTGGAATTTTTGTAGGCTTAATTTTTGTAGGCTTTGTAGGCTTAGGTTTAATACAGCATATTGTTTTACTTAGCTCAATATCCGAATGTAATAGTTTAACTGCTGTAAGCTCTGGAGCGTCAAATTTTCTGTTAGGCCTGTACATGTATGTGTTTGTGTTGCTGCCGCCATGGCGAAAGAGGTTTACAATATTCATATTCTTCAGCGGACATGTCGCGCTGCTTAATGGCGTCTCATAAAGTCCGTGGTCGTCTACTGACACACGTTTAATTTTGTACAATTATTTGTTTGAACTTAATAATAAACTTTTGATGGGCCTATAAGCTTTTGTTTTTAGTAGGCTTATTGTTTCCACTTTATTTTTTCGTTGTCTTAAGGACTTTTTGGCTTGACAAATTCTGATTATCAAACAATGTTCAGGCAGCTTTTTTCGGAATACTGTGATAGCTTGTGGGAAATATATACCAGCACTAGAATTCAACCGTTTAGCTATCGTGAATGCATCATAGACAAATTAAATATTGATATGTTATATGTGTTGTTGTAGTATGGTCAGCCGTATGGTGGCTATCCACCACCACAATATCCAGGATATCCAACAGGTATGCCTAACACTTAAGGCGTGAACTGAGCGACGTAACTGAACTGAACTGAACTGACATGGTTTAGTTTTTGATGAACTGACCAATGGGCAAGCAGTAATGCATTGCAGTAGGCACTGTTTATCATGTACACATCAGCCAATGACCAATGAGCTGGTACTGCTTGACTTTTGGTCAGTTGGTCGAAAAATAAACAGTGTCAGTTCAGTTCCATTGCTTTGTAGTCTGTTTGCATTTTTAGTTCACACACAGTTCACATAACATGTTTAAATACTTAAGTGTTAAATACTAACATGAAATGGAGAAAATGTCATTTAAACAAGAAAAGATATCGGTACCAGTGTACCAACATTATAATTTATGTCACTTTTTTCGCTGTCACTTATTGTCATCATGGTGCAAGTTCTTTATGATAATTTGTAGTGATATGTAAGTTTTTGTTTAAACGTGCTTTACGTGTTCTGTGTAATTGCATGCTGCAGGTCCAGCTCCAGCATACCCGCCGCCAGGACCATGCTATCCGCCAATGCCACCCGCAGGTTATCCTCCCATGCCAGGTCCTAGCTACCCACCAGCAAGGTCGTACTATGTCATTCGAAGTCGACTGCATGGACTCGTGCTTGATGTCGAGGCGGAGAATCGTAACCCAGGCGCTCGCGTTGTGACCTGGAATCACAAGCCGGGAAACTGCGACAATCAGCTTTGGTATGACGACTTTCCAACTGGAACAATTCGCAGCAAGCTGAATGACTTCTGTCTCGACTGGAATGGTAATTAACTCAAGCTGCATGAACTTTTGTAACTTGTACTTTTACAATGTTTTTCTTCAGAAGGTTTAGACCTCAGGCAGCAGTGCAGTGTTGTTTTCATCTCTGCAAAAAAGGTAGCTTTCGCACTGATTGTATTAGTTGTGGACACTTTTGTACTAGAAATTAGTAACAGCTAGGATTGCTCTACATCCTTGAGTCAGTGTGTATGACGATGATCATGGGGGAAAGAACGTTGGTGTGCATTATGTGGGTTGCGTTCTCTAGTTATATGTTGCACCGTTTGCGTGATCTGGTTTGATTGCAAGGGCTGCAAGCAGTGAACTCAATCTTGCCTTTCAGGACTGAAATGGCCAAGCAAAATTTCATCAACCACACTGCTGCTTTTGTTATCTGCTCCACTCCCATGGTGTGTTATAGCCTAACAGATAAATAGTGTCATCAGGCAGAGAGTAAAAGTGGCTTTGAGATGTGCTATATGAGACAGATAGGAGAATCATGAAAGAACTTTAGTAGTGGCAGTCAGGTGGAAAAAGGTCAAGAGATAATCTTTTCCTATGACATGTTTAAGTAGCTATTTTTTATCGCCTGTGACACAATGTTGTTGCTTGTCTGCAGGTAGTGCTATTGTTCTCAATCCGTATCAGCCTGGTAACCCTAACCAGCAGTGGGAGAGAGAAAACCCGTTCATTCGCAGTCGAGCAACACCAAACAAAGTGCTTGACATCGCAAGTCAGTATTGTAGCATTGTAGCCTAATGTTACTGACCAGTGATGAGACTGTTCTTTTCTGATTTACACTGTGTACCCAAAAATTGTCACAGTTTGTCATTGTTTGTATCTTATTTTCAAAATTCTTTCAATGACACACTTAGTGGAGAATTGACAATAATGCTGTTCTTAAATGTCTCACCATGATTTGACTGTGTTGCTGCACTACCTTGTGAAATACAGATTTTTAAAAATCATTATAACCAGAATACAGGGCAAAAACTTACTTCCTAAACAACTGTGTGTACGGTACTAATTTTTGTATTTAAATTAAATTATGTTTAGTTTTCAATATATTTTTTATATTTGTAAACAAAAACAGAAGATGTTTTTGAAATAATAATTTTTGATGTGATGAAATACCGGCAATGTAACGTGCCATTTAGCAATGAAGACAAGCTGGGGTTTGCAGAGGATACTGATGGAACTTTTTAAGACAAACTTTAAAAGGGAAGCACTAAACACTTACTAAAAAGATTTAAGAAACTGGAAGCACCAGTCAAAAAACTGAAACGCATTTGCATCTGGATAGAACGTGAAAACCGTAAATGAACAAGTAGGCTCACTAAGACCAAAAGACCAGAAATGAATATATCGTTTAACATGCCGCATATCTAACAAGATGGTTCTAACGTAGTGCAGTAGGGGCCTATCACGCAGATCATTTACCATGATTTTGGCGAGAAGTGATTTGTTGACCATGCCAACATGCTTGTTGCCTGTTATTGTCAGTTTTTCTTACATTCGTCTTTACCAAGGTACCCGGTAGTGTAGGAATGCAGTTAAGGTGTGGTGGTATATTTAGTAACCACTGTAATTGTGAATAATATTTTCCAAACATTGTGCAAATAAAAAATTGAAAATTGATTAAAATTTGTCAAAGATGTGGAAATGACAAAGTTTGATGTTTTTTTGGAACACAGTGTACGTAGGTTATCTTCAACTTTTTCTAGGATAACGTAGCAGTATGATAGATGCAACATTTATAAAATCATTAACTCGCTCTGATAGTAATTCCGCTTTTTGAGACTTTGAATGTCTGTCTCAGGCCACTAAGGTCAGTGTAGGAACAAAATAACATTTTTTACGCGTGCAGCCTATGTGACCGCGCGTCTTATCTTTAACACATGTTGTGCCTGAGGTAGCAGAGTAATGTTTCTCAACCATATTTCTGCAGATGTTTGAACGATGAGCACAGATTATGTCTTGCTGGTTGAGTTTCAAGTTCTGTCGTCGTGCACTGTTGATGATTATGATGTTTGCGTAGATAACGACAGTGCTGCCGGAGCGCACCTGGTGTCGTGGGACCAAAGTGGCAGTTCCAACCAGTGCTTTGATGTTCAGTTTGTGGATGTGGCCCAAACACAGCCTCAACCTTATCCTCAGCCTCAACCTTATCCTCAGCCTCAACCTTATCCTCAGCCTTACCCTTATCTCCAACCTCCAGCCCAGCCTGCAGCTGAGCGTCAGTCTCCACGCCCACGTCCACGTCAACCACCACATCAGCAACCAGCTGCAGCATCACCAGCGTCACGGTACAACATTTACATTCTGTGTTAGGCCTGTAACTAACCATGGACGTACATATCCACGCCCAAGGCATCACTGTTGTAACCTTGAATGACGTTTCAAGATTATTCCCACCTTTGTTTAGGTAAAAGTTAAAAGGGCATTGGGAGGGTGCTCATTTTCCTTTCTATGGCCATTGAGCCCGTAGGTGGATAGACCACTGATTCTGTGACGCATGGCCAGTGCAACGCCAGACCTACGGTTACCTTCCCAGCCGCGGGGCATCACCGCCCTTTGGCCGGCACCAAATTATACTGCTTGGTGAACAGTATTGATTAAGTTAGGTCTATTGAAGAATTTCTACGTCCATTATAACACCTATGCCAATGCCAGTTATGGCTTTAGGAATTTGGCCACATTTTGCCATCTGAAGTTTGTGCATGGGTTTCACTAATGAACTAGAGCCAACTTTTCTCGGTAATGTCAGTTCTACTTGCTAACTGATTTACTACAAATATCTACCAGTTTGTCTTAGTTGTATTCCTGACAGGCAAACCATCAAAAGGGCATCTATGGGCATTTTGCAAACCAAAAATTTAACGTTTTTATGCGCGAAAGCAGCTACTGCTTTCAGCGTGTCTTAGCCATCGCAATTCTGTCTGTCTGTCTGTCTGTCTGTCTGTCACACAGGTGGATCAGTCAAAAATGGTGCAAGCTAGGATCACCAATTTTCACCGTTGGCTGCCTGGAAGACTCTAGTTTCAGGAACCGCAAAGTTTTTCCATAAATTTGAAGGGGGTCACCTCGAACTAAAGCACTAAATGAGAGGGAGGTGGACAAAATTTGCGATTTTTGGCCAATAAGTCACTGTATCTCAGTAACAGTGCGAGATATGGCCTAAGTTACTATTAATCACTAATAGGAAGTCATACACTGGCTCTCGATTGGCGCCGAATTCAATGACCGTGAATGACCTTGAACGCCAAATAGGAGGTTTTATGGATTTTTTGGCGATTTCGGACTGCAACACAAGTCTATATCATTCACAAGGTGGCGCCACGCTACTATCGTTATGCGATCCAGATAGAGATAGATAGAGCATCAGCTTAAATTTTTTGTTTTCTGTTGTTGATGAAGCCACACCATGTGGCAAAGTTTCGGCCACACCTCTGTTGTACTGGGAAAAATGAAAGAAAGAAAAACAGAGCAAAATAGAATGCTAGCTTTAATCTGCATCACTAATGGTGCAAAGCGATTATAATTATTCTGCTCATTAAAAGCAAAGTTTAATCTGTCATGTTGAATGCGTGCCACATGGGCCTAAATCGTTTCACCATTCTCTCCTAGCATGGGTGCCCGCAGACGACTGGTGTAAGCGGAAGCTGTGACATATGGATTTGCATCCCATGCTAAAATTTATATGTGGGCATGTGCAGCTTCTCCCTTACCTTAATTACTTTACCTTACTTCCGGGGTGGGCAGGCTGTTATGCCTGCCCAGCGCTGATGTCGTATCAGTTTGGTTGAATGCGCATCCTCGAATGTAACCATAAGGTTACAAGAAACGGCTATGAAGCTGTGGACGGCTGTGAAGCCGTAGATAAATGGCTGTAAAGCCGTAAGTGGCTATAAAGCTAAAATCAGCAAAGCTAAAATCAGCACGAAAACCAAAAATTAACCAGTGCTTGAGCACTGGTAATGTATTTGCTCTAACAATTTTTAGTCAGCTGTTTGTTGGCTTCTACACTATGGATTTTAGAAATCTTTCAGGTCATCAGAGCACTAAGCCTCATCACTACGTCAAGGTGGCTGACCACTGTGGGGCAGCCTCTCCCGTAGATACTGAAAACGTTTTGCAGTGGACAGTTCCGCACATGGATGACATCAACTTCCGGGTCTGTTGTTTATTTCCATGAACGTGATTGTGGCTGCAGACGCTATTTCTACATTGCAAGTGACATGCATACCAAAGTCTTGGACATCGCTGGTGGGTCGTCTCTGCCTGAAGCCAAAGTGATCGTCTGGCCTAAGAAAGCTGGCATTGACCGTCGCAATCAGCTGTGGTACTTTGACGAGAATGGCATCATTCGATCAGCACTGAACGATTTCGCTCTCACAGCTAAACGTTAGTTAATGAAGCTGCTTTTTTTTGCATATTACTTGCACAGGCTCTGCCTTTATAGTCAGTGGTAAAAGGATAATGGTAATCTCACCTTTATATCTTGGAAGTGTTTTGATCGCTTTTTTTTGCTTGGTGGCTTTAGATCTTCGGCTTTGCTACAAGTTCGATATTGAAACTTGTGGCACTGCCGTAGCCAGAAATGTGAATTGGGGGGCTTGGCTCTTTTCCTTTTTTCTTTTCTTTTTCTTATGCTTCCTGCTCATCTTTGCCTTTTTCCCCTTTCTTACCGAACCTTCCTTTTCCCTTTTTCACTTTTTTCTTTACCTTCCTGTTCTTAGGGTGGGTTTCTGGATCTTAATTGTCCGGTCAAGTTAGCGTTAACTGACAGATTTGCATAACTTGCGTTTCCCGTTGCACTAACCAACGGTCAAAATGGTCAAAAATGTAACTGGTCAAAATCGGCCAGTTAGCTAACCGTTGATTGGTGTCATCGTATTCAATGCAACTTTTGTACCATTTTGCAAGCAGTTAATTGAAGAATGTGATATTATAGAACGATTTTACCGTATGGCAATGTCTTTAAAATGCACGAGGAGACGTTTGCTGCTACAAATTTTACTACAAAATCCATTCATGAATGGACAAAATGGCTGTCCGCAATTGCTTGGCTGGCTCGCTTGCTCTCATTAATATTCATGACGCCCGTCTGCGTTAGGCGGAAATGATTAGCACTGTGTGCATCGTTGCTAAGCATTAAGCAACTATAGTTTACCATCCAGTTAGCTAACGGCCAGTCAAGGTTTTGTTCAGAAACGTGCACAAACTTAACTAGCGAGTTACAATTAACAGATGGTTCACTAACTAATCAGTTAACTAAAAGATCCAGAAATTGGCCGTTAGAAATAGAACTCTTACAATTCAGCTACGAGGACTGGGGAGTGCTGTAAGCTTCCCTAACGGGGTATTTGGCAGCACCCCAGCTGAAATCGAATTCGATGCATTGTAGCTTTAAAATATGAAATCTGGTGGCAACACTTTTAATTATTTTTCTGAGAATTAACTAACCAAATTGGCACATTTAGTGCAGTTTACACGTGTGCTTATGTCTTGTCTGGATGATTAGGGGCTGTTCCCTCTGGGCCTCTTTTGGCTACGCCACTGATTTATGATGTAGGACTGCTGTTATTCTGTGCACAGATCCTGGTGAACAAATTCGCATGATGCCGTTCAAAAACCAACCACCCCAACACTGGCGCTTGGTCAGCAATCGCATCATGAAAAATGGTCAGGAGTGTCTCGACATCTCTCAAGCGAACAAGTCCGATGGCGCCGAAGTGATTTCGTACCAGTACAGCGGCGCTGTCAACCAGCACTGGCATCTGGAATACACTAGTGAAGATGACGTGGAATGCATTGTGTCGTAATGATCAAACACTGGATGTCGCGATCGAAAAGTCTTAGTGGCATCGAAGTTGAACAAACGTTTAATATCTTTTTGTCAACTATACACAGCATGTTTTGTATGTAAATATAGCTCTACATTAAGACTTAATGGGGAACAATGAAGTGACTGTTGCTAGTGGAAGCAATTAGAAGTACTTTCACATACTTGCTTGTGTTTAACGTTAATTACATGATAAAATTTTGAACTTCATTTATGATACTAATGTGGACATTTTGATGACGTCGTGATTGCATACTGGCATAAGCAAATTTTCAATGTGTCCACCTTGATGCTGGATGACGCATCGAAGCCGGTGACGCCACTGACCAATGGTGCAATCAACCATACGCTGTGGCACTTTGCCCCACTTAGTGACAATGGCTTTCTTTAGCTGGTTGACTGTCGTGAATCGTCAACATTGATAAGCCATCTGTTGAAGGGCATCCCGAACAGCATAATCAACTAGATTTAAGTCTGGATTGTTTGGGAGCCACATGCCACATGTTGATAAGCAAATTTTGAAGGTTAATGTTACATATTACATATTTTCAGGAAAATTGAGCCAAAATTTTAACTGTTATAGCTAATGATGTTTTGATTCACATTAGCGGAATGCTGTTGTTTTATGGTTCATAATTATATTAAAGAATAATTAGGCTCACATGATAAGAAAGAAAATAAAAGTAGTAAGCAAAGATTAAATGCATAAGACATTTGAGAATACGTGTTATGATTTTTGGTGACAAATGTTTGACCAGCTGTACAGGGTGGGCCAAAAAATGGCACCATTTATTGTACGCCTCATAACTTCACCAAATATTAACTGATTTTTGAAATTCTTTCACTGTCAGAATTAGGAGACAATTTGTAATGAAACTGTCACTACAGATCCCACCACACCTTAAGTGTGTCGCTACACTACTTCATGAAATGTCAGATGACGCTCTCAAGCCGACAACGCCACTGACTGGTTGCGTGATCAACGTTGATCGAGCCTGGCATGTGGCTCCCAAACAATCCAGACTTAAATCTAGTTGATTATGCTGTTCGGGATGCCCTTCAACACATGGCTTATCAATGTTGACGATTCACGACAGTCAACCAGCTAAAGAAAGCCATTGTCACTGAGTGGGGCAAAGTGCCGCAGCGTATGGTTAATTGCACCATTGGTCAGTGGCGTCACCGGCTTCGATGCGTTATCCAGCATCAAGGTGGACACATTGAAAATTTGATGCGAAAACTGTGAAGATGTGATTTTTAGACAATAATTGAGAGAACAAGTGCGTTGATTCTGTTGTTAATTTTTTAAAATGTGTTGTTACAAAGGTTGTCTTGTTTTTAATTGTTATTCTTCAGACACTTGACATTTTACAAGGTAGTGTATTGACACACTTAGGGTGTGGTGGGATCTGTAGTGAGAGTTTTATTGCAAATTGTCTCCTGATTCTTACGGTGAAAGAATTTTAAAAATCGGTTAATATTTGGTAAAGTTATGAGGTATACAAAAATGGTGCCATTTTGGCCCACCCTGTATAGTTAATTGTGCTTCTACACTGTCATGCATAAAAAAACACAATTTTTTTTGCCATAACTTGAAGAAGGGTTATCCAATTTTAATAATTTTTGGTACAGATATTCATGACACAACTGGCCATCAAATGGCAGTTCTGTTTCCCACTTCACCCTACATTTGCTGTTGCACTACCTGGGGAAAACAAAACAAGCAAAATATTACATTTTTATTCAATGGAATATCATTGGATTAAAATAATGCACATTTAACATATTTTCCCCCAAATTTCTAGCACTTTGGTTGAAAGTTTATCAAATTGTTTAGTTGTGCAACTGCAGACAGTAAATATTCGCAATGTCGGCCATTTGTGCAAACAGGCAGGGAGATGCATTCTCCATTCGTTCATAGCAGTGTTGATAATGTTCTGCTTCATACTTCAACCAGTCGCTTTTTGAGTTCATTGATATTTCTAAACAGCGTCCCATAAACTTGCTGCTGCATAACACTGCAAATACTGTCGAATGGACTGTGATCAGAGCTGTTACGTATCTGTAATGATTAAATTTGCTGATGTTTTTCTTTTTTTTAATCTCGTGTTGCACTTGTTCTGTTTCTCCTGCAACAGACGTTAGGTAAGCTGGGAATTTGAACGGCCATTTAATGGCCAGTTATGTCAGAAATGTTAATACCAAAAACTGTAAAAATCTCGTTATCCTTCTCCAAGTTCCTATCAGTAATGTCATGGATGGTTTTTGGCGTTTTTTGTTCACTTTAGTGCTGACTTCATGTGTTCTAATTTCTCCAGCTAGTGCAGAAGCATATGTTGGGTGAGGTGGAAACTTGAAAAACCGTTTGATGGCAAGTTGTGTCTAGAATAGTTGTACCAAAAATTATTAAAATCCGATAATCCCCGTTTATGTTATGATCGATAAATTTATTTTGGTGATTTTTGTGCCTCACAGTGTATCTGTTGTTTTGTTGAGCTGTGACGTTGACACAACAATATGTGCTTCATAATAAGAACTTGCTCTTCATGTAGTTTTGTCATTATTTTTTGTTTCACTTTTTAGGCTGGTTAACCCTCAGTCGTTGTTGAACTATTTAAATCATGTAATTAGTTTGCTGATCATTATACATCCCACCACACTGCTTTGTGAAATGTAGTCACCTTTAGAATAAGTTAGTCATAAATTAAGTTTCAGCATTTTAAAGCTGACATTATTTCACAGCACATTTAGGATGTGATAGGATCTTTGATAATTAATGTTTCTTCCAGTTTACCACTGATGTGGCAAATTTCTCAGCTTGGTTTTAATTTAAGATGTCTATCTAGTTGACAAACTTTTTGCGACCCATTATCACGCATGGCTGCACGTTAGCGGAAGGACGACGCTGAGATGAAGGTAGGCCTCTACCGCCGCTCCTATCGGTGGCGTATAGGCATGAATAGGCTATAGGCTACTCATAGTGTTGACTGTGTTTGGGAGAGGATTGGCTCTTTTTCTGTTAGCATCGTGCCTTTACTGACTGTCCACGATGTTAAATAGCCAACAATTTTATGTCAGATACGAATTGAGACGATAGAACGTAGGCCTACGCTCAAACTGACGGATAAAATAGGATAGGATACGACAAATGATTTGCACCGAAAAACTTGACAGGAAACTGTCAGATTAATCTAGTACACTCACTAAGAAGACTGAATTTTTTTAAATGAAAATAAAATGAGAGAAACTGAAACAAAAGCAGTGTTCTGTAAACCAGTAAGAAAACTAATAAAAAGGTTAAAAGTGGTGATATACCTCTTAATGGGAAGCCCATCCCAGAGCTACGGAGCGTCACCTGCCGTATGGGATCACACAGCGTTACCTGCCACCCGACACAGGTCAACGCACCCCGCCTTAACCTTAGCCAGATAAACCGGTACTCGATTTACCTATCCGTTGGGATGGAAGGCTGAGTTGACCTAGGCGGCTGGTTACATACCGAGATGATTTACCTGCCCACAGCGAAAGCGTAGAGTTGTTAATTATGACACCAATTAAATATCGTTCAATATCGCAAGATATAGCTGCGGACAGCTAAACTTAAGCGGTTGCTGAACTTTTTGCTGCAATTTGTGATTAGCGGTTAGACCTATACAGTGCCATAAATTTTATAATTTTTCTCCTTGCCCACAATAGGCCTATGTACCACGGCCTTGCGTGAGTATGCCACCATAGTGAGCGCTCTAAACAGAACTCTTTAATTGGCCTGCAGGCTAGAAGCTCAGCTAAAGCCTATCCTGTAGGTGTTGTAAACCTATATAGAATGCTTCTGCTTGCTTTCTAGGCGTATTTTATTAGGGTCTGTAGGCTACAAGCGTAATTATATCGTGTAATCGATAACGTGAGAAGTGTGCAGGCTTACATATCGTTGATAAGTTCCTGCGACAACTGCTGAGAACATGGCTTATCCTGTTAGTATCTATTCTGTGTTGTCCACTGTCTGTTTTTAGCCGACCGTACTTAAGTAACGGTAGAGCTATTGGCATGGTTGTCGTCCGTCCGTCTGTCCGTTTGTAACGGATGTACCCTGGCTAACGGCCGGTCGTAGGGAAAAACTTTTTACATGGATAATTAGCCATGCGTGTGAAACTCGGGCATGCAAAATTTCAGTGATCTACTCTAAAGAGAACATTTTCGAATTCTGAATTGAATGGACGGGGGTAAAAATGTGCGTTTTACAACGGAAAACTGGCCATATCTAGAAATCGGTGAGAGATACGGTCAAGGCTACCCCCTCTACTATTAATCACTAATAGTAAACGGCATACGTACGCCCTTTCAGATGAAAATAAAAATCATCGACTTTGGATGACCTTAAAAGTCACTTACAACCAGTACGGTCGGCTATACTAGCGACAGCTGGGCTTCTTGATTTTTTTTATTTTCGCCGATTTTGCGGTTTAGATTTAGGCTCAGGCACAATGCAACGCAGATCTGCTAGGGCCTACCTTACGTTGCACTCTTGCGATGGTGGGCTAGTTTAGTAAAAACTATCTGATATGTCATATATTTAAGGTTTCGGAAGCAGTTGAAAAAAATAGTTAAATTGATGATTAGGCTATATCGTAGACTAAACATAGCTATCAGATTCCGAAGTTATATGATATTCATGTGACATTGACTCAATCGACATTCTGCGTAGGCTTAGGCTATGCGGGAAATCGAAAGTATACACTTGGTTTTGGTAAATTCCATACCAAACACGGGATCTAGCTCCACTAGAGAGAGGCCGTAGTAGGACTGCAATCCAGGAAACTCTGACATCCGTCCGTTTTGTTCTTTCATTATATTCGTACCTTTTTGGCCTTACAGAGTTCAATTATGGAACAACGTTAATGATGAATTTTAGACTGATTTCTTTCGACATACATGTATTATTATAGCCTATAGAAATAAGAAGCTCAGCTGTCGCTAGGACAGCCGACCGTACTGGTTGTCACGACCTTCATCCAAGGTCGATGATTTTCATCTGACAAGGCATATGACACTTCCTGTTAGTGATTAATAGTAACCCCATATCTTTCAACGTTTCCAAAATATGGTCAGTTTTCTGTCGAAAAACGCACATTTTTTAACCCCTTCCATTTAACCCCAAATTCGAAAATGTTCCCCTTGACTAGATCACTAAAATTTTGCATGCCTAGGTTTATGACACAAGGCTAATTATTTGTGTAAAAAGCTTCCTCTACGACCTGCCGTTTAGCCACAATACATCAGTTACAGACGACTACGACGGACGGACGAACGACAACCGTACTAATAGCTGGACCGTACGGTCGGCTAAAAACTTTTGCTATATGACAATAATTTAAATGTTTCAGCTAGTATTTAGCCGATCGTACTAACTGTTGCACTTATAGCAAGATGTGACGTCCGTTTGTCGTCTGTTTGTCGTCTGTAACGTATGTTCTATGGCTAAACGGTACACCTTGTCGATAAACTGTCTGAATAAAAATAGGGTTGTCCTACCATTACCCTGTGGTACCTGCAGTTCGGACCCCTATAATGTCACCTTTTCTCAAATGGGGGTGCTGACTGCATCTCCATTACTTGCATTGCGAATTGCGGCCAAACTCCTTCAGTTAGCGCCATGGTTACTATTGACAGCCTCTATGAACTTACCGACGCCATATCCAACGGTACCATCGCTAACCTTTTACGGACATGTTCTCTAAAATACGGGGTTCCTACCCCCAAAATTTGCATGGCGTATTATGGCCAAACTGCACGGCCGAATAGCTACTACTGACAGCCCGTAAGAACTTACTACCACTGCAACGGTGCCACTGTCTCACGGGCACTAGTCTTGTTCTTCCAAAATAGGGGTCTTAAGTCCCAACCTCTTACCACCCTTTCTCCCGCTTTCCCACCAAACTTGCACGCAGTACGGTCTGCTATCCTAACGCCAACTGGGCTTCTTGTTAGATAAACACTAACTGTTGAGTACTGATGTCATGTTGTTGTTGTAGTATGGCCAGCTGTACGGTGGATATCCGCCACCACAATATCCAACTTTTCCAACAGCTACGTCTAATTTAATTGGCACTTAGTTTCACTGCTTAGTTTAGATTCTACATTGAGTGCACGTAATATATTTAATATTATTGAACGCACTGACTATTTGACCGGCAGTCGGTCAGATAGGGAAAAATCGCAGTCGCCCCTAGCGAATGGCATTAAATACAGTATACGCGCTACTGACTAGAATTTGCGTGAATATTATGGTGTAGGGCTTAGGATTAGGGTTAGAGTTAGGGTAAGTGTCAGGGTTAAGGTTAAGATTAGTGTTTGGGTAAAGATTAGCGTTTTTAAAAGATTTATGGGAACATCAAAAGTTAGCGTACAATATGGGTGGTAAATTCGAGGTCATGCAGGCAAGCAAAAAACTTGCCGTCTGGTAATTCGTGATAGCCAGGCTGCTTGCTAGGCTTGAGGTGCTAGTTGGCCTATTGGCGGATCCGTGATAGGGCCTAGGCCTACAGTACTTGTGGTTGAAGTCGTCAGTTGCTCAGCTGCCGCCGTACGTCCCTTCAGCGGTAAGACGAGCACCTGAAGGGTTAGGGTTAGGGTTAGTGTGAAGAGTGCTCGTCGTACCGCCGCAGGGACACGGTCTTAGCGGGTACCTATGAGCACCATTCAGTGCTTGTGCTGTTCAAGGCGGTGACCAGTCAAATATCCGGCTCTCACAGGGACGGATGTTTGACCAGTTATGACCGAGCGCGTTTGACCGGTGACAAAATTTGACCGGTCATATAGCTTCCTATGCCATTATTGAAATGCTGTAATAAAGTGACAACATAGTAATTTATCGTCACCTTTGTCGTCTTAGTTGTTTTTCATGTTGTGATTATGCCTAATGATTTACAGCGATGCGTAAGTTTTTGTTTGAACGTGTTTTACGTGTTTTGCATAAATGCATGCATGCAGGTCCAGCATACCCGCCAGGACCAGGCTATCCGCCAATGCCACCCGCAGGTTATCCTCCCGTACCAGGTCCTAGCTACCCGCCATCAAAGTCGTACTATGTCATTCGAAGTCGACTGAACGGACTCGTGCTTGATGTCGAGGCGGAGAATCGTAACCCGGGCGCTCGCGTTGTGACCTGGAACCACAAACCGGGGAACTGCGACAATCAGCTTTGGTATGACGACTTCATAACGGGAACAGTTCGCAGCAAACTCAATGACTTCGCTCTCGACTGGAACGGTAGGCATAATTAACTTAATTAACTCATGCTAAACTTCTATAGGCCTAAACTTCCAATTTTACAATGCTTTCCCGCAGTAGGCCTAGATCTTAAAAACAGCTGGGCACTTGCATTGAAACGCCGTTATCGTCTGTGCCGAAATCTAGGCCTAGGCTGATATCTTTCGTAGTGATTGTATGAGCAATGGATACACTATTGTACTATTAAATGGCAACGGCTAGGGCTGCTCTGCATCGTCGAGTCAGTGTGAATAGCTATATGCATGTACATGTATGTAAAGCTCATTGGCACCGCACGAGTGTGGGTTGTTACACTGCTTCCCTAACATCAGCGTTTGAATTGCCGCGGGGGTTGGGGAAGTTGAACCCCCCCAACTGTTTTCTCAAGCCCCCTAACACACTGTCAAATTATGCACAGGGGGGTCAGCTATATACTATATACATACGATTTACGTCACAAATTTGGTCAGTTTCCGACCATCGAAAAGTTCAACCCCCAGCTAATTTTCCACAATTCAAACACTGCGTAACATGGTTTGGTCTCAAGAGCTGCATGCCAGCAAAGAGAACTCGATTGACTTTTAAGATCTAAAAGGACTGTGCAAAAGTTTATCAAAATCAACGAAGACGTCCCAATCCCACGTTGTGCTATAACAGATAATTTGTGAGATCATAGTAGCTTGGAGATGTGCGTCATGTGCTATGTGTTAGAATTACAGAATCACCAAAAGGCTTCATCAGTGGCAATCAAGACGGCGGTCAAAAGAAAATCTTTCTTACGACGTGTCTAAGTAGCTATTATATAGCCTGTGTCACAATGTTTTCGCTTGTCCACAGGCAGTGCTATCGTTCTCAATCCGTATCAGCCTGGTAACCCTAACCAGCAGTGGGAGAGAGCAGACCAGTTCATTCGTAATCGAGCGACACCCAACAAAGTACTTGACATCGCAAGTTAGTATTGTAGCCTAATAATACTGTTCTGTTCTAATCTACAGTGTACATAGGTTATCCTTGCATTCTTCTAGGATAATGCAACAGACCGTAACGCAACATTTATAAAATCATCGACTAATATAAATTCCTATACCGACTTTGATGCAGGCAACAGATGGCCAAATAGGCTATTGCGCTGTGTTCTGTGCGGTCATGCCAAATCAGCTGCCACTTCCAAGATTGTAAAGCGCTTCTGCAGCGCTGTAGCATAGGCCTACCGAACCTTTCAGCTTTGTTGAGTTTCACGTTCTATCGTGACTAATGATGTCAGTGATGTTCGTGTAGATAACAACAGTGCCGCTGGAGCGCATCTGGTGTCGTGGGATCGAAGTGGCAGTTCCAACCAGTGCTTCGATGTTCAGTTTGTGGACGCCGCCCAAACACAGCCTCAACCTTATCCTCAGCCTCCCCCTCATGCCCATCCTCATCCTCATCCCCAGCCTCCAGTTCATTGTCCACTACCACATCAGCAACCAGAAGCATCAGCAGCATTTCGGTACAACATTTATATTATGTGCTATAAGATCTTCCATCTGGGTGTCACACGGTGTACACACCTTAAGCTGAACCATATAGCTGGCATCACTGTTGTAAACTTAAGCGACCTTTATAGTTTATTCCCGCCGTTATTTAGGCCTATTTAAGAATTACTAGAGTCGTTATAACACATTAAAGGTTAAAGGTTAAAGGTCGCATATAGCTCCTAATGAGCGAACCCATCTCAGAGCTACGGAGCGTCACTTGTCATATGGGATCACACATTGTTACCTGCCACCCGACAGAGGTGAACGCGCCCCGCCTTAACCCAAGCCAGATAGGCCGGTACTCGATTTACCTACCCCGGAGGGATGGAAGGCTGAGTTGACCTAGGCGGTTGGTTAAATCCCGAGATGGTTTACCTGCCCACAGGCAGTCACCCATCGCAGTATTAACCGGACCCGGCGTACAGTAACTTCGCTGATCGGATCAGACGCGTTACCACTACACCACGCCTACCGCCTACTACATTAGACCCGTAAGCGACTCAC
>Ga0209367_1004612_pt1 | contig 19055 bp, 6 predicted proteins | sample WorMetLIZISLAND2_FD_187412 | JGI IMG/M metagenome (GOLD analysis project Ga0209367, IMG submission 187412) | Marine gutless worms symbiont microbial communities from Max Planck institute for Marine Microbiology, Germany - Olavius geniculatus... ... | reverse complement strand
ACTTAAAAAGCATCTTGAAACTACCCGAGAATTTGCTGAACAACATGCTCAAAAGGCACAAGAGCAGTATGCCAAATATTACAATGCACATGCGTGTAACAAAAGTTTTCAAGTAGGAGAAGAAGTGATTGTGCTCGAGAAAGACTCAAACTCAAAAACGTACTCTAGGTGGCAGACAGGAGAAATCCTGCGTGTGTTATCTCCTTTCAGTTACATTGTGGGAATGCCCAACGGGAGTCGTAGACATTTACATGCAAATCGTATGCGTAAACTAGTTACTGATGTGTGTCATGTTGCTGTTGTGAGGGAACAAGATACCGATTTCGGTGAGATTTCATCTGTACCTGTAAATGAACCTGATATGGTACCGAGTGAACACTTGACCAATGTCGATCATTTGACACTCGACCAACGAGCGACACTCTCAAGCTTGTTGGATGAGTTTTCTGATTGTTTTTCTAATAAACCAGGTTTGTGTACGGTAATACAACATGAAATAAACACAACTGCAGACTTCATACCTAAAAGGACTCGTGCTTACAGAGTCCCCGAGGTACTAAAAGGTGAAATTGAACGACAGGTAGATGAACTGCTGAGACTCGACTTCATAGAGCCCTCTGATAGTCCGATGACTAGTGGGGTTGTCTGTGTGACAAAGCCGGATAAGTCGGTGCGCCTTTGTTGTGACTACAGGTATTTGAACAAATACACGGTCCCTGATTCTATGCCCATGCCGATACTTATGGATTATGTACACAAGGTATCCATAGCCAATTTTATCACAATTTGCGATGCCAAATCAGGGTTTTGGCAGTTGTTAATAAAGCCCGAGGACAGGTGGAAGTGTGCTTTTGTGACACATCATGGGGTATGGCAGTGGAAGAGAATGCCATTTGGGCTGAAAAATGCCCCTGGTACTTTTGTGCGGTTGATGAGGTTTCTTCTTCACTCGATTAGGGATTTCTCAGAAGCCTATATTGACGATTCATACACATTTTCATCTTGTTTCGACTTACATATAACTCATCTGAGACAGTTTCTTTCTGTTGTCCGTAATGCAGGTCTGACTTTGAACTTTGCCAAGTGCCAGTTTGCACAAAGCAGTGTGCCATTTGTTGGATATATTTTGGGCAGTGGGCAGTTTGTCCCTGATCCCGCCAAAGTGGAATCTATTAGGAACATGAAGGAGCCGCAAACAAAGACTGAAGTAAGGCGTGCTTTGGGTATTTTCTCATTTTACCGAGGTCATGTTAAGGATTTTGCTCGAATTGCACAGCCACTAACTGATCTTACTGGTAACAAAACCCCAGTACAACTCCAGCTTGGTGCTAAAGAAAAAGAGGCTTTTGTAAAATTACAACATAGAATTTCTACAGCACCAATTCTTGCATCACCTCGTTTTGGAGATCCTTTTTCTCTTTATACCGATGCTAGCCAGTTTGCTGTTGGTTGTTGTCTTGCCCAGTCGAATGACAGTGGTGTTGAGTTTCCTGTGGCTTATGCCAGCCAGAGATTAACCTCCACTCAGAATGCTTGGAGTACCATCGAGAAGGAGGCATATGCCGTCATATGGGCTGTCACTAGATTTAGAACCGTCGTCTTTGGGGCCCATATTACTGTAAATACAGATCATAACCCACTCAGGTTCTTGGCAGAATGTGCACCAAAGAGTGCAAAGCTCACAAGATGGGCACTTGCTTTGCAAGAATTTGATATTTCACTGAAATACAAGAAAGGGTCTACTAACACTCTTGCAGATGGCCTGTCTCGTTTGTAGACAATCATACCACCAATGCTTTTCATTGTTTGTATATAACACGTAACTCTGGCGTTTGTGCCATTTTTTTAATCATTTGTGACGCTTTACAGTCACGAGTCTACAAACAAAACATGCGGACACTTGTTATCACAAAAAAATATGGCATTTGTGCTGGCTGCTTTGTTCTGTTGAGAGTATGTGTGAGAGAGTGTGTGAGGTGTGGTTGTGACAGTGAGCTGTGTAGGAGTTACCGACATATTTGATCAATGGATGGAGATGATATATTATGACTATATTACATATGAACATTGGACAGTGGTGGATTATCACTGGATTATCACTAATGAATGGAAATGATATTACATATGGATTATCACTGGATGACATATTATATCTGGATCACAACCAAGAACATTTTAATGACTATATGATCTGATGTCATTTCCTGTCTCCATCTGCTGAAGGACTATTGAACTGCGTACTTTGCGTCGTTGCGAACACTGGACAAATTGACATCCGCTGCGCTTTTTAAAGGGGGGAGGGACGTCAGATGCAGGCTTCTCTACTGTGTTGCGAACTGCTACGTTACGTTACAGACAGTCAGTTAATTGTGAGGGAGATATGATTAATATGTCGTGAAAAGTTGTTTGATAAAATTGAGTCAAAATCTGTAATAAATGTGTCGTTTTGAAGTATTTCTTAATGGGGAACCTCACAGCGGGACAACTGAAAGAAAATCGGGCAGTGGCCGTCCAAGGTCTGCCAGCACACCAGCGAACGTTGGTGTTGCTGAAGGCATGATCTGCAGCCAGGAAGATGCGCCCGGGAGTCAGCCGAACATCATTTTAATACTATCGACAGATAAGCTTAGTCAATAAAACAAAACACTGAACACCGATATTAGCACTAGTGTTTGTTTTGCTAGGTAATGTGGTCACACAATAAAGGTGCGGTGGGTGGAAGAACTTCACGTTTACACACCATAAATTTCTGCTTGTAACAGTGAAAGAATGGTTAAAATCGGTGCTGAATTACTGAAGTTATCCCAAAAATAAAATTAAGTATCCGTTTTTTGGAACACCCTGCATATCCTCTGCAGGCACAAACCGGTTGTTTGAAGAAAATTGCACGCTTGCGAATAAGACAAATTAGTTTTACCTATTCAGTTTAACACACAACTAACTAGCAGATACTTGTAAACAAACATGTGCCAAGAATCTAAGCCTATTTAATATAAACATTTTCTGTAATGTTATAAAAATTAACATGTTGCACGATTTTATAACGCAATGTTGCTAAGTTACGTCAAGAGAACTATGGCCTAATGTCATGGGCGTTCTGGTTAGAAGTGGGCCTATACAGGTTGCTCACGAGTGCGAGTTATCGTTGCACAAATGCACACAGCCTAACTAAAAGCCATGTTACAAAATGAGAGCGTTTATGAATATCGCTGTCGGCACGTACAAATGAAATCAATGTACCTAATATATTGCAGACAAAAATAATCAACAGACCTGTTCTCAGTTTTTAAAAATAAAAAAATAAATGCGCTTAGCGTCCGAGAAACGTGATCAAACGTTCTGAAATTACTTGCAAATAACCAAATCTTGAACTTCTGAAATTACGGGCCAGCCAAATGCTTCAACGTGAAAACCCGAAACTACGAAGTAATTGCATATGGCTTCAAACCAACGATTTATATAAACACTGCTGTGGACAGTTTCAAGTATTTTTTGTTAAAACAAAAGCAGTTGAAAAGTCAAGTAGATGATCACTGGTAGTTAAAATAAGTATCTCAAAGTCGACAACAAATATCGCCACGATCTTCAGAAAGAGTTATTCGATTTTTTATTGGAAAAAATAATAACGGAGTGAGAAACAACAAATGTCCGCAGTGTGAGAGCCAGTGCAGTTGTAGTATAGACCCTATACGACATTTGCACACACAGACAATAGGCCCACACCAACACACACATAGGTATAAACAAACAATATGTTGCCATGGAAACATCACGCGATGACGTCATGGGTTACGTCATCGTCGTCTTCACGAATTACATGCACACAACGACAATTTTACCTTAACCACCACCAACAACGCGTATACGCCGTCTACTGCTACCACACACCGTCTAACGCTTGTACAGTACGTGTATATATAGGCTGCATACAAAAAGCACCTGCAGTGCGCATTCACAGCTATTTCAACATGCAGGGCTGTAATATACAGGGTGATCGAAAAGTAAGCCATCAAGTTCATTCTAGCGTAAGTAACTGCATCGAACGTTGACCGATTTTCGAAATTATTTCAATGTCATACTCGGCAATAATACAGTGATCATCACTACACCTCAGCTGTGTCGCTACACTACCTTGTGAAATATACTGAATTATAAATATCAGCTTCTCACCTTCTGGTCTAAACCTAAGGTAAGATAATATTCACCGCACAATGTAGCGGCAACTTACTGCTAAGTAATAAAACCAGTAAGCAATTTACAAAATCGGAAAATATTTGGCGGAATCGTAAAGTTGTGAACTATAACGGCTTACTTTTTGTACCACCGGCCACCCTCTATGCCCGTCGATCCTAATACGATGCGCCTGATCATTATTTTTCATAGAAACTATGGATGACATCATCCGACAATTAACTCGTGGAAGATTCTGCATTGCGGAACGTGAAAATAATAATTCTATGTGGTAAATTGTATGAAATTGATGCCATAATAAAATTAAACAGTGGCGGCGCCAAACGCGTGGCCCTGTCTTTCTCACTTTATTCTTGGCTCCCAGTTTTGATCTTATTTGAATTCCTCACGCCAGTGAAGATGCCTAGACAAAATTGCTTGTGTCACCAAGACACTGCAATTTGGTACCGGCTAAGGCCAGGAGCGTCCATTCCATTGATAGGTGGAGGCAAATGCCTCCTAAAAAGTTCGGGAAAGTAAAAAATTAAAAACTGGAGAAAATATTTTTTTTCTGTGGCAAATTGCCTAGAAACGCATGGCACACAATGCGACAGTTCTGCCTACTACGGCTCCAATTTTTTTTCTCCTTGCTTCGCTTGCAATTACTTATTTGTAACCCCTCTACTTTCAAGACCATATTTGAGGGGGTGTTAGCAGGTTGAACCCTCCAAAATTTTTAAAGTTAATGTAACAATTCTCCATACACAACAGTTCGAAAAAAATTCTGCTCACTTATTTCGCAGATTATTTGTACCTTCACTTTTAAATTTGTTCCGTTGTTTGCTTTTAATATTTGAACTGCATGCACTAAATTTGGTCAGTTAATTTGCAGGAAAATAATAAAAAAAATTGTTGCCACCAGATGCCATATTTTAAGGTTGAAATGCACTACATTTGATCTCGGCTGGGGCTCCGCCCTAGACCCTCGCTGGGGGAGCTCACAGCACTCCCCCCAGACTCCTTAGCTGGATTTGAAGGGTCCTACTTCTAAGGGAATAATAGAGAAGGGGAAAAAAGGCAAAAGGGATGGGTAGGAAAAAGCATAAAAGGGAAAAAGGGGAAAGGTGTAGAGAAAAGGGAAAGGAAAAATTCTGGCTACGGCCTTGCCTACTTTTACAGTTGTGGTGCCACGTCACCCTTGTTTGCCTATATTGTTTAAAGCCGTTAAAGGACACTAAATTTTGTCACTTAATTATATAGAAAATAATTAATTTTTGCTACCAGATGTCATATTTTGGGGTTAAAATCCACCAAATTTGATTTCGGCTGGGGCTCCGCCCCAGACCTAGCTGGGGCAGCTCACAGCACTCCCCCAGACTCTCTAGCTGCATTCAAGGGATCCTACTTCTAAGGGTATGCCACCGCCACTGTGCTTAAGCAGAAGGAATGGGGATTGAAATTCAGCGTATATGCTGTAACAAATTTAGAAAGCGATTGAATGTTTCTGGGAAAGAAACTGCGTGTAAAATACTAATCAGTATTATGCCTAAAACTGGCGGAATGCGATTCAGTCAATCAGCAGCAATCAGAATGCATCTGGCATACAAAACAAATCACGCACTGGCTACAGTTCTATAGATCACAAAATGCATGATGTAAACAAAACCGGCTAGCAATACAAACTAAGGTTCTGTTTAACAAATTGCACAAGTATGTAACGCATGGGATAATCTATTCGGCCTACTAGATGCATCACTGATGCACATATATTCAGCAAGAATAGGCCTATACCCAATTAATTGCATCACAAGCTTTCGATGGAATGTGTCTGCGCATTTGTTCGTAATTTCTTGCATTCTAACTATTGTTAAATAAAAACAATGAGACTTAATTGTAGGCAGAATGTTTAGTTTAACTTTTATAACAACATTCATTTGTACCTTTATCTTCTGTTTAGCCTCACATGATAGGCCACCCGTGCACTTTTTGCGTTAGATTGTAAATCGTAGCCTAATTGGGCGACTTTTGAGGCGAATTGATCAATATTACCATTATAGTTATTAGGTTGTTACTGTCAAATGTTGTTTTAACGCTTTCGTTTCACATAGGCCTATTTTTGGTTCCTATAGAACTAGCTTGTGTAGCCTTCGTAGCGGTCTGTCTATGTTTGCATTAAACGGATATTGCATTGCGATATTGTATTGTATTATAAGTTAGGCGGGTCTTGATCTATTGAACCTCGTGACTATCAGCTTTTATCAACATCAGGCGAACTCCGAACAAAGCAAAAAACATTGACCCTCGCGAGTTTTGTGACGATTAAAATACTGTGCAATTATAGTAGCCACTTAGGCCTACATAAGGATCGTAGTTGGAATGTTGATGGCACAACGGACCCGGACCGATAGCGTGTCTTTCAGTATCGATAGCGTCCTCAGCAGCTTTGACTGGTTTAGTAACGAAGACCGGACAGCGTGAGTACCGAGATTCGTTGAACTTGCCCATCACTAAGCCGCTAAGCATGCTGGTATCCTACACCCAAAGACATCATGCAATCAGGCAATAAGAAAGTAAGTAAGTAAAAGATGCGCAGCTGCTCTATACGCCAATCTGGTTAATACTCGGATGGGCGATTGTCTTCAGACAGGTGAACCATCCCGGTATATAACCAACCACCTAATTCAACTCGGCTTTTCATCCCTTCGTCCGGGGTAAGTAAGACTGTACCGACCTATCTGGCTGGGGTTAAGGCAGGGCGCGTTCACCTCTGTTGTGTGGTGGCACTGGTGGATAACACTGTGTGATCCTATATGATATAACTACAACAAACCTTTCATTCGCATAGCGGCAGCAAATGTGTGATACGATGATGTCATCACAGCGCAGTGTGAAAGATATAGGCCTATGTCAGCTTCTCGCCTTCTGAACACCAATATTCGGCGTAACAGTAACTAACAGCTCTACGATGAGCTACACTTTACAATTTACACACCTGTAGCCGTTTAAAAAAGTGCTTGCATGCGTGGTGTAGTAGACACTGTATAGTTACCACCTTGTTGGGTGGGATAGGCAGCCAGGATGGTCGGCTGATGACTGCCGTAGGCGAGAGCGGTTGCTGTCGTATTGTTAACTGCTGTCGGCGTCGCAGGCCACTGAACTCCGGCCGTAGGAAGTCGTCTGTTGATCAGCACAAATATAAACACAGATGTAAAAAACGTTCTGAAAAATAAAAAAATACGTTAAAAACGTAAAAAACGTGGCAAAGTAATTTTTAAAAACGTTTAAGAACGTTGATAATTTGTTCAACTTCATGACTTCTTGTCTAAAACCTAATGCTTCAGGTGCATTATAGCTAGAACTAGAGAAAAAAGAAAACCTAATTCGACCGTTCAGTTCAGTTTAGTAGGGAAATTTGTGTTCGCCATTTCTAACAGCAGATAGCTATCACGAACGTGCTGTTATCGCCAAGCTCTACCGAATAGTTCAGTCTTCAGCTGACGACAGAAAAATGATGATTCCGAAACCGATAGGTCGCGAACGGACGTTGGCAACGAGTTCCAAGCTGTGGGTCCGGACACGGAGAAGCCCCGCGGTCCATACCGTGTCAGTCGACAGCGGGAACCCAGAGGCGCGGCGCGAGCACGAGCGACCAGACGATGCCGACACCGAGACGCACATTGTCTGTAAAGTTGCTGACCAATGTACACAGCTTGAACTAGATGCGTTGTCGCACAGGAAGCCAATGTCGGCGATGTGGTTGAACTTCCGCTTGCCGGTGATGAGTAGCGCCGCTGCATTTAACATCGACTGGAGTTGACGTAAGTTGACTTCACAGACGCCGTATAGAGAACGCTGTTGCAACTGGATATCAAGGCATGCACTAGCCTATTCGCAGCGCTGATACCCGGTAGTCAGAGAACGGCGTACTGAGTAGAAGCAGGTACCAGAAAGCTTCTCAACATTGTCCGCAAACGTCATAAGACTAAGTATCACTAAACTAAGTAGGTCTAAGTAAACTACCACAGCTATAACCTATTATTACTTCGTTCGTGTGGCTTTAAAAGTGCTTCTTGACGTTCGTGGCGGAATTTTTAATGTACGTTTTTCAAATAAAAAAACGTTGAAAAAATAAAAAAAAGAAAACAAGAATCCCAGCTGTCGCTAGGGTGGGGCCGACCGTATTGGTTGGCACTGACCTTGAACGTCATCCAAGGTCGATGATTTGCAGGTAATTTGATAGCCAAAACGCGACTTCCTACTAGTGATTGATAGCAACTTACGCCTTATCTTGCACCGTTTAGCCACAGTACATCCGTGACAGACGGACTGACGGACGTCAGACGAACAGACGACAACCACGACCTTTAAGCTTACAGCTTAGCGATCGGTCTAAAAACTGTAAAAAAACATGACAAGAATAAACGAGAAATTTGAGCTAATGCTCACGAGACGCGCGAAAACCTATAGCAGTTCCGGTTCAGTAGTTTAGCTGAAAATTGGGGTGTTCACGCTAAGTTAATATACAAATACTAAATTCTCTGTCTGGATCGCATAACGATAGTTCCGTGGCGCCACCATCTGAGGCGCCGCGTTGTGGCTGCCAGTCACGTTGACTACCATTACGTGACTTCACTGTTTAGGCTTATTGTTACGTGTCCTTGTAGTCTTAGGACTTAACGCTACGCTAAAGTTAATTCGTCATTCATCATCATCATCATCATCACCTTGTGAATGATATAGACTTGTGTCGCAGCCTAAAATCGCCAAAAAATCCATAAAACTCCCTATTTTGGCGTTCAAAATCATTCAAGGTCATTGAATTCGGCGCCAATCGAAAGCCAGTATACGATTTCCTATTAGTGATTAATAGTAACCTAGGCCCTATCTCGCACCGTTACAGAGATACAGCGATTTTTGGCTAAAAATCACAAATTTTACTTACCCCCTCTCATTTAGCACCCTCGTTCGGGGTGACCCCCTTCGAATTTATGAAAAAGCTTTACCGTTCTTGAAACCAGAGTCTTCTATGCAGCCGACGGTGAAGATTTGGTGATACTAGCTTGCACCGTTTTTGGCTGATCCACCCGTGTGATGGACAGACAGACAGACGGAATTGCAATAGCTAAGAAGCGCTGAAAGCAGTAGCTGCTTTCGCGCGCAAAAACGTGAAAAAAACGTTCATGACATCAATGAAGACAAAGGGTTACACCGCTCATGTAACACGTATATAAAGGTTTTTATTTGCATTAAAACGTTTTCGACGTTTATGAATGTTTTTCTAATGTTGTATTAGTTATAAACGTTGAACAGTCAATGCGAAAATGACATTGATTTAAAATAGTTGTATACAGAAAAATCGAAGCGCTACTAATAAAATACTAGCGATTTTTATTTGCTTAAGTTACATATGAGTGAGGGTAAAATTTAATGGACGTATTGTAAGCCTACCCGTAGCCGTATCCGTATCCGGGCGAAGCTACGTAGGGTTGCTGTTGGAGGTAGCTCGGAGCGCCGGCGCCCGTGAGATGAGGCTGTGTGAGCGCTGCTCCGGCTGCCGCGGCTGCAGCGGCTGCGGCTGACGGAGGGTAACTCCAGTAGCCTCCAGCCAGTTGATTGTAGTAGGCGGCTGTCTGACCCGACGAACCCGCAGCCGTGTTGAACGCAACCTATACACAGTAAATAAATGCTGTCAATCAAACTGTCAATCAAATAATTTTAGAATAATACAACGCGAAAATGTGCATCACGGCCGCATGTCGAGCGTTAAAAATCCATTCACTAGGCGGCGTCACCAGTCAGTCGATGAACATCAACAACTCGATGAACATCAACCTTGTAGAATTTCGTTTGTGCACGGTACGTGATATTGATACGACGAGAATTTCAGCCTCAAAATGTTTTCTTCAATCGTATCGACGGCAGGGCGGGCCGCACGTTAGGCGCTGCCCCGAAGTTTTAGTTACCTAAGCTATGGTTTAGCATTGACTACTTTTAGGCCCACTGTTCAGTTGGCTAGTGTAGGCTACATAGACCTAGCGTTCAGGATAACGATTAGAAAATGATTTCGCGAAGAGTAGGGGCACCGGAGCGACGGGGGCAGCTGCCCCCACCCCCTGCGGCCCTGCCCTTGTTGCACTGAGCCAGTGCGGGGGCAAAGTAATGCTCTTTTGGGATGTAACTAGACTTACTCACTGAGCAGCGTACATCTGCATAATGTACATTTGAATTAACTCTTTTCTTTTATTATAACACTATTAGACATAGCTAAAGCCTAGGCCTACATTTTTAATTAACTGTTGGGAATTTTCTTTTTTGTCTTCATTGCCGATATATTTTGTACATAAATAAGAATTTGTGTGCTCTTTGATTTGTTCTGCGCTGAAATTTTATTTACTGGCAAAAGTGACCGTGTTTACAGTTATATCTTAACTTAATCAACTGATCAAGGTATATAGGCGACGTACAGTTTGAAATAGAAAGCAGTGCAAAGCATTGAGATGCAGACTTCTGTGGCATGGGCGGCGCCAGATAGGGAAGCAAAAAGGCAGCTCCATCTCCCCCTTTGTGCCCTTGCCTTTGCCCCTGGTTGCCCTCAGGAGAAATTTTGCTGGTGATAAAGTGCCCTCTGGTTACCTTACACATGCCAAGGTGTGACTTTGGGTTGCGTTTGTAAATACTAAACAAGAAGCTTAGCTGTCGCTAGGATACCCGACCGAATTGGTTGTCAGTGACTTTTAAGCTCATCCAAGGTCCATGATTTTCATTCTACCTAAAAGGGCGTATGCCACATCTGTTAGTGATTAACAGTAACCCTGGCCGTTTCTCTCACCGTTTCTGAGATATGGCCAGTTTTCCGTCAAAAACGCACATTTTTTCGCCTCCATTTAACTTCAAATTTGAAAATGTTTCCTTTGCACTATAGGGCTGAAATTTTGCATGCCTAAGTTTAACACACATAGCTAATTATCTGTGTAAAAGTTGTCTTCTATAGACGACCCAAAGCTTAGCCACTATACATTCGTTACAGACGGACAGACAGACGGACGGACGACAACCATCGACAACCATGCCAATAGCACGATCTTTACGTAAGTAAGGTCGGCTAAAAGACAGACAAATTTGCTGCTTCCATTGAACGCCCAAAAGCTAAAAGTATTTCAGCTTTTGAGTAGCTTTGTCCCCTCACCCCTGACCAGGGGCTTTGCCCCTGGACCCCGTTACATCTTTTGATACACACCAGAACTGAATAAGGTCGACGTTTGGCCTACACACAAAAACATTGCTTCTTATGTGCCCTGGCCTTCGCCCTTAGCTTCAGATTTTAGCGCTGCCCATGTTGTGTGGCCTAGGTCCTCTGTAGAGCCCTCAAGCAGCGGCGTACACATGGGTAAAAAAATAAGAGGGGCAGAAAGATGTGATTTTCCGTCAGACACTGCCAATTTCCGACAGGGTTGATTATAAATGCTCAAAATTTTAATTTTGTCATTAATTTTGTCAAAAATGTTTTTTAGCATTAGATAAACGAACATTTTTCGACAATTTTCCGACAACCCAAAATTTAAGAAAAAGGGGGTGGGAATTGCCCTTTCTGTGACCCCCGACCACCCTTTCGGCCACGACTTTACTGCGCTCAAGTACAAGGCTGCCGCTCCCCTGCCCTTTGTGGTCTCCGGCGCCCCTGGCAAAGAGATGAGCCGCCAAAAAATGTAGCCATATCGTCAGCGAAGCAAACACTGTTCGGAGAAACTGATAACCCAGAACTCAAATCCACGACACCAGTCTCCTCCAGCTGTTCTGGCAACCGCATAATGAGTACTTCTTCTAATGTTTGTGCTGCAATCGTCAGGACGTTAAACCTAATAGAAGTCGCGGGTTCGACTTCTGGTTGAATGACTGTCTGCAGACAGGTCAATCATCTCAACCGGCATATTAGCAACTACCAATGTCAACTTAACCTTTTATCCCCAGCGGATAAGCAAATCAAGTATTGGCCTGCTTGGCTGCATGAGGCTAAAAGTGGCGCGTTCACCAGTTTCGGGTGGCAGGTAACACTCTGTGCACCCATATGGCAGGTGACGCTCCGTAGCTCTGAGACGGGTTCTCATGAAGAGCCATATTACACACCTTTTATCATTTTTAACGATAACGATTACACGGAATTTGACGGATTCAGGTTAATGATTTGACGAGATTCGCGATTTCACGGCTATGGGCTTATCATAGCGTCTGGCACATTCACAGAGCAGCGCGTACCGACTGTAGCGTGGCAGGGGTAAGCATCTGTGTCGGACTGGAGGTCGGTGACGATTCGGTCGGCTCTTTGCCCCACGAACATTTGACAACTTGCCCGTTAATCTCGCTCCCGTGAACCGCAACTATCGCTTGCGTCGCCGACTCCTTTGTACTAAACCTTCATGCAATCCACAGTCACAGGCAACATGACAATACAAATACACGCAGAATACGGTAATTCTAATTTCTTTCTTTCGTAAATTTTACTGCGCCATTTGTATTTAACAGCGATGAGTCTGATAGTTTTGGTCAAAAAAGCTGTAAATCAGAATGGGCATACAAAAAGAAAAAAGTAAAGTCATGACCCAAAAATTATGTGCAACATTTCGCGGTGCATTTTTCTCCTAAAATATTTAATTTATTAGTAAATCGTATACGTAAAAGCCAAATTAGACATTTTTAAAAGCGACATTCTATTTTGTTTTAGCGTAGCATATGCCATACAGATCTCGTAACTATAGAACGATATTTATTGATGAACTCGTGGCATTGGTTGAATGGCCCCACGGCTAATATTACATCGAATCCTGATTTGATCCCCCACATTGGAATGAAACCCACAAGACCAAAATCAGCCAATAGACATTAATACTGCAGATAAAGATATAAAGTAGTATAGTCTAGAATGCGCCTGCAGCACTGACATATTTCAGACAATGACGCTGACCTAATGAAAGCGTAGCCTTTCTCTTTGAATACGCGGATTTCTTGAATGCAGCCGTACGCACTGAACGATTTGTGAATCAGCTCCTCTGTACAAAAAAAAACAAAAATACCCGGTCCGATACACACACTGATTGTAATCTGCATAATAATTACAAAAAGCGTCGAAATATTTTGTACAAACTCCCAGAGAACCATGAAGAACTTCACTCTTTTTATTCATAATCTTTTTGTGTTTGTATTCAATTTGTTTGTTGATCTGTAATTGTTGGTTATTTTTTCATGCGGCGAGTAAAGAAATGTGCATAAAACAGTCCAAATTTGGCACAAAATGTGAAATCGCGGTCGAACGCACGCGCATAGCTAAAACTTTAGTTGTTACTTGTGAACACAACCACCAAACCAAATGGCAACTGTAAATGCAAAAAAAACTTATTCGACCACATGACTCAAAAATAACAAAAAAATGACAAAGTGGGAAGGAAGTAAAGTGGCTTTCGACAGGAAGTAAAAGTAGAGGGCCTGTTGGGGTGAAGTGGAGTGAACCAAATCGGAGAATGGATTATGGACGTTGTGGTGCTATTCTCACTGGAAAAATGTGTAAAAGTTATCACATAGCATGTGTTCTATTAAACAGTGCTATAATGTGTGACAACATGTTTCAGTTGTTTACCTGTATGTTCTAGCTACGATTGTAATACGCTGAAAAAGAACAGTGATTGAATCGTTCATTGTGTGAGCACATTGCACAACGTGTAATTTCCATAATTTGCAAGTCTTATCTGCCGGCAAAACTTTTTGCACTGCTCAAACAATCTTGATTATGCAAGAATACATTAGAATCACAACAAACAGAAGAACAAAATCCAATTTCGCTGCGCGTCACTGTCGATAGGCAATCTCGTCGGAATTCTTAACTATTATCAATTGTGCGACTCAGTTGCTAAGTCAGGGAGTAGTTTACATTCGTCGGCGCAAACAGACGGCGAATTCATCTTCCGTTTACGAGGAAACAGGCTTCCTATCAACTGCAGTCCTTTCGGTCATCCAGTCTACGTAGCATCTTGCGATTCAGGACAGTTTGGATCTCTCTTTCGACCTCGGGGTGGAACGATCGCGCGAAAGGGCGCAGAAAAGAATGTCAGAAAAAAACAGTACTTTTGGATGGCGTCTCTTGCAGCTCATATTTGTATATTTAATATAATAGTCGTACACTGAGTAAGCCTATATCACGAAAATAATAATCAAGCCCAGATTTTGAGTATTCGACGGCTTTTTACGCGCGAAAGCAGCTACTGCTTTCAGCGCGTCTTAGCCATCGCAATTTTTTGTCTGTCCGTCCGTTCGTCCGTCCGTCCGTCCGTCACATGGGTGGATCAGTCAAAAACGGTACAAGCTAGGATCACCAAATCTTCACCGTCGGCTGCCTGGAAGACTCTAGTTTCAGGAACCGTAAAGCTTTTCCATAAATTCGAAAGGGGTCACCCAAAACGAGGGCGCTAAATGACAGGGGGTGAAAAAATTCCGATTTTTAGCAATAAGTCGCTGTATCTCAGTAACGGTGCGAGATAGGGCCTAGATTACTATTAATCACTAATAGGAAGTCGTACACTGACTCTCGATTGGCGCCGAATTCAATGACCTTGAATGACCTTGAACGCCAAAATAGAGGGTTTTATGGATTTTTTTGGCGATTTCGGGATGCGACACAAGTCTACATCATTCACAAGTGGCGCCACGCTACTATCGTTATGCGATCTAGATAGAGAATTTGGTATTTGTATATTAACTGGGCGTGAACACCCCAATTTTTAGCTAACCTACTGAACCGGAACTGCTATAGGCTTTCGCGCGTCTCGTGAGCATTAGCTCAAATTTCTTGTTAATGTTTTAGATGGTTGTATCGACGCAGTTGAGTGTAGCTGAAAATTTAATAACCGCTTTATTGCTCACTGTTCACCGAGTGTGCCAGCGAAATATGAGTGAATATTTAGCGAAGAATAGTTGACTGATTGACTGAAGATATTGGCTGTAGTAAGCTTACGTAAAAATGATACAAAGAAGTGCCGCGTCTGGGTGCCAGTCCGTGCCACTTTCGCTCCGGACACTACAAGTTAAAGCGAATTTCCACGGCAGAGAAAGACAAATGAAGAAACACGGAGTTCTAAGTTGGTGTCGTTAGAACGTAACGGCCTCTGAGAGGATAGGTGGCTTTGCTTCAGTTAGGCAAAGCGCAATGTGGCAAAACCGGGCACTCATAGAATTAGCAGATGAAGATGATCGGGACGACGAGCGCCGATTGTGAACGGACCGCAGGCAACAAAACACTGGACAATTGACCCGAGTAATTGGATTCGTCTCTCGCAACCCCTTGAGGCATCTCTGCAGCCATCATCGTCTATTACACTACAACCAAACCAACTTGTGCAGATTGAATGGCATGCCGGTGAATCGTTGAGTGAGGATGGACGGGATGAAGGACGGCATTATGCGCCAAATGACATTAGCACAACAACGAAGTGCGCAAACTGCAAAAACGTCAGCGAGCAAACGACAAAAAGCAGTAAACTTTGGAGACTTCGATAAATACCAAAAAGCAAGCCATCAAGTTTTGTAACTAGATTGAACCTTGACCGATTTTCGAAATTATTTCACTGTCATCATACGACGATCGTCATCACACCTCAACTGTGTTGCTACACTACCTTGTAAAATATATTAAAATACAAATATTAACTTATTGGTTAAAATTTAAAATGACTGCATATATGACTTCAATCCTTCTTTGCAAATACTGTATATTCGGCGATAAAAATCTGCTACAATTTCGGAGATACAGATTTTTTTTCGCAGAAGATTGGTTTGTATCTGCCCACTATGTAGACATTTCGCTAGCAGCTAACTTTCAAAATGATCTGGGATAACAGTTTTGAGTGACTAATACCACTGTGGATAAGACTTGCTATTGATTATCGTTTCTGGACACATAAGGTAACCGATATCGGCAGAGCATCGCTCGATGTATTAGTCCGTGGCCCATGACACACGCCGCCGGCCGGTGGATCAACGGACGTGTCCGGTTAACTAATCCGCGCACAACGTCTTGCCATCTGCTGCAGTGATCCGTTGGATTAGGGCGCCGGGTGATATGACATTTTTCCTCGGCGTGCCCTCAGCGGTGCCATAACGTCCAAGGTTTAGCGGACCGGACTGTCCGTCCGTCCGTCCGTCCGTCCGTTCATCGAGACGGGTGGAGTGGGCTACGATAGGCCGCCCGCGTAGACTAATGGCAGACGGGCACGCGAGCCGATCGTTACGCCATCTACGGGGAAATGGATACATCTGACCAATTTATTTGCATACCGGGCCACGAGCCCGTGCCAGGCCGCTGGGCGGCATTATTCTAAGTTAGCCGTTGAAGTTTGTCCAATTTGCTCGCGCCCTCCCCACCCCGCGAAACCCTCGTGTCTTCCAGGCCAGCAACAGCACGCAAGGAGGTTTTTTCTGCAGTGATGCGCAGTACCACGAACTGTCTTCACAGGCCTTCGAAACATACCACGTCAGCTAAAACTGCATTTTTTCGTGTTATCAGTTTCTGACGCCGAATATGCGACCTAAAGTAAAACTAAATTTGGTGAAGCAAAAAACAAAACCAAAACTGCAAAGCTGTATTTTACGACTTGACAAAATACTGAAAAATTGCTAGAGGTACTACACGTCGTTGACAACATACTGCAGCAGACTTCTAAATACATTCGCCAGCTGCTTTACCAGATAGGCTAGTGATGACACATGTTTACGGTGAGGTGGGAAAACTCATGAAAAATGTAATTATGAGAATGAGATATGATTGCTGGTTGAAACAGTGTACCTACAGATTGTTTCGATTAGCTCGGTTATCACGGCGCATTTTATTATTTTTATAGATTAACTTTGGACGTTTTAGACCTGCCTTAAAGGGCTGCAGCTGAGCGATAGATCACGTAAAGCAGTGCGAAACGACGCACATTTCACACGGATCAAGCGCAGTTTATCTGCACCCAAAGCATCCGACACAATTGCGACATAACCGCGAAACAGATATTGCCGACGCCAACTCCGCACAGACTTGAGAATATCTGCCATAACTGCGATAACGGAGGCAGACCGACCGCACGCGGTATCCACGCCGGAGACTGACTCAATGACTTTTCTGATTGACGGCGTCCACAAGATAGACACTTTTCTCCGCGGACCGCGACCGAGTCGCAGTGCGTCGCGATGCTGACAAAAATCGATCACTTGCTTTGATTAATCTTGTCGCGTGTAAGCCGCGACGGACTGCCAATGTCGGCCACTTGCGTCCGATAGCGCGAGCCGCTTAGCTGCCACTCGATCCTCCAAAGACCACTTCACAGCAGAACTATATACGTGAACAGAAATACACTCGATCCGCTATTAGTCCGCAATTCCGAACAGTTTCACGTCCGCACAAGGCCTATAAAACGGCTTTTGTGTCCTAGAGGATAAGTTGCTTTGGGACCCTACAGCTCGGGGCTCACTCGAGCCTCGCTCGGAACTTTCAGTCCCTCCATCGTCCGGAGGAGTTGTATGTTAAGTTTTTAGGCCCTGCGCCCGCAAGGTTTATTATAATCATACTATCAGCAATCTGTGCAATACACGAGACTCGGATTCTGCTTATCTAAAAGCATAATATATAAAAACGTTCGCTTGCAACGCGCTGTGCTCTCACCACAAGTGTTCTCTGACGCTAAAAATGCACAGAATTTAACTTTTTCCCCGGCAACTCAACATGTCTAAATATTTTGAGATTAAATGAAGCACAAAAATTAGGATACAGTTTTTTAAAAAAATTGCAGACAATAGCATGCATGTGCAAACAAAATTGTTGAGAAAGTCATGTGGTCTCGCTGTCTCAAGTGTCAAAACAGAATACTAGAGACTTGGTCAAGGTCTTTGACTTGGATATTGTGACCCTGGACTTGGTCTTGATGTGTTCTTAGTCTTCGCGTAATTAAGCCACAATAAACAACTTTTACATGACATAATTAGTCAAATAAACCGTTGCAAATCAACACTGTTATTCAGTTGCATATGGCATGACCTCTACTGTGATTCGATGACATGATTGTTACATTGAATCGTTAATTTTGCTTTTGGTCTCCGACTGCTTGGTCTCGGTCTTGAGATTATGCCGTCTTGTTTTTGGCGCTTTAACCGTAAATAAAATAGTTTTGAGTTTTAATCCAAAGTCAATCGGCTAAAGCAAACAGCAAACTCAAAAGCGTCAAGTTTCTAAATGGTTGTGGATTATACTCTGCAAATTCCGCAGCCCGCCCACCTCTACCTATAGAAGTATATTTGGCTGTTTGATTGTCACGGCCGAGATGGGCCAATCTTATACGCACGCATTGGTACGGACTGCATGGTTTTTCCGGGATGCCGAGAGAAGCTGGGATCAGGCGTGAGGTCATCTCATATACACAGGACTCTTTGGTTGTGTTCGTCGTGTTTACGATCCAATTACTGTCGTGTGTCGCCCACTGCGTAGATTAGACGACAATATGTAGGCCTTTGTGCTTCCGCGCTCGTCATACGCCGAGAAATAGAGATGCGCAACATTCAACATTTAAAAAATATCAAAAATTACTACAACTGCAACAACAATAACCAGATGGCGTAGCACGACGTAGTATCGGATAAGTTTCATTAATGAAAAACTCAGAGATTGCAAAAAGTTTTACCGACTAACCGAGAAATTAATGTACCGGAAAACAGCGTCTAACAAATTAATAAAAAATAATTAAAAACCTGTATAGATCAAAAGTTTGCCACATATTGTGTTGGTATATCTCCCCACTCAAAAGTGAAATAATAATAATAACTTTTTTTGTTTTTTTTTTGTTTTGGTAACCTTTACTACTGGGAGT
>Ga0209367_1004611_pt1 | contig 19062 bp, 9 predicted proteins | sample WorMetLIZISLAND2_FD_187412 | JGI IMG/M metagenome (GOLD analysis project Ga0209367, IMG submission 187412) | Marine gutless worms symbiont microbial communities from Max Planck institute for Marine Microbiology, Germany - Olavius geniculatus... ... | reverse complement strand
GTGTAGGGCTTGCTCCCGGACCCCTCCCAGCCCCCCTGCCCATCAGGGGCCCACGTAATGGTAGTCACAAATTTTGATTGGCCTTTTATTAACACAATTTTTAATAAATTTTTTCTGACAGCATCAGATATTGGCATTGCATCGTATTATGGCTAAAGTGCTTTGATTTGCGGCTACCACAGATTAGGTTATAGTATATTTACAGACCCAAATGAGAAATTCATAAACGTACACGTCAGGGCTTTCGTAAAATCAGATGCCAAAGAGCCCCACTTTGGTAAATACAGCTACAGACTGAAAAAGTTTCATGCAACAATCAGCCTGATTCAAATGCTGCTTGGGTTAGCGCACCAAATCGTTTCAGCTTAATGCTCCACGACATCATAAATTACAATGACATCACTTCCACAATCTGCTTACATGAATACACAAGGTAGGTACCTTTTACTGATATACAGACAATAAAAAACTTTTGTCCAATATATTGAGGCTCAAAACTTTTTGAATGCCCCTCGTATTTGCATGAAGTCGTAATTGACTCGAATGCTTTTATTTGCGGCTAGCGCAAATGTAGGCTGTTGTATATTCATATATGCAAATGATAAATTCACAAACGCATTTGTTAGGGCTTTCACAAAATCAAATGCCACATGGCTCCGCATTGGTAAATCTAGCTACAGACTAAAAAATTGTCATGCAATAGTAAGCCTGATTCTATACTGTTTGCACTAGCGTTCCAGACTGTTTCGGTTTAGAGCTATATGACGTCATATCCGCAACCAACTCAATAGAGTTCATAAAGTACGTTACACTGATGTACAGATTGTAGAAAATATTATTGTCTAATATGTCAAAACCGGAAACTTTTGGGACAACCCTCGTACAGCATCTACATCAACACTTTACATGTGCCAGACATTTAAGCAGAGCTTGGTCCGCAGTTAACACACTGTATAGCATCAAACAAACATAAATCTAGCTCACCAACACAATGTTTAGCTATTCATTTGATTTGACAATATGACTTTTGTTTGCTAACATCAGCAAATATTGTCCCTGTTTCTCAACCACTGAAGCACTGAATGAAAACATAGTAAGCAAAGACAACATTTTATGTAAGTCTATTGCTTTTTTACTTAAACAAACATGCAGAATAATGCGATAATCAAAAAAATGCTGAAACAAAAAAAAGCTTATTAGACAGTTTCTACATAGCAAAATACACAAAACAAGACGATCATGTACGGAAGGTCTCGGGAGAGCCAACAGTTGAGAAAACAAATGAGAGAAACTGAAGCCGGGTCTGAATCTCTTCTTTGAAGCTGTATCTACAACCACAGTAGACATAAGTAATTAGTACAATAAGTTATCAATACTACAAGTAATTATAAATAATTACTAGCACACTAACCAATCAGGAATGTAGTCAATGGTCAACCAATTGATCAATCGATCCATCCAACTATCCAAATTTTTTCAAAGTGGCTTAAGTAAAACCAACTTCTGCTAAATTCACCAAAGTTTTGAGGTTAAATGAAGTCCAAGGGAAAAAATAACCAAAAAACAGGATTTGGTGAACAGGTAAGTTTTGAGTGACGGTAAATAATGACTAGGCAGACGTGACATCATCCGGCAGGTCGTTCCCCATCCACGGGCTCACAAGAAAGAAAACCTGGTTGGCAATGGTACCAAAATAAACTTGGCCAAAGGCACTCCCAGACAGTTGATGCCAGCAAAACAAAGAGATCGGCAGCCAGGCACGTCAGTGGCATAGCTGAGTATTGTGACACGAGCCGCTCATGCAAGACCTTGTGCACCAGAACAGCGATCTTGCACTGATCTCGTTCAGTTGTCATCACTAAGTGAGTGAGTGAGTAGGGTTTAACGTCCCACGCGACACAATATAGGTCATTTCGGAGACAGCCTTTTCAGGCAAAATGCACACAAACACAGTAATGGAATGGTAAGTTCAACCTCTACAGAAAGCAAAACACAAAGAACAAGCTAAACCCAAAATTGTAAGAACTCCATTATATGCGTGCATATGTAATTAACATAATGGTAGTTCGAATAATCTTCCCTGTTATCCTCCAGACAGGATCACGCACTACACTTGGCTCTCTAACACTACTAACAACTCGGCTTTCCAGTTCATCATGCATTCTAACTGCTGGAAATAGTTTGCCACAGTACGATGCCGATATCATTTCCCATTTTAGAAACAAACCTATAAAATTTTCTACTTCACACATTTCTTCCGTTAACTTCTACAGCATCATATCAGTAACACTTGCAATTCTGCACACTCGAATTGGTAATGCCAGAAAATTTAAGATGATAAACGACACTAGGTATCATTAAACAGATGACAAATATCTCTAAACAACACAGCAAATTCTAACAACGGATCCAAAGATTTCCATCATTGTGCATTTAAAGATCCATGGACACCAAAATTAACTTACCATTTTCCTAAAAGAGCACAATCTTCTGAGAATTTTGACAGTAATATCAGCACCCAGCGTTTTGTCAACAGGGAGAAATTTGCATTTAAAATTGACGATCTACGAAAATGATGCAGGAAGCATGCCACCATGATGGCCCCCGGTGACGTCACTAGCCTAGCCCAAAGACATCATGAATATTAATGGCCTAGCTTAGGTTGATGACATCACCAGCTAATCCATTAATATTCATGATGCCTATGAGCTAGGCTGATGACGTCACCGGGGATCTGATAAATTAAAATTTTTTAGCAGAACGTAATGCTGCATTTCGTTTGAAATCACACATTAATTTCATATATTTATGAAGCTCAAATCAACATATTAGATATGCGAGGTTAAATGTCTAATTTAAACCTACATAATTGCTCAAGTGAGTTTTGAACGTGGCCACGGACCTTTAAGATCTCATTCAATGAACAGAAATCTAAACAAACACGCAGACTTACAGTGAGTTCTGCGGTCGAATGGCATGTTTCGGCGTACAATAGTAAGCCAAATCATTGAAGAAATGCCGCAGCATGTTCAACTCTGACTCCGCCCACCTTCACATTTCAAACATTCACTGTTCAAATTCACTTCAACTCTGACAAAATCAAAGGTGTCATATGTATGTCTAACGTAATGGATATGAACAGTAAATGCACATGCAAGAAACCTTAAATATAGTTGCCAGAAAAGCAGGTGTTCGGATATTAAGCATTATTTCAATATTGATGGTCAACAGTAATCCTGGCTATATGCTTGCGTGCACAAAATATAAAGAAAAATAAATGTTTACTACATGTTATTCCAAAAGGCTGCATTATGACACTCAGCAATAGAAAAAGATACAATACTTCACAAAGTCAGTGAAACATTAGACAATCTGCAGAGAACAAAACTCTAAACCAAGATAAGCTATATGTGACCACGATCGAAACCAACCATTAACACCGAAAATAGCTTTATAGCAAAAATAATTATTAATGCAAACATATTTATTAATGCACACATTCTTATTCCAATGTGTTACAAACTTGTGTATGACAGCAAGAATGAAAAAACAATGATGGGCTAGCAACAAAAAAAATAGCCTGAGATTGTATAATAAGATCGAGACCGTAAACCTCAAGACCACAACCAATATCAGTATCGAGCTACTAAGACCCAACTGTGCCCAGAAATTCTCCCTACAACTTCCAAATACGTTCATCATCAAACAAAAATCTCTTCACTCCATTCCACCGAGTCTTTTATCGACTTGCCCAATGAAACTGTATTCAAACAGCACACATTTATTCTACATTATATGAGTCAGAAGATTAATCTGGATAGTAACATTGTGATTTTGTGCGTGTCTGGCCCGGTGCGGAAATGGTTGAATGAAGCGAATATCTTCGGCAACAGTCGCAGTGAAATTACAACTGACCTGCAACAGAAACAACAGACAAGAAAATTAAACTACACCAAATCTTCTTTGGACACAGCATAGCATGGCGTAGCATAGTGGTTAGAACGTCGGTCCTGGCCGGCGAACTTTCCCTATCCTGCGCTAGACTGATGGATGGCCGTTTGACCACTTTGTGAGTAAAGCGTTCGCTATCAGTCAACCAACAAGGCCAACTCAGCCTGCCATCCCTCCGGGGTCGGTTAAATGAGTAGTAACCCATTATATGGGTTACGGAAGGTGTGGACCTTGGTACAGCTGACTGGGGTTGCCTAGCCGGCCGCTGTGCCAGCATGTGTCTGCAGGCTGCACACGGTGGCCGTGCGGCCGGCGACTCTGGTTAATGACGAAAGTGCATTAGAGGCATGTTCGCAACGATGCGCTATACAAATTGACGACCTTTTTCTACCTTTTTACCAGGACTAAACGTAGCATTACTTGCAAACACACTACATTTAAGCTTGTCTCATGGGAAACAAATCTTCTGGATTTTTTCCTAACAATACCCTGTTCAACATTTAGATACAATCAGTCCAATTTGCACCCATGTAGCTTGTGCAAACTAATGTCAATGTCAAATGAAAATTTATATAGCGCATTATCGTTAAAAACCTTTAATGCACTGTACACACTAGTACTGCGAGAACAAAAACGTCTTTAGCGACTTTCTGAAAATGTCTGCGGTTCAAACTAATGACATATGTTTGCCTGTTCTCTATGTCAAACTGTGCTCAGATACAGCCATACACCATCAGGTCTCCTTTCAGTTTCAACACTGCTAGTAATATGCTAGTTCCAATCAGAAATGATCCTTTCCAATGCACAAGCAACTTAAAAAGCAAAACATAAAACATACATAATCATTTCTATTATGACTTTCAGAGATCAGGAGCCTGGAGCCCGATTCACGCACATTGTCGTAAGACATGTCATAAAATTATCATAACTCAATATTTAAGATGTCATAAGATTATCTTATGACATGTCGTAAATGAATTCACAGAATTTATCTTTAATGATCGTAACATTTTTCACGAAGGCGTCTTGTTGTCATGCTAACTATGATCGTCTGCGAGCCACTGACTAGTCAGTAAGTAAAAGCGGTCGTTTAGAGTTAAATTTGTAATGTTATAATTTAGAAATTTTTAATATTTTGACTACACAATTCCGAGTACATGGTGTTAACACAGGTGCTGATTTATTTTTTTATTTGTTTAGGTTCTTTTATTTATTGAATGTTTTACATTTATTTTATTTTTTATAGTTTATTAATATTTGTTAATTTATAGAGATAGTAGGTCTGATGAAAGCTGTACGAGGGTGGGAGAGGTGAAGTATTTGATGCATTTCTTGGCTGTGGCACGCTCTACTGCATTGTCTAGACAGCGCATCGTAGCGATTGGCTACTAGCGAATAGTAGAGTTTTTTCGTACACATTAGCTATTTACCTACTAAAGCAAATAGTTCTATAGGGCCTACAATGAAAGAAAACAGCCTGCACCAATCACCGATGGACAGCGGTAGACCATGCAGTTTTTCTATTTTGGTACTATGCAACTATCAAGTATCACGATATATAAGTCATTATCATTAATTCACTTGTCGCACCGCACAACACTACGCTGTGTTATTTTTTATTCTATGTCAATTGGCTACAGCATAGCAACGGTCCATCGCCAATGCAGTGCTGTTTATTTATCCATTAATTAATTAATCCAGCAAAAAGACCATGCAAAACAGATATAGTATAAATATGACATTTCTAGATTACGAGTATAATTGAATTAAAGGTCTTATAAATCGATACAAATAAGCTTTTCTTCTTGGATGACGTTGGAATCATATAATTTGCAATGTCATAAGACACCTAAAAAGTGATCATGAGATTTTTGTCGTAAAATTGTTGTAGGATGTTTTGTGAATTAGCACATTGGGATACGTGTGCAAAATGTCATAAAACTGTCGCAAAATTGCCATAAGATGTTTTGTGAATTTGGCCTCAGATGCTTTACCTTACTTATTACCTTAGACCTTAGTTCAACCCGCACCCTAGTGGACGCATTAGGCCACCCACACGTTGACGCCATTCTGCTCTGTTTGTCGCCAGTTCTTTGGCTTCTTCTCACTTATCATTATTCTTAATTCTTTTAAAGTAAATTTAGCACATCACAAAATAGCCACAGAGACGCAACATTCATTTTCTGCCGGATGGACTCACCGATGCTTTGCAAGGTTTTCCACACAGGCTTGGATAAACTTGGTTCTGATCGCTCTTTCTGTCGAGAAACAGACCAAGTTATACAGAGCCTTCTCCGCCTCCTGGGCCAGACCTTCGGGTAACTTCTCCTATAACAGATTTGCAAAATAAATTTTAGCTCCACAACAAGCTTACAATGAAGTAAGTAAGGAAGTAAGTAATTTAATTTATAAAGTGCACAATGTCAGCGAGAAACTCACTGAATCTGAAACGCTGAGATAAGGAGTGAGGCGGGCCACTAGACACGGCTAGACGTTGAAAAATAGAATGTTTTGAGTTTACGATGGAAGGAAGCTATTGAACAGCGATTGCGGATGTCAAAAGGAAGAGAGTTCCAAATAGTAGGGGCAGCTACAGAAAAACTTCTAGAGCCAAAACATGTACGGACACGAGGCACAGACAACAGATTAGTGTCAGATAACAAATGTAAATAGCCGCCGTGGTTATGAGTTGCACTATAGCACTGTGTAACATAAAAGAAAATCGCAAAATTCAATCCATCTACAGAATTAGAAAAACAAAATGACTGCATACAAATTGCTGTAGTTAATCACGTGCATCTTCAGTGGTACCTGTGTTTGCTGGTTTTCCCATTAATCTTTACTTATTTGAACCCTAATCTGCAAATCATCTCACAAAATGCCACAATATTCTCCTATTCTCCTTGCCACCATCAATGTCAAAGTCAACATTAAATTTATATGCAGGTCATTCGGGAGTCAATTGCCTAGAAAATGTTCATCTCAATTTTTAGCACGTTGAAAATTGCCAAAATGACGTTGTCCTGAAAAACTAACTTATTTAAATGACAAGTACTAAATACCAGAACATTTAATTTTCTCCACGACACCACCCAGACTTAATCAAAAGCCCCCTTACCTCAATAACATACCGACATGACGTAAATCAAATTTGCATTTGAAAAATCAGTTATCAGTTCCAGTTTTCCAGAGAAGGCAAATAGTACAATAGTAGCAATGTACTGACAATGTTCTGATCCTGCATCAGATCCCAGAGGAGAGTGTTGCCGGGCAAGCAGATTTCATCGATCTTCAGTCCACAGACAGCCGGCTGCAGCGCATCGCTGACTCTCAGCTGTGACTCTAGGACTGCAAGCACCAGACACAGACTACTGCATTCATGCTACTGGCCACAAGCCGATCCAGTGAAGAAACAACATTCACAGACTCCTACCCTAAATGGGCTACAGGGTGAAAGCGTAATGTGGCTGATTGGGCAAAGGTGGTATGTCGGCTGACTGCTCCATGGGTCAAACTCTGCTGCTGTAGGCAACAGACGGCCACATAGTGTGCCGTGGTATCATTAGCTTGTACCTATCTGCCGCCACTTTCAAAGACTGTCAAGTGCTCCTGGCCATGGGCCTGTCATGGGTCAGAAAACCTAGATTCTTTTTTTAGAAACCAATGCTGTTTTATTGGGTCTGCAGGTAAAGCTCAAATTTTTAAAAAAGCCAAACTTAATGAGCTTTTGAGGTTATCAAGAATTTTTGCAAAAAGCACCACTAGATACTGTCGAAATCAAGAAAATATCCAATAATCTGCAAATTCATAAATCTAAAGTTTCAAAAACTCAACCATAATGAAAATGAAACAAAAAACTAAAATTTGACACAGTAGTAGGTGGCTTCTGCTAGGTCGACTCAGCCTTCTACCCTTCGTGGGACGGTAAAATGAGCAGTAACTCATTTATATGGGTTACGAAAGGTGGTGACCTTAGTACAGCTGACTGGGGCTGCCTAGCCGGCCGCTGCGTTAGCCTGTGTTTACAGGCTGCACGTGGTGGCCATGCGGCTGGCGGCTCGGGTTTGTGACGAAAAACGCATTAGAGGCGTTGTACGCGAGATGCGCTATACAAATTGGCACCGTTACCTTTACCCTTTTAACCACCAAAAACCACAGGGATTTTTTTTGGTATGTCATTCCGATCAAAGTGAGCGAGACCTTGAGCTGAGTTAGCGGCAGCATGAAGACGATGTTTCTGGTAGATGGCGGCAACCCCGGGAATGCGCTGCGATGACAACGGGATGCCAGCATGTGAGCCAAGGTCATCGTGAGCAGATGTCATGGATCGGCTCAACGTCACAATCTCCTCGTCACTCAACACGCCCTCGCCCTCAAAGTCCGACATATTCTTCTCGGACTTGTTGTTGTCGCTGAAGTGCGAGCTGTTGCAGCAGCTGCCACCACCTCCGTACCCAGTCACCGCTCCATCCTCATCCTCCTCCGCACTCAGAATCTCCTCAATCAGATCACTGACAACAATACAAACAACGTCCGATAAATCAGTTAAAATACGCAATCTTTCTCAAATCCTACTCTCCACAGTTTTGAACATTACCACAATGATGCCATGTAATACCAGTAACTTATTTACGAGACGACCCTTCTATTTGACAAAACTATAATCAACAGTATCATGAGCGTTTATTAACGTGATAAATGCACGTGAAAAGCAGACAGAAACAAGACTAGCTAAAACAATAATGGCAGCACTATGGAGGAGAAAGCAATTATACAAAAATGCATCAAGAAATTACTACGGTACAGAAAAAAATATACAGATATACAGATAACAGAGCAGTCAAACAAATTTAATAACATGAGTTAAGCACCGACCCGTGACTACGTGACATCTCGTTGAGACAGGTTTCCATCTCGCCGGGAGACAATGACTTAGTACCACCCTTATCAACGCCAAACTCCGTGAACAGCATGTCATCGGCACTGATCACCTGAGCCGAGGCCAAATCCTGGACATTATCAGCCTCCGAGTTGCTGTCTGCTTCCAGCTGCTGCAGCGCCGCTTCCTCACTCAACTGTGTACAAGCGTAATGTAAGCCATAAAATAAAATGGTGGTAAGTAAGTAAGTAAATGATTTATAAAGCGCCAGTCTCAGAAAGAATCAGGGCGCATAGAATGATGGACGCTAGGTGGCAGAAAAGGCTGACTGAAAGTAGTGGTCTTTAAGTGACATCTGAATGTAGCCAAGGTTTGACATTGACGAATTTGAGGAGTAAAGGAGTTTCAAATTCTCGGAGCAGAGACACAAAAAGAACGAGAACCAAAGGATAAGTTATGCCGTGGAATTGCAAGTGGTGGTGCTGATCTCAATTTTCTTTAGCCCTCAGCCAGACACCAGTTTAGACCACAGATAGGGGGCTCATGCATGCTTGTTCATGCTTTTGCTGGCACTCACTGCACCTATCCACAGAAGGATGGCCAGGCTGAGTTAACCTGGGTGGCTGGTTACACACTGAGATGGCTTACCCATCTGCCGACAGTTAACCATCCCAGTACTAACTGGGCGCAACGTTAACTTTGTTGATGCGACTAATGACGACGACGACGTCACCTTGTTCGTTGACACGCAGGACAAGTACCCGATCGCTCTGTCTGCAATGGATGAGGAAGCCTCAAAGTTTGGCCTTCACGTTTCCTGGAGCAAAACGAAGATCCAGAACCTTGGCTGTGGGTCGACACCTTCTCCTGTAGTAGTCAACGGTAACACTGTCGAGCCAGTACAAGATGTCACATACCTGGGCAGCATCCAAACGAGCAATAGAAATTCCAGTTCCGAATGTACCCGATGTATTGGACTCGCCATTGGAGTAATGAAACACCTAGACCGTATCTGGAATCAACCGAATCTCACCATGCCAACGAAAATTCGTACATACTCCACATGCGTGCTGGCAATTCTCCTCTATGGCTCAGAAACCCGGACCCTTACACAAGCAGATTGGAAACGATTGGACTCCTTTCACACACTGTGTTAGCGGCGGATACTTCACACCAGATGGTACGATTTCGTATCCAACAATGAAGTCTTACGCCGGACCGGTCTCCTGGCAGCCTCTTCCATCGTTCGCAAGCGAAGACTCGGACTGTTTGGTCATGTTGCCAGACTCACAGAGGACGTTCCAGCAAACCAGATCCTTCGGACTTGCTGCGAAGCCCAAGATGGTGCCTGGCCATCTGTTGATCGGAAACGCGCTTGTGGTCGACCTCCCATCACTTGGATCCATCAGATCTGCCAAGACATGGGAATATCAGTGACCGACGCTCTGCAGCTGGCAGAAGATCACTCAGTCTTCGATTATTAACCAGTAGTTCAACCTAGCATTAATAATCGTGATGCCTGTGCATTCATTGCACGTTTAATGCAAGTGATCAGCATTGCCCCATAAGAGTTGCTGTTACTAACGGCGGGTTTCTGGATCTTAATTGGTTGGTTAAGTTAGTGTTAACTGACAGATTTGCATAACTCGTGTTTCCCGTTGCACTAACCAACGATCAAAAGGGCCAAAAATTTAACTGGCTGAAATTAGCAAGTTAGCTAACCGTCGATCGTAGTTATCGTATTTAAAGCAACTTTTGTACCATTTTGCAAGCAGTTAATTGAAGAATGTGATACTATAAAATGATTTTACCGTATAGCAATGTCTTCAAAATGCACAAGGAGACGTTTGCTGCTACAAATTTTACTACAAAATCCATTCATGAATAGACAAAATGGCTGTCGGAATTGCTTGGCTGGCTCGTGGGCTGGCTGACGAGCGCTTGCACTCATCAATATTCATGACGCCTGCCTGCGCTAGGCGGAAATAATTAGCGCTGTGCGCATCATTGCTAAGCAACTATAGTTTACCATTCAGTTAGCAACAGCAGGATGGGTAACTGTAGACTTTGGCCTGGACTGCAGTGTTGAAATTAGGGGAGGGTGTGGTGGGGCTTGCTTCCAGCCTCCTGTCCATCAGGGGCCCATGTAACTAGTCACAAATCCTGACTGTCCTTTCATTAACAGAACTGATATAATCAACAGTCACATTTAAAAAATCTTTCTGACACCGTAAAATATTGGCAATACATTGTATTGTGCCTGAAACGCTCTCATTTGCGGCTACCAAAGATTAGGCCATAGTATATTCGCAGACCCAGATGAGAAATTCATGTTTATGAATTTTAAAACAGATATTTGCCAGGGCTTTTGTAAAAGCAGATGCCACGGAGCCCCACTTTGGTAAATCCAGCTACAGACTGAAAAAGTTTCATGCAACAACCAGCCTGATTCAAACAGTGCTTGCACTAGTGCTCTAAGAGCCGGTTTCTGGATCTTAACTGGCTGGTCAAGTTAGTGTTAACTGACAGATTTGCATAACTCGCGTTTCCCGTTGCACTAACCAATGGTCAAAATGGCCGTCAAATTAACTGGCCAACATCGGGCAGTTAGCTAATCGTCGATCGTAGTTATCGTATTTAACGCAACTTTTGTACCATTTTGCAAGCAGTTAATTGAAGAATGTAATCTATAAAACGATTTTACCGTATATAGCATTGTCTTCAAAACGCACAAGATGTTTGCTGCTACAAATTTTACTACAAAATCCATTGATGAATGGACAAAATGGCTGTCCGCATATTGCTTGGCTGGCTGGTGCGCTGGCTGGTGCACTGGCTGAGCAGCGCTTGCACTCATTAATATTCATGACGCCCGTCTGCGCTAGGCCACGGCCTAGTGGCTAGGCGGAAGTGATGAGTGTCGTGTGCATCATTGCTAAGCAACTATAGTTTACCGCTCAGTTAGCTGACAGCCAGTCAGATTTTATTCAGAAACGTGCGCAAACTTAACTAGCGAGTTACAATTAACAGACGGTTTGCTAACTGATCAGTTAACTAAAAGATCCAGAAACCGGCCCTAAATCGTTTCAGCATAATGCTCTATGATGTCATAAATTACAATGACGTCATATCCACAGCAGACGCATATGAGTCAGTAAAAAATGCACGTTTCACTGATGTATAAACTGTGGAAAATATTGGAGTCTAATATGTTGAAGTTGGAAATTTTTGGGATAGCACTCATAACAATATTGTAAACACAGACTCTTTCAATGGCCATTGTCAGAGTAAGTGGGACAGCTGGTCTAGAGTAGTAATATTATGGAATCGAAAATGAATACTGCTTACCTGAGAAATAGGAATATTATCCTGAAGGCTGGCAGAAGCTGACACCTGCTTCTGGTCAGCAGCTGTGGGTTCTGCAGAGACAGCTTCCTTACTGGCAATATTTTTCGTCACTGTGGCCCCTTCACCTGACTGCACTTTCCCACTATCGACATCCGACTTTGACCTTTTGTGCTTCGGCGTTCCCTCCTCTTCAGAGTTTAGATTCTCTCCGTGACGGCGTCGGGACGCCTTTGCTGGTGTTGACTGATCAACGGGCTCGGAGCTGCTGGTAGGTGATGAGACACTGGTCCACTCCGAGTCCGAGGATGATGATTCCGATGATTCTTCTTCATCGTCGGAATCTTCATCTTCTTCTTCCGCATCAACATCATTGTTCTCAGCATCATCGTCATTCTCATCGCCAGGCTCACGAGCACACATGCCACTGGGTTCAGCTGCCTGCTTCACCGCACCCATGTCCATGTGCTGCATCACCGAATCTTCCAGGTCCGGCATCTGTCCGTCAGCAGTCTCCCGATCGCTGTCGTCGGCTGCCAGCTGCTGGCGCAGGCGCACCAGCTTGCGGCGCTGGCGCGCCCGACTGCCATACTGCGACATCATCGGCAGATGCACATGTCCCGCCGTAAAGAGGTCGGCCTCGCTGCGAGCAAGCCGGGCCTGCAAGTTACCCTGTGGAACACATGGCCGGGAGACGACCCGACGTTGATCGGGAGCTACGATTCGCATCTTGAGGTTCCGAATGCCATCAGGAATGGCATCCATGTCGTGTCCACTGGAATTGGAGTCACCTTCTTCCGCCTCCTCCTCCTCTTCTTCTTCTTCGTCATCGTCGTCTTCGTCTGAAGATTGTCGACCGTCTGACGAGCAAGAAGCTTCGCGGTGTTGGCGTGCTGGTAACTGCGGCGGTCGTATCTTCACAAGGACCCGCTGGCCGCTGCTGGAACTGTGATTGGCTACAAGCAGATGCCGAGCCTTTAGCTCACCTTCCTCTGTCTCATTGCCCGAGGAGGCCCCGCCCCCGCCCCCCACCGAGCTCTCAGACTGACCGCTGCTGCTGAAACTACCACTCTTTGGATGTGATCCTAAGTCACACAATGCCATTCACACAACAGTGCATACGGTACAATGACTGTAGTTCTCGATGAATTTCCAAAATCTTTTACATGCATTTTCCAAGACTTTCCAAGATCGTTTATGTCCATCTAAAAACACGTCTTTCCAAAACTGTTTCATCTGTTATCGAATAACTCAGATTTTGATACAAGCTTACATCGACTACATCAGTTATATGACTGTGTACGCATGCCATGTGTATTGTACTAAACAACAAATTAAACCATAGATGACAGATGCTAATAACAGTGTAACTGAACGTATGTAAACACCGAAAACGTGCATGGGTCTAAAATGGGAAAACCATTTGGGTTATTTTCCATAGCTTCTGATGTCTTTCCAGCACCTAGGCCAGACTGCATGATTTAAAGGCCGGGAAAAGTGAAATTTTAAATCCCATGACTTTTTTCCCATAACTTTCCAGGACCTGTACCCACCCTGTTCACAATACCATAGCACAACAAAGATCTAAACCAGGGTGACCACTTTCCGAAGCACATGAGATTTCCTGACTTTCACGCAAAAATTCATCGATATATTGTTAAACGTTATGACTGACAGCCATTGCTTCATGTTAATCATGCTTTTATGATTTATCACTTAATGAATTGTGGCTGTAGAATGGGTTTTTTTTCAAAAGAAACTGTGAAATAAAGATTGTATTGTGCAAAGATGCCTACCAGGTATTGTTTATAGTTTTATCGATCTTTTTACGAGTTTACCCTAATCTTTTTCTTTTTTCCTAACTTTTCCCTGACCACTTTGAAATTCCCTGACTATTCCAGGTTTTCCGGATAAGTGATCAGCCTATCAAACACAAAAAGTACTTGACTGTCTTATAGTCCAACCAGCAAACTGATAACCAGCACGTAGGTAGCATGAATCAGCTCGACAACAAGGATTTTTAACTTTAAATCACTCTACTTTTCCCGCATTAGATCCTGCACAGAAAAATTCTGTTCACTGCTGCAACGGCGCTAGGGCAACAAAGAAATCACTGCCCAGAGTTTGAGAAACCTCACAACACTCACCACGGAGATCAGCCTCTTCGGCATCAGCGGCAGTGTGACCAATCATAGTGTAGTACTGAGGCAGTGGCTGCGGCAGCTGGGACGCATGGTAACGAGAGACTGTCACGCGATTCTGCATCATGGCATTGCTCCATGTCATCCGCGTCAGAGCAGATGCCAGCATCAACGTCTGTAAAGTCACAATACACCAGGTTTTTACATAAATTCATACTAATATTAGTAACAGCAGTAATAGGTCGACTCAGCCTTCTACCCTCCGTGGGACGGTAAAATGAGTAGTAACTCATTTATATGGGTTACGGAAGGTGGTGACCTTACTACAGCTGACTGGGGCTGCCTAGCCGGCCGCTGCGTTAGCCTGTGTCTGCAGGCTGCACGTGATGGCCGTGCGGCTGGCAGCTCGGGTTAGTGACGAAAAGCGCATTAGAGGCATTGTACGCGACATGCGCTATACAAATTGACACCTTTACCTTTAATAGTCAACAACAACGTTTATAGTGCTGTAATCATAAAACTGTCACTGCGAATGTTCACCCGATTCACTGGAAACGAATATAGTACAAGCATCAGGCAATTGCTGACCTTTGGACCAGATGCACTTAAACTCTCTCTCTCCCCTTCCCCTGTCCTCCAGTAGACAGCATTATCACATTGATGACTGTCTAAAGGATAACAGGGAAGATTATTAGAACTACCATTATGTTAATTACATATGCAAGCGTATAATGGAGTTCTTACAATTTTAGGTTAAGCTCATTTTTGTGCTTTGTGTTTCTGTAAAGCTTAAACTTTCTGTCTATTGTAAAGTTTAAACTTACTGTTCCATTATTATGTGTTTGCGTGCGTTCTGCCTGAAAAGGACGTGCCCGAAATGACCTACACTGTGTCAGGTGGGACGTTAAACAATACTCACTCACTCACTCCCTCCCCCCCATTCCCAGCCTGGGGGAAAAGCAGGAATGGGTCACTGCCCCAATCCATTCCAGGACGTCCCAAAAAACGGAGATCGGTTGTGAAGTTGTCTCCTGGCCAAGTGTCCTTCCTGGCCTAGGCATGAGCTAGACAATAGAACAGTCTCATCGGTGCCGTTACAGTGTGGACAATTAGCCGAGTCCCGACGCCCGATACAGTGAAAGTAAGCAAGCTGCTACCAGCACAGAGTGACCCGTACATACTTGCACCACCACGGCGCTATGGTCCCTGGGCCAGTGACGTTCCCAGCGCTGGTAACTCTGCTCCCCGTCAGTGATATCACTCACCATCACATCGTCTAACTGTCAATGTGCTGTTGAATAATATTACCTTTTCATGATTTTTGCTGTTTTCGATGTGTCACTCATTGCATGTCGCTGTTAACAAGTTTATAAACTGATGTTTTGTACATTATCAGTGAAAACTCTATGAACCCTGGCATGTAGATCGCTGAGGTACCTTTCCTCAGCGATAATCAGCTGATGCCATTTAAGAGCAGCAGCCATTTAGGAGCTTAAACTGGCACCAATACATCTGCCACTGCTATTTATTACTACTTCGGCCAAAAGCTGATACCCCAAAAAGATAGAAGGCTGAGTTTACTTGGTGGTCGGTTACTTACCAAGACAGTCTTAATTCTTTTAGTTTACATGCCAGATGAACTGGCAGTTTGCCCGACGATTTTCAACAGTAAACTAGAGGGTGCTTGTGAGAGTGTATATCTCTACCAAGTAAAGCAATTTAAACATTACTACCACTAGTAGCAGTAGTATTAGTATTATGCACAGATTCTCAGATATCTGTAACACAAGCCAAGTTCTAGCTGATTTTGTCTCAAATTTCGTTGTCACGGCAACAGGGGTCACGCCAAGGTGCTAATGCAGCAGTGCTTTAACGTGACGTCACAACAGCAATGACGTCATGCATGATAAGTCAATGATGTGCACAAACAGAAAAAGCGATCTCTCAATCTCCACCAATGTTCATTACGTTCACCCTGGCAGAGATAATTAGGTCAACATTTTCCATTCATAGTGAGCTATTCACTCCAACGGAACAATGCGCATACTCACAGAATGCCAGTTGATGATGACAGATCACCATACATGCTGTATAAATTCATCAAATTAAAACCTATATGTAGTGATTGTCACGAATTTGCATAGTATATATTAGTTACCGCTGATGAGTTTATTCAGAGAGAAGTTACCTGCTCTGAGTGATTGGAAGGCTCGAGTTGAGACATAAGGTTAAGCAGATGTTCTGCGGGTGAGGGATCCAAGTTCTTTACCAGTGTCAGCAGCAACTCACAGACCTGCTTCCCACAATGCTTCAGCTAAACATGCCACACACACACATTTCACCTGACATCTTTGGGTGCTTGAATTTCATAATGGGCTGACGGCACATGCTCAGCTGCTTCTGGTACAAAATGAGAGAAATGTAAATAGCAACAATATAAATAACAACAACAATAACATCCCAAACATCTGCTGAGTTACTATAGTTCTGCCACAAGGCAATTCGCAAATGAACGCCATATGTACAGGTACCGACATATACATAGTCTGGGTTCAAATTCAGCAACCCTGGATATGAAATGAATTGCCACCAAAGTTCTTGCACGACTCGCCACCAATGAGCAAATTGTTCTTTATGCATGAGAGCAGCTACTGCTTTAGCGCGTCTTAGCCATCGCAATTCTGTCCATCCGTTCATCCATCGCACGGGTGGATCAGTCAAAAATGGTGCAAGCTAGGATCACCAAATCCTGACCGTCGGCTGCCTGGAAGACTCTAGTTTCAGGAACCGTAAAGCTTTTCCATAAATTTGAAAGGCATCACCCCAAACAAGGCTGCTACATGAAAGGGGGTCAGGAAAAAATTGTGATCTTCAGCCAATAAGTGGTGCGAGATAGGGCCTAGGTTACTATTAATCACTAATAGAAAGTCGTACACTGGCTATCGATTGCCACCGAATTCAATGACCTTAAATGCCAAAATAAGGGTTTTATGGATTTTTGGCGATATGGGGCTGTGAGACACATTTCAAGAGCAAATTGCACTGAAATCACTACAGATAGACCACGACAAGCTGCGTACGAAATTTTCAGCATTAAGCATAGATTACAATGGTCCAAGTCTTGATTTTGTAGGTTCAAAGAAACCTGCACATGAGGGCATCAAAGAGCAGTACCCACGTAAAAGTTGTTATTTTACCGCTGTTGGCCAGTCTTTCATGAAAATAGTTGCCGATAGGCATGGGCATGCTACCTATCACAACAAGCACTAGTGACGAGCTTTTTAGCGTATCAACAGCAATGACTTTGAAAAATCCTGAACTTCAAAAAAGAGGTTTTTATTGATTTTTTCAATCTTCGGCTGCAGCACACACTCCAAGAATGAACTGCGTTGAAATGGCTAGAGATAGACTGACAGTTTGCGAACAGGAACTGCTATAGGCTTTCGCGCATCTCGTGCATTAGCTCAAATTTCTTGTCGAATTCTGTTCACAAGATGAGATACACCATCAAGTGTCAGTTTACAAGCAATCTTCTAATGGTAAATAATCCTAGAAAATGACCCAGAATTTACACACCAATCTGGATCTACATAAAATCTAGTCGCCTCCTTCTTGGGCCATATCACCACCTAACCATTCCAAGAAATTTCCTTAAAATCTGTTTGTAACTTCATCAAGTACTGCTATACAAAAGGGCAAACTGGAAAAAAACAACCTCCTTGTTGGGGGTAATAATCATTAGTTACTGGTTCAGTGTGTGAGTTTATTACCTCTGCCGAGTGAACGAAGATTATAGATTCATTGGATTTTGTGTTGTTCTGTGTGTCTGTCTGTCCGTGTGCATTGGCATGATGTCATTACATCACCAACAGATCGTGTATTGTCCGTGACATCATCAGCAGCAATGCTGACAGCAGTTATACTGTCATGAAGGCTATTAAAAAGACAGTAAGCTAATTATTCTAACCAACAAATTCACAGAAACGTGTTTAAATTACTATTTTGTAAAAAAGATTCACTTGGTGGAGATATGTGCTCTCACTAGTGCTTTCTAGTTGAAAAAGTGTTGAATGTGGTTCACAGAATACCTGAGCTGCAGCCCAGATGACGTCAATGTGCTGCAAGGTAATGCAGCATTCTGCAGCAAGGAAGCTTAGAATAATCTGACTCTGCTTAATGATCTAACAGTCGACACAAACAGCAACAAATCCACCCTAACACCGTTCAAAATACAGTAATCCTTCAGCATTAATAATAATAATAATAATAATATATGAAAGAGTTGGCAACTTCGCAGTTGCTAGGTTGTCCTTTTAGTCAGCAACTGGACATATCAGCAATGTTTGTAGTAGGGTTTGAGTACAATTTTGCATAATTATTCAAAACACTTAATGTTCCACTTTCAAGCATTCGCCAGCATAGAAACAACCATTAGTCTCATAACGGGCCCATTAGCAAATAGTTTTTTGTACTCTTTCAAAGCACTTTAAAATCCAATACATGGAACTACCTTGTCATAATAATCTCAAATACCAAAAAATAGTTTGACTATCTGAGTCGACATAATTGTTCGTCATAAAAATTTGTTAATCAAATATAGAAATAACTTTTATCACACACAGAAAATATTAATTAAAAGCTGTGAAAACAGAAAGCGAAGGGACATTGCTAGACTCAGTGATGAAGGAATTAGTAATGCGTACAGAGTAGCACTTGAACGGCATCTCGGACAAGCAGAGCCATCAC